>ERZ773068.311-NODE-311-length-26550-cov-3.194150_pt1 | contig 26550 bp, 20 predicted proteins | sample MGYA00580620_ERZ773068 | MGnify/ENA primary metagenome ERZ773068 (study PRJEB29015, sample SAMEA2737983) | human oral metagenome | biome: human oral; feature: human-associated habitat; material: dental | place: China | collected 2101 ... | reverse complement strand
AAAAAGAAGCACTTTTGGAGGCAAAAGAAGAAGCCAGAAAATATCGAGAAGAAGTCGATGCTGAGTTTAAATCAGAGCGTCAAGAATTAAAACAATTAGAGACCCGCTTAGCGGAACGTTCAAATAATCTTGATCGCAAAGATGATATTCTTACGAGCAAAGAACAAACTCTTGAACAAAAAGAGCAAAGTCTTTCAGATAGAACTAAACACATTGATGCGCGTGAAGAACAATTACATGAGCTAGAAAAGAAAAAAGAAGAAGAATTAGAAAAAATTGCTTCTCTGACTCAATCGGAAGCACGTGATATTATCTTAACGCAAACAGAAGAACGACTCTCCAAAGAAATTGCGACTCGAATTCGAGAAGCAGAAGTGGAAGTGAAAGATTCACGACCGAAATCCAGATGAGGAATGTCGGTTTCAGACATACCCAAAGAACGAACGATGTGTTCAGTGGATACGCGGATAGAATCGGCATGGGCGTAGTTCAAACCACCGTTAACAGAAGCATACACCAAGTTAGCCAACAGGGCTTCAGTAGCGATAGCGGCATCTTGCGCTTCTTCTACTTTGTCTTCAGCTTGTTCGATGGTGTTCACTTCTTCTTGTACTTCCAACAACTCGGTTTCCAAGTCATCAGAAGCGATGGTTTCTTCACCATCAGCATCAGTAGTGGTTTCTACTTCTTCGTAACCTTCAGGAGGAGTTTCATCTTCCACTTTGGTTTCTTCATCAGTGTTGACATTAACAACTACAGATTCGTCTTCTTCACGAGTGAAGTCCAAATCACCATTAAGAATGTCTTGCATTATTGACATGTTTCATTTCCTTTATTTGCAAATAAGGGTATTGTTAAAAAACTAAGGGAGAGCCTCAGAATTGAAAATATAACCTATACCGAAGTATAAGTCCGTCTACCATACATTTTACATGCATTTACATGCTGTAGGATAGTCATCAACCTAAGAACTCATAGGCAAATATACCTACACCACCCACAAAGAGATGGTGTAGGCTATCTACAAGTATTAATGTTTACTATCGATGTGGATATCAGCAAGACCGATCAAGGCATTACCTACTGATGCAATACCACCATAGGCATCACGCATCAAGCTGTAACAGAACGTCATCGCTAGGTTTTTAAAGCGCATGGTTCTCTTACCCCATTGGTATTCAATGAAGTTCTGAACAAATCCCACGCCTAAACCATGGAGGAAGTTAGCAAACTTACCGTGTTGATAAGAAGACTGTCTGGATACGTGACTGTCTGCATTATCCTGTATACCCAAGATGACGTTACGGATCATGACCGGCAAAGCGTAGAAGCCAGCTATCGTAAACAGAGGAGTTGCGATCTTTCCTGTTTTCAGTGCACGCAATATCTTAATCGCATAGTCAGGCACACCGATTGCGTTGTGTGCCACGGCGCCTAATGTTTTACCGGAAGACCCACCTTCCAACATCTCACGAATACGCTGGCGTTCAGCTTCGTATTGAGGCTTATTTTCAGTTAAACGTTCAACGCGCTTAATGAAGTCTTTAACGATAGTGGTCACCTCGTTTTCAGACAGAGCGTTACTGATCACTTGTTTGTAGTCTTTCAACAAACCAATCACTTCTTCTTTAGAGAGTGGTTTGATCCGTTTAAACGAACCGCGTCTAACTCCTGCGTTCTTACTGTTGACATCAGAACCCAGTTGTCCTGATTTCATCAGTTTAGTTTCAGGGATCAATCTACCCACACCTGTAGGCATCATCATCTCGATCTGTAAGCCATCCGATACAAACGCTTCAAATGCGCGTTGTTCACGTGAGTTGGTAACACCATTCTTAGTCTCTACAAAAGGACGACCCAGCATGAAGAGTTTACTGTCCAGTATCTTCTTGATGCCAATTTCCATATCGCCAAAAGTAGTATTACCGATAATATCGTTAATACGCTCTAGGCCTTGGATGTAGGTATCGAATACTTTACCTTTCAGTTCAGACTCAATCAACTGCTCTAAGTTAGAGAACACTTTTTGTGGATTGAATTGCCCACCTACCGATAACAAACTACCACCAGCTACAGGGATCTCATTGGCTGCCCAAGTATCGCTATTCTCTACGCGCTCAATGGCATTATCGATGTGTTTCTCCATGCGGCGCAGTTTATTCATTTCATTGCCGAAGAAATCAGCGACATTCTTCTTGATCTTCTCGAAAATACCCATCGCTTCAGTAGAGAGCATGTCGATGTGGTAATCGAGTTGCTCTACTGATGCTTCTAGACGATTCACTCCAAAGTGAGACATGGATTCAGTGCTCATGTGGATCGGATAATCCATAGGCACACCGTGATTCGCATACGTGAATGCAATACGCGAACCCAAAGTCATCGCGTCTTCACGGGACATCGAAGCATCTGCATCTTCGTATTTCAACATGTCTTCACGGAACGATTCCAGCGATTCCACTACTTGGACGATCTTAGCGACACGTTCCATTTCACCTTCAGTAGTGACACCATCTTCTGCCTCTGAAAGATCATCACGAAACTCATGCGGATCTTTTTCAGCATCGTCTGTCACGACACCACTACTGATGTCTTCTTCACGAGACAAATCAAAATCGCTAAATGTAATAGCCATTTCTTTATTACCTTTAAATGTGGTTTACACTAAGCACGGTGGCTTAGTCTACCGTGATTAAAATAGTCGTTAATATAGTTGTTAATTACCGGATAACACCCGCATCATCTTCTTACGACGATGCGGGTACCCATCAATATCGTATCCATTTTACCTCGCTTCTTTCGTGACGATCAATACACTGCCGTAGAGCATGCTCATCACTTCTACCAAATACAATATCCCACCTTTACGCAAACATGCTTCGATGAATGCTTTAGTAGATAATGCATTCGTACTAACAGGAACATAGTCGTCTATGTTGTCTTTAGCCGTATTGAAGTTAAAGTCTAGGTTGTTGTAATCAGCAAGAGCGATGTCATGCGTATAATGGTCTATCCGCATCCGCTTATACGCCAACAAATCGTAGCGAGGTTTTTCAGCTTTACCGTAGAAATCAATGTCTTTTAATACATCGCTAAAGTAACGCAACATGAATAAGTTGGCGTGACCTTTCAATGCAACACTACGGAACATGCCAATAATGTCTTTACCGAATACACGATAAGCCAACTTAAAGACATGTTCACGATTCAAGAAGGCTTCTTTAGAACTACCATCGAACCAATCCGGATGATTCGTCGCCATGACATGCAGATTATCCACATCAGCATGACCCAACATCACGAATGAACGATCCGGCAATTCATTCTGTTTAAAGATGGAGCGATTGTAAGTCGCTGCTTCTATCTTACGACTTAAACGATGGTAAGGAGACCTGGAAGTCTCTTGGCGTTCACGTATCGGTACGTAAAGTAGAGTATAGCCATCTTGTGCTAACTCAACCCTATCGCTTAAGTTCAAAGCACCGATACGGAAAGCACCTATAGCTTGTACATGCATAGTCGTGTCTCCTTAGTACACTGTAGAGAGTGCTTTCTTCTCGTAAGAGGCTATTTCAGCTTCAAGCTTACTCAAACGCTCACGAGCCATGTCTTGCTGACGCTCTGTCAGTGCATCTACTTGACCATTACGTGCTTGAGCATTTAATGCTTCCAACTCAATCTTGATGGTTTCAGCTTCAGTCTTAGCTTGAGTATAGCGGCTGTGCTGCCACTGTACGATGGCCATACCGATGTAATAGAACGGATTGAAGGTAGCTGAGACAAAACGGGAAGCGGCACCTGTAGGATTCAACTTACGCTCATCGAACATACGGGAAGCATCGTCACTCACCACCACTTCAGGGATGGATTTCACGATGGCTTTGATGTCAGTGTCTGATTTGGCTACAGTAGAGAGTGCTTTGTAAAACGCCAACAGATTCTCTTTAATGTAGTTGAGTTGAGCACGAGTCAGTGCTTTGTCTACTTTCTCACCACCACTGAGTTCAGTTTGTTTAGCAATAACATAACGAGCATAGCGTGGAATGAATGTCGCCACGAAATCGATGGTTTCACCCAAACTGATAATCGTCGTGCGCTGATAAGTTAAGCTGTCTTTGTCGACTTCTTCGGTGAAATAATGGCCAGACAGATCAATCAGCTGACTGAGTTCATGATCACAGCGCTGTAAGATATAACCGAATGACTGAAAGAGATTCAGTTTCAGTGTGTCTTTACCATAGTGACGGCGCACAGTAGACAATGTGCTGTTGTACTCAGGGTTCTTGCTGAAATCGATATTGGCGGTGTCTTTAATGCACAATGAAATCGCCTCTTGTGCACCATCACGTAACTGATTACGTGTCGCGATCAAGGTATCGGTGATGTTTTCACCACGAAAACTGTTACCAATGCGACTGAAGATACTGGATAGATCCATGTTTCTATCGTCCTTTCCGGATACTAAAAAAGGGTTATAAGGATTAGTAAAGCTCAGTTACCCTCTCTAGGATAACCGAGCCTTCTATTGTTTAATTTACTCGCTCCTAGCGACTGCTAGGATATCGTATAGATCGTTCTATACGATCGGTGCACTACCTTGGGAGAGCATCTTGAAGATATCCATGTCGAATGACTTGGACTCTGATTTCTTAACCAGATAGTTAATACCGATATCGGTAACATCTTCGATACCGTGGTTGTAGATATAGACACGCTGATGGTCAGGGTTATAGACGATCAGTGTCATGACACCTGATTTCTCCATGAACTTATTGCGTACAGCGTAGTTATCGAGTTTACCACCGATAGAGGCTTGCAGACGCAATGCAGTCGTATCGGAGATAATCCAAGTATTAGCAACCGTACCAACACTGAATTCACCTGTCAACAAAGCAGCCACTTTATTGTTCACGATACGATCATGGACTTTCTCGTAATAACCGGCTGTATCTTGTACCAGAGCACGTCTGTGTGCCTGAATCAAATCCAAACACACCAAGTAATCCAACATACTGGCGATCGTACCACGCTTAAAATAAGCAATAAAGCGATCACGCATCGAAGTGGGTTTATTACTCAAGTTAGCCACATCGATTAAGAGGTTAGAACGAAGAGACTTCAGTTCAGGTTTCAGTACCATGTTGATATCAGCAGACTGTTTATCACGAGAAACAGTGACGGTCAGGATACGACCAATAGCCAGTGATTGCAGCTTGTTAATCTCATCACGCATGGACTGCTCTGCTACCTTAGTAGAAGGATAGACAGGAGTCGGTTTGGCTTCAGGTTGTTCAGCTTTCTCTTTAGCATTAGCCGCATTGATCTTATCGGCTTCAGCTTGTGCTTCTTCACGAGTCGCATAAGCTGCTTCAGTACGCAATTCAAGTTGTTTTAAATAAGCTTCAGGTAAAGAAGGAATGGAACGCAATCCACTATTGAAACCCAATGTAGACAGAGTAGGACGATCGTATTCGGGGATGTCTACTTTAAAGTCTTCACGTGATACAGAGGCGATGTTCTCACCCAAGAGATCCAGTGCACTGCCTACTGCATCACGGTTAGGGCTGTATTTGCCGACCATCTTACCGACACGTACACCATTGATGGTGTTATCGATGGACAGAGCAACGATATAGAAGCCTGCGTAGTTCGCCAATCCTGCCTGCATCAATACGTCGATTTTCTCGTCATTGAGGATTTCTTTCTCGATGGCGAACACAGGACGAAGTTGTAGATCAGTCGAATACTGAGAGAGTGATTTTGCGCGTACATCACCCACATTACCCAGCATATTTCGACCGATACCATATACGGAAGATGCGATAGCAGAGACCACATTCATTCCAGAACGAATGATATCCATGGATATGTTTTCCTATTTAGTAACGTTACAGATAATAAAGCAAATGATCCTATAGCCTGTATACGGGCTACAGTGCTTCAGACTAATGTAAATAACAAGCCACACCGAGACCTAGACTATGCCAAACACAGCATGTGACCTTATACTCTTAATTAGAAAGAAGAACGAATAAACATGGCTGACAACTACATATCCCAATCAGGGAATAGAGCGTTTAAAGAAGTAGCGGATGTCATCGCTACGTTTAGACAAGAGACCAATAACCGATTCGATGCTTCGGTGTTGGGTAGTGATTACTTCGATGATTTCAGACAGGTGATAAATGATTTAATAGCGATTAAGCATGGTTTTCCATTAGACAGAGCCATGACTTCTGTATTCCAAGGAGCTAATATCCTACAAAATCCCACGATGCTCAAGCCTAATACCAACCAGGCAGGCTATATATTCACGACTAGACCTGATTTGAATCTAGCGACAGAGAACCTGAAGGCTAATCGGCCTATGGTGCCACTATTGACCACAGAAGCCAATAGTATCATGCGTGCCATTAGGATGATCTTATCGCCTCGTATGGCTAAGCGACTAGCCGGTGAGATGCAAGGAGCAGTCAAACCGCGTAATATAGACGCAACACCACTTGTGGATCCATCTTATCCTTTTATCGCGGTTAGTGACAATACCGTTAAATCATTAACAGGATGGCCTTCTTCTCAATTAGGTATCCTAAGTGGTAATGCGGGCCTCATGAAGGAAGTCCACATCATGGCCGATGGACCCATGACTTACACGCATGAATACAGTCTAAACTTATCCTTAGACTCGATGAAAGGCAATGCGACACTTTATCTTTATTACTTCTGGATACTCTATATTGGTTTTGTCGTGTCTCAGCCTTACGGCATGGCACCTTGGCCTGAGTATTTGTTCAACGGACGATTAGACTATACGACGCGTATCTACCGCCTAATCATGGACGAGACACGTACTTACGTGGAAGAGATGGCGGCTACTGGTTATGCCGTACCACGATCCATCGACATCGGTCCCGTGTTTGATTATCAGCAAACAGCCGAGAACCCTAGGCCTTATGCCGATAAGACCACTGAAATAGAGTTTGCCTGTAGTGGGGCGATATACCTCGATGAGATACTGATCCAGCAGTTCAACGAGACTGTCTGTTATTTCAATCCGCTGATGCGCCATGAAAATAGATTAAAGACCATGGTGAAGGTAGAGAAGAAATATCAGCCTATCTTGAATAATAAATGCTATCCCCGTATCGATTTGACGACTCGTGAACTAGAGTGGTGGTGTCCTCTAGCCACAGTGAAAAACCACATCCGTACATTGAAGGCAGCGGCCACTTTTGGCTAAATATTAGAAAAGGAATAAAAGAGTAACATGGATACTAAAGAAACAGATGTCAGTGGCATCGTGAAGAATGTTGTGCGCTATGGCATGTCTCCTGCTTTACTACAGAGAGATGCTTTAGCACTGATTAGTAAGACATTGGACAATGAATACGGCATTATCTCGGCAGAGAACCCAGGTGCATTATTACTAGAGATGTCTGCCATGCAAACAGCCGGTAACATCGGTAAGAGTTGGCTATTAACTCGTAGACTCTATCCGGTATCAGCTCAAACACACGAAGACTTATATCCGCATCTATCCGACTTAGACTGGGTAGGTGTGTTTGGATTGCCTGCTCAAGCTCAATTCGTCATCTCGTTTAGCTACGAAGAAATACTGCAAATGATGCGTCCCTTACCTGATGGTAGTGGATCTCTATTGCGTATCCCCAGAGGCATGCGTATATCGGTAGGTGATGTGGATTTCTTGGTAGACTATCCAATCGACATTAAGCAACTGAAGCATGGTGGTTTTAAAGTGACGTACGATACGACTGAGAAGTCTCCGATACAGACACTGAAGTCTAACATTGCCCAGCATGAAGTAGCAGCAGCGAATCAAGGTGCTCATCGCTTGAATATTACAGTCGATGCGATACAGGCACGTGAGACCACGATAGAAGACTCTATCGTACTCGATAACAAGGTCAATATCCAGTCTACGTTCAGTGACTATTACTACTATTGTCGTGTCTACCATGGTGATGACAGAACAGGTTGGAAAGAGATCAAGACCACACATGCACCTGATATCTACGATGTTAACAGTATTACTGCTGTACTGAAACTGATCGAGAATGCAGAAGACTATACTTTAAATGTCTCAGTTCCCTTAGTCTATAACAGATCTAATACAGGATCTAATGGTATCGTCTACAGCACGATGGGTGCACGTATTAAGCTAGAGATCTATACCACGATCGGTGAAGTCACCATGAATTTGGAGAACTACACCATCGATCAGTTCAGTTACGATTTCAATCCTAAAGGTAAAGGTAGGAATGATAACTTATCCGAATACTCTTCAGCATTAACCGGTATTAAGGATTGCTTTATCTTTAGTAGATCTTTCATCTCTCAAGGACGTGATCCTTTAACCTTCAGTGAACTGAGGGATCGTGTAGTCAATAACACCACAGGCCCTAACTTAGTACCCGTCTCTAATCGTGCCATAACGGATAAGCTACAGGATAATCAGTTCAAGGTGATTAAGGTAGTAGACTACGTGACCACACGTGACTATTGGGCAACCAGATCCTTACCTGATCCGACGAATGAGTCTCTGTTAACACCAGCTGCGGCTTCGATTGAAACACTGATTACTTCGACCGCTGAACTGTTAGGCATCGGTACAGTAATCGATAACGATAAGCGCATTACCATTACACCGGATACCATCTATCGCATGGAGAATGGTAAACTCAAGCTAGTCGATAAGAGTGAAGTGACCCGCATCAACCAGATGAATGCTGAAAACAAAGCCCGTATGGTCAATAGCCACGAGTATTACTATTCACCTTTCCATTACGTAGTAGACGGTGATCGTGAAACGGTTAAACTCAGACCTTACTACTTGGATAACCCTAAAGCCATTACCAAGTATTACAAGCAGTCGAATGAAGTATTGGATACCTCTTTAACGATATCCGATACCTACATGGTCTATAAGACAGAGCGTGGTTATACCATCCGTATCGAGATGCAGTCTAACGATGCGTATAAGAACTATCCGGATGAAGCGTATTGGGCGCAGATACTTCTATCACCTCATGGCGATAAAGATAATTACGTCTATCTTCAGGGTAGAATGGTAGGTCGTAACCGTAATCGAGAGCCTATCTTCGAGTTTAACGTAGATACACGCTTCGATGTGGATGGTAATGATAGGCTAATTTTAACTAACTTCTCATTCCGTAACAGTGGATTGGTGAACTTGCCAGTGGATTTGGAATCTGAATATCAGTTCTTATTCGGTCTATACGGTAATGTACCTAAGTGGTCTCGTACTGAACTCGATAACATTCGTGGTACGCATCTACTGGAACTAGATGCTAAAGCTATCCTTCTAGAGTCTATCCGTATACGCTTAGGCTATAGCTTGAAATACCTCTGGACACGTGCCCGTACTTACGCTGATGACATCGTCTACGAGAAATACACAGCAGATGTACCTTTACTCTATACTGAAGATGTCTACGATACGGATAGAGTCACTGGTTCTAAAGTGAATGTCGTCAATGGTAAAGTAACGTATAACCTAAGGCATCGTAAGGGATCTCAGGTACTCGATAGTAAAGGACAACCAGTCTATTTACATCGTGTAGGTGATACCAAGAAAGACAGTGATGGCAAACCCATTATCAAAGAGCCACGTAAGATCGTCAGACGACTGGAGATCATGCTGATAGATGGTGCGTATTGGTTTGCGACGGATGATATTACACGTGATTATCGTGAAGAGCTTGTAGAGACATTCATCGACTGGTTAACCGATGACTTAAAAGAGATGAATGAGAACACATTGGAAGAGACACGTATCCGTTATTATCCATCAGCGACAATGGGACAGATCAACGTAATCTACAATGAAGGCATCGCGACGATGATCAATGCTTCGCAGTCTTTACGTGTTAATCTAACGGTATCCTCTACTGTAGCCGCAGACATGGATGTACGTAAGAAGATATCCGAGTCTACGATCGCTATCCTGAATGAAGAGATGGGTCGTGAGACGGTGTCTAAGTCTACGATCATCGCACGGTTGGTGAAAGAATACGGTGATGATGTAATAGGTTGTACGATCAACAACTTCGGTGGTGATGATGCGATCGTGTCCTTTACGGTAATGGATGAAGGTAAGAGAGCCACACTGAAGAAACGATTGACTGTATTACCGGATGAGCGACTCACGGTAGAGGAAGATGTGTTGATTAACTTCATCGAACACTCTAAACGTGGAGTCGATATAGACAACATTTGATTTTGTTGACTAAAAAGTAAGAACATAAGCCTTATACCTACCTATACCTCTAGTGGGTATAGGTAGGCTAAGGTATATGCTGTTACTACATTACCACAAAGTGTGTTCCAAGTTATCGTAAGCTCGATTAGCGATGTTTACGATGTCTTGTTTCGTCTCGTTGAGGTTATACTTACTCACGATGGCACTTAACTCTTCTTTTACTTTAGGCTCGATGTATTCATCATCCAAGCATTTCACCAACAGAATGGCTTTAACCATGCGTGATATGCGCTTATGCTCATCACCAGGCAATGTACCATAGCGATTATAGATGGCTTCGTCGACAGCATCATTATCAGCGTAATGGATGAACTCAGTCAACAATGCGTCTGCCTGTAAGCAGTAGTCGCCATTACACTTGAAGTGATAACCAGTAACTGAATACTTAACGTTGTCGATGATGTAGTTCACGACTTCAGTATACAGGTCTTCATGTTGTAGTTCACCAAGGTACTTAATAGTGGCTACTTCTGATTGCTTAAACGAAGCAAACTCACTTAAAGCATCAGCCAGATAGCAAGAAGCCATACTCATCAGTATCCCAGCCATTACATCTTTACGCTTAATAGCGAAGTTGTGGATACCTGAATTTAACATAGCCAGATAGAGCCATGCTTCTTTTAACAGCTTTTGTTCTTCTTCCGGTAAAGTACCGTATTTAACTTTAGCGGTATAAGTATCCCAGCTTATCCGAACGTCACCGAATAATGTAACACTGTCATTCAATGTAGCGAATGGGCGTGTGAAATCGTCGCCTGTTTTAAACGACACCATGATGGAGTTTTCTTTATCACCAAACACATTGCGATCAATACGGTCGATGAACGGTGTCATTTCAGGGATGACTTTGTTGATGATAAGAGGGATTCTCTCCATGACTGGAAGAGAAGTAACTTCTGTAATACCTGCGTATGTTGTCCATTTAGACATGTTTACATTCCTTTAGTTGTGGATAGACATTAGATCTATCGTATACTAAACATATACCTTATACCACCTATAGCCCACTAAAGACTATAGGTGGTTAAGGACTATATTGTTATTATCCCATCAATTCAGGTTTGTAGTGTTTCAATGCCATAACAGCATGTGCTCTGACATTCTCAAGCTGACTCAATACGCCATGAGTCACGACTTCACCCACTTCAGGTAACTTCATCGCAGACAACACAATCAGCAATGACAACTGAGCCGCTTTCAAGGTATCAGTATACTGCAAGATGAAGTTGTGTGTTGCTGCGTCTAAACGAGCCATCGCAGTAATGGTTTCACCTAGTTTACGCACGTGGTCACCCAGTGTCACTCTCACGACTTCACCTTCATGTCCACTTAATGCATTCAATGCTTCTGCTACTTGGTGATAGAAACCAATGTAGTTGGCATACGCTTCAGCAGAACGATAAGCATGTAAGTAAGACTTATACTGGATATCCACCAGATCAGACGGACTAATCAAGATCAAGTCATGGACTGCACGAGCGATATCTTCATCACTTTCGCCAGCTTCTATTACATCCAGTTTAGCCAAGTAATGCTTACTGTCGTAAGCCGTATTACGGGCACTATTTAAGTAATCGTTCACTAAGGCATCTAGAATGCGCTTAGATTCGATTATCGCGTTAAAGTGTACCTTACCCTCACCCATGTCTAAAACGCCGTTATAGAGCTCTGTAATGCTCTTATTAACAAGGTCTAGCTGTTGAGTAACGACTTGGTTAAAATACTCACGTGTATTACGTGCAGTATCCAGTGCATTATCGTCACGTCTGTAGTCTTGGATGACTTTCCAAGGACTCATCTTAGATTCAGTATCCAGAAGCTCTTTAAACTTCACTAAGGAGAGTTTAACGATACTCATCAAGGCACTGAAGTCATCTTGCTCTGTTAGCTTAACAGAGGCATCGTAAGCCTCTTGAGATATCACTTGCTCTCTAAACTCAGGATGGATACGATAAGTCTCATCCTCGTCTACAGCTTTCAGTCTGTTAACGATGGTCTGTTTTACCTTCAGTATCGCTAAGCGTAACTGATAGAAATCATCGTCGAAGTAATCAGACACTTCTTTCAAGTGTTCAATCTTACCATCTACTTGTGCTTTCAATGCATCCAATGTACGGATGTCACTGTCATTGGCGTACAATGCAATAACATTACCGAACAGGGCAGTAGAAAGCTGATCCACGTGTTTGGTCTGTGTAATACAGATCGCATCATGACACGCAGTGGCTGTCTCAGTCACCTGCATGTTAGAAGGCACGGATGTGTATTCCGATGCTGCTTCTAGTGTTACTGTAGGCGCGATGGCCAGTAATGCACTACGTGTCTCTTTAGAGACTTGTTTCATCTTCACGATGTGTGCTAACAGATCTTTCAGTTGTTCTACTGCGACTGAAGTCTGATTGACCTCTTCTTCTGTCTTGTCGATAGACTCTTGCAATTCTTCCGTATTGGCCATGGCTTCTTTAGGCACATTCAGTACATCTTCGATCTTGATGACATTGCGTGTCTCTACAGGAGCCTGGCTATTCAGTTCCTCTGCTGTCGGGTTAGTAAACGGACTATCAGTAGTAGCGACAGTATCCGTATCATCCCAGCCGTATTTAGACATAGTGGCTTATCCTTTCTTAAACGAGTTCTTCAATCCCTGTACGGTTAAGAAGTTATCGGTAGATACATTCTTACCTAAGGATAAGTTATACGCTAAACGAGCGACTTCTTTTACTCCCTTACCTGTAGCTTTAGCGATGCTTACTAACTGATCACCTAACTCTTTAGCTGCTTCCTTGCGATTCTCTGCTTTCTGTAGCTTGAGCTGGTCTTCTTTGTCAAAACGCTCTTCTTGAGCACGGGCAAGATCAGCATCATCGACTTTACCGATACTATTGGAATGCTTGCTGTTATTAGCCGCTTCTTTAAATGCTTCGTGTGCGCGTGCCCTATTAAGTACAGACTCCACAGTCAACTCATCAGGAGCATGTACCAATGGCACACGTCTGGTATTAGGGGAAGTTAAGATAGAATGCTCTTTTTCGTAGATGTGTGTTGTATCACCACTAAACATGACATCACTCACCGGTACTTCGGTATTGATATCATGCTCAGTCGGATAATCCACATCCACGGTATCCTTATTGAATAGTTCAAATCCCATGGTTATTATTCCTTAGTCTTTGTTTACTGTATCAGTGACAGCATCGACAACATCTTCTACTGCGTCAGCTACGTTTTCTTCTTTATTGCCTTGACTGTAGTTTCCTTCCCGTTGGTCAGGATGATAGTTAAACAGCACATCTTGGTTCTCAACAGCTTCGCTAGAGGTAAACAAGTTGATGATCTTCACGATGCCTTCTGCGTTGTTATTGAAACACTCAACCTCTTGACTGTTCAAGTACTGATCGATACCGAACAAAGAGAATGGGAACGGCAAGGCGGACAGACGAACATGAGTCAGTGTAGGATGTTTCATGGTGTTAAACGCATCGTAGAGACGACGAGTCAAGTCTGTCGCATAGCGCACATCGAACAGAACGGATTCATTCAACTCGCTAATAAACGAGCGATGTGCACGTGCGAATGAAGCATCGTATTCTTCCGAGCTATTGACATCAGCGATATGCCGCTGGCTAGAGAGCACCAGTACAGAGGCAACAGCCAGTGAAATGGCTTTAGAACGATCCTCAGTAGAGAACGAAGTATTCGCGATATCGCGTATAGTAGCTTGTATAGACATGTTTACATTTCCTTTTAGAAAAGAAGATAGGTTTACATCCTAAACCTGGTAGGCTCAGTATGCATTAGATTAAGAATCGGCCGTAGTGCGTAAATCATACGCAGCCACGAATAATGGGTTGGATGATAATGCTTCCAGTTGTTCGTAGAGTTCAGTCTGCGCTAACAAACGTCTCTTACTCGGTACGACTAAGTCTACTAAGTATCCGAATGCTGAAATATAGTGTTTATAGTTAGATAAGATATCATCTAGCTCTTTAATATCATTACGGATACGTTCACCGACTGTCTTATTGATGGTTTCATCTTTCAGCATACTAACCATATCGTTACGGATACGGGTGAAACGATTGACATCATGGTCGTATACACCATCGGATGTATTAGAGTAAGCTAACAATATAGCCAAGAACTTGTGGAATCTGGTTTTGTATTGTCCTGATGTTTCAGGCAACAATAATGTAAAGAAACCATAGGTGAATAACTTCAACTCGTATCCGATAAAGTTAGCCAATCCACGATAGCGACTACCATACGTACGATTTAGGATATCGAGTCCTTCGGCTAAGTAAGTACCGGCACCCATACGCACAGCGAACTTATCAGCTAAATGTTCGCTATTGATCTTATCGTATTCAGTGTGCTTCGTTATCGAACGCTCATCACGTAGCTTATTCACCACAATAGCTTCTACGATCACTCTCTTATCTTTAGTGGCTAAGTCTTCACTCACTTTAGTCGTCGTACTACTGTAGCCATTCCATTCTTTCAGGATGAGCTTGATCTCTTCTGTATTCTCAGTATTCGTGATCTTATTGAGTGTATTTAACAATGGTAAGTTGGCACTATACTGATGTGCTGATAAAGCAAAGTAAGAGAAGGCATGACCTACTTCATGCATCGTAATGGCAGCTAATACCTCATCTCGATAATCCGTATCGAAGATCATGTACGGATCGATGTAGAGCTGTACCGTCATCTTACTGAAGTCACCGCCTACCTTGAAGTTCTTAAGATCAATACTGCCTTCTATCTTACCTTGTTTCTTACGCACTTCACCGGCACTGTAATAACCTTTAACTTCATGTGCTTCTTTTAAGAGTACATGGTTTCTATTCAAATCAGGCGGCATCATGGCGAATAGTGGTGCATTCTTGACGATTTCCATCTTGATGCCTGTGTGCTTGAATATCGCATCGGTAATCATCTTTAATCCTACTGTATCGCTATAGACAGTACGGACATTGTCCTTATCCCTTAAATAACAATAAGCAGCACTCAGATCCTTCATCAGATCCGACGTATAGAGATGGACATTGGATTCATTCACCATCTCGTTACTGATCTCTAAATCGAATAACTTCATCTTCCTTCTTTCTAGATTATAAAGTAGATCATTTACAACAGAGTAGACTATTTAACGACGCAAAATACCTTGTGTTAAATATATCGACTAGGCTTGGTTTTCATAGCCTTACCATAGAGAGGACAGCAGCAACATGGATAAAAAAGTAGTCGGCACCATTTGCCGTAATGTAATCTATTTACCACCACCTAAAGACGTGGACTTCGACTTACACTTAGCTAAAGTCATCGATGTTTTAGAAGATGGCACTACCAGACCAGCTGTAAAGCTGTATAAAGACTATAAGCGTGCCTTCTGGGTCTGTAATAGAGACCACAGGCACCACAAGCAAAAGAAAGAGCGTGTACCTATAGACTGGTGCCAAGAGATCAAATGCTCGCAAATGAACTTGAGGAAAGAAGCAGCTCAAGCACTAGGCTATAAACCACAGTTCGTGAAATGGGAAGACTGGGAAGACATCGTCAGAGGGCCTTATACTTACGGATCTGACTTATCCAGTGCCTCTGAACTCAAGTTTAGATACAATAACCGTAAGGAAGCACAAGGCATCCAGTTAGGTGGTACTGTAGCGGCATTTGACGTAGAGACTAACATTAGGGATAGGGATAGATGGGAATGGATAGAAATCGCTTCTCTAACCTATAAAGACAAAGTCATTACGGCTATCGATAAGCATTTCTTACAAGAGAAGTATCCGAACATGTCGATCGATGACATGTATAAACGCTTATACCAAGCAGATGATGTCTATCTTAACGAGATCAACCAAGAGCGTAAGATACAGCAAGAGTTCGTGATCTGCGACAGTGAGATAGAAGTATTACAGACAGTATTCGCTAAAGCACATGAATGGATGCCTGATTTCATCGTGGCATGGAACATGGATTACGACATTAACAGAACGATAGAAGCATGCCAAAGGGCTGATTATCCAATCGAGGATTTATTATCTCATCCGACAGTACCTAAACCCTTTAGGATGTTTAAATACTACCCTGGTCGTGATTCGATGATCACCAAGAAAGGCACATGGCGTAATCTCTCTAACTTCGAGAAATGGCCACAAGTAACAGTAGCAGCATCATTTACCTTCGTTGACAGCATGTGTTACTATTACGGTAATAGGAAACACAAAGGTAAAGAGCCCTCTTACTCTTTAGATGCTATTTTAACCAAAGAGTTCCCTGATACGGTACGTGAAGGTGCAACTCCCAAAGAGATCGAGAAAGCCAGACACAACTCACTTATCCGTAAGTTAAAGTTCGAAGAGACGAATACACTGGTAGGTACAGTGGATTGGCACATCCAGATGCAGTCTAAGTATCCATTCGAATACATCATCTACAACAAGTTCGACTGTATCGCTCTAGAGTATCTCGATGAACAAACCATGGATATTTCCTTTAGTTTGGTATCTGACTGCGAGACATGCGAATATAAGGATTACGAGTCTGAGCCTAGACGTTTGGCTTGTGATATGCATTGGATTAACCTGGAAGATGGCTATGCTTACGGTACAGGTGGTAAGAACAATGAGATCGAGTTAGATAAGCGTTTGATAGGTCGAGATGATTGGATCGTAACACTTAGGGCTGATTTGTTGGTGAAACAAGGTAAGAACCACTTTAAAGATGCCCGTAAGTTGATTACTTTCATCTTCCGTGAGAATGCAGATATCGACGTAACATCGTCTTATCCTAAGTCCAACAGTACACTGAATACTTCACGTGAGACTTTAGTAAAAGAACTCATCAGCATCGAAGGTGTTAGTGAGAGAGATAGACGTGATTGTGGGATTAACTTATCCGGTGGTTTTGTAAACGCCATGGAGATCACTAAACGTTTGTATAATGCACCTGATGTATACCAAGTATTAGCTTACTACGATGAAGATACAGTAGCCATGTAAAAAAGAAGATGGCCACATAGTCCTTAGCCTACCTACTCCCTATATTAGGGGTAGGTAGGTATAAGGAGTATGTTCGATACTATTACCGTAATTTACTCAGGATTAGCACGCTTACGGGTACGTACTATCCTTTTCGACTTCTTTTCTTCTTCTGCCTTTTTCTTCTTATCGGCATTAGCCTTGTCTTTCTCTTCTTTCAGCATAGTAGCAGTCAGAGTCAAGACGTAAGTCACCACCATGACGGATTTGTACATGTTGGGTGTAAAAGGCTTAGTGAGTACATTGGCATCTTTATCAATGTACTTCAATGCTGCTTCACACGCTTCTTTCAAAGCAGCTGGGAAGTCGTACTTACCTTCTTTGGTGTGTTTCTCCATGAATACTTTAGCTGCTTTCTCGGCTTCTTCATTCAAGCGTGTGTATTCATTCTTGGTGTCGATGATCTGTTCAAACGGATCGATCTTCTTAGCCAAGTCTTGACGAATCACAGTCGCGATGTTATCGTAACTAGACGGCATCATCTTCCAATTACGGGTTAGTGATGTCGGCAATCCACGGATATTGGATACGATACGCTTAGCGGCAGCATAATTGGTTGGTGCTTTAGCCATGATGTCTATTCCTCATTGGTGTTGGTGGTTTCAGTTGCTTCAGGTGATACAGATGTATCTGCCTGCTCTACTGGTACATCTGCTACTACAGGTGCCTCAGTAGCTACAGGATTAGCAGTTTCAGGTGTACCTCCAACAGCTACGGGTGCTTCTGCTTCGACAGGTGTCTCAACAGACTTAGCTACTGCTTTTACTTCTTCTGCTACCGGTAAGACCAGTTTAGCGTAGAGTTCTTCATCTGTACGCGTGCCTTTCAGGTAGACGGCATCGATCAAGTCAGGTGTCAAGTCTTGCTTGATGTTACGCAACGTCACGATGAACGCACGTGTCTTCTTACCGACGATGGTTTTCTTGATGTCGAACTTAGGCTCTTTAGTCACTGTGCAAACAGCACCATAAGCCACATATTCGCCAAACTTCATGTACACGACATCATCGCCTTTATCTTTACGGTTGATGAATGCCTGCAATACCTTAGCCAAGACCGTATAGATCTTACGGCAACGTTTATCAAGGTTAAGCAATACAGTGCCTTTATTCGTTTCATCTTGCTCGTGACGCACGTAATAGCGTACTGCTACGATCGCATCATCCAGTGCTTCCAGGATGTTGTGCAGATTACGAGTCTTACCCATCTCTGCATCTAATTCATCCATCCGAGCCAAGACTTCTTCACGTGTGTAAACAGTCTTCTTCACGCTCTGACGAATACCAGCGTTTTGCAATGCTTCTTTCAAACTCAACGACATCTCTTATTTCCTTATACTAAAAAATAAGCCTGATTAGGCCTTCTAAAATATAAAGACAGAGACACTCTATCACTAGAGTATCCCTATCTTCGCTACAAACAGTCTAGATAATCACGCCAGTGTCGACATTCCTAACAGGTAAAGTCCTGCCTTTGAATGTCTCATTGACCTTCTTGTGGTGGTATTTAACATGCTGATCCAAGTTATCGGCGACAAAGTACACGAAACTGTGCTCGATATCCGGCATGTTTTCTATCTCCAACTTACGTAAACGCCCAATAGCCTGTAAGTTACTCTTAGTCGAAGAGATGGCATTCGTCATGATGACAGTTGCCAACATCGGTATATCGTGTCCAGTACCGGCACCGATGATCGTGGAGACACACAGTGTCGCACCGTATAGATTAGACACGTTTTCACCTTCCACATACGTAGTGACTTTCTCGAAGATACCTGTATATTGCTCTTCGATATAGTTCTTGAGTTCACGAGCCATCTCGATGGTGGCTACCGTCACCACACATCTCAGTTTATTATTGGCCTGATGCTTAGGATAGAAATAATCATCGATGGCTTTCTTGATCAACTTAAAGTAAGCATCCATCATCCAGCCACGTTTCATGATGGTCTGTTCCAAGAGGATATGGCTATAACCCATCTTAGTCGTGACTCTTAGGTATTCAGGACGCTTGAATTGATAATGCCAAGCAATCGGCTGCTGATAGACGTTGGCTACTTTCTGCACGTATCGTTTAGACAGTGGAAAGAGTAACTTCATCATCCTGTTCTGGAATGCCATATCGGCATCCGGAGTCGCAGACATGCCGATGAATCTTTTCGTATTAATAGTAGACACTAAGTGGCACACGAAGTTATGGTCAAAGTGCGCTTCATCGTAGTAAACCGTGTCTACTTCTAATAGCTTACTGAAATCCTGAGGTTTAACCGGATAGCCTTTGTTCTCGAATAACTTAGGATCATCCTTATTATCCTCGTAAGTAGACAGATAGTTCTGTATCGTACGAGAGGACAGCAATATGGCTTTATAGGGATTGTGTCCCTTATCCAGTATCTCGTTCATCAGGGAAATCAGTTGTTCCGATCCCCTAACCGTACAGATTTCGTTCTTCTTAAAGCCTACCATGTCTTTGTTAATGGCTTTTAACCAACCTGTACTGGGGCCAGTACCGATGAATGTCGGTCTCATCACGCACACAAAGCAATGTTTAAATACAGTAGAAGCTAAATACAAAGCCAGACTACTCTTACCACCACCTGTCTGTAAGTGTAGTAAAATAGCACCACTCTCTATCCCTTTTACAAACTCAATGGCTTTAGCCTGCTCTTCCCTCGGTACCCAATCTGGTTTCATCGTAAGATGCTTGGTCTTAGGCACATCGTGATACTCTTCTTCTACGTAGAAATCTAATCCTTCTATTAAACGCTGTCCTTTTAAATCATTCCTAAGCTCATCGAGCATCGTCCTTAGAAAACGAACTTCACTTCTGTCTGCTCTGAAGAATAAAAAAGAAGCCACGTGTTGACTTTACGTCTTTGACGTGGATCCCAGTAAGACTGGAAAGCAATATAACGTCTATTGAATGGACGTATCCAATCTAAATGTTTATCGCATGTTGGATAGAGCGTCACGCCTAGGTGATTCGCTACGATCTTCAGCATGTTCTTTCCTTCCTGATATTTGTCAGATGTCAAATATAGTATCCGCTCCTTTACCTTTTACAGAGGTTATTTAAGCTATATAGCGATTACAGGGCCATAGAGCGTGTTTTAGGGCATATAGGCAAAAAGGTATACCTACCTATGCCTCAACGAGGAGACATAGGTAGGAGGCCTTCTATAAGCGTCTAATGATGGTATAAGTGTATCACTTCACCCGTCTGTACTTCAAATACGGTAATTGCATCTGTTCAGGCGTGAAAAACTGATCCATCGGACTATCGGTACGGTTCGTATATCGGAAACTATTGGGTGTGGTTAAAGTATACAGATGCTTCTCGTAGGATAATGCACCTGATAGACTACGTCCCCACAGCAAGTGATCCATCGTACCCACACCACGAGTCGTCCATGGTTTAGGTAGACTATAGTCTTTACCTTCGATATTCGTGGCCAACATGCTATACGCGATTACCTGCAATATCGATAAGTTAATCCCCAGTTTCAAGTTTACACGATCCGAGAGTTCCATCAGGAATGATTCAGGTGTCGTCGCAGTCGCACGCTTACGAATATCCGATACGGAAGATTTAATCAGCTTCTCGATCGTTTTCGCATAGCGGAACATGTCGGATTGTTTGGCTGTCACTTCAATCACCGATGCTTCAGGATCAATATTGATCAATTCAATCTCAATCGTCCCATTGGCATTATTGGTAATCCAGCCATACTCCTTCATGTGGTTGAGCATATAGGCAGATAAGAACCCACCATCATCTAGACCTGCCACATCCAATACTTCCTCATCCTTCTTACCATTGTTATCCACAGTAGCCAACAGTATACGACTAAAGTTAGACGTACGCTTAGGTGATAACAAGGACACATCCTTAATCTCAATCAAATCAGCCATACCGGTAATACAGACTTCCGGTAACACTAACTTAACAGACCGATAGTGGTTAAACATATTGTCACTCAATCCCAATGCTAATCCATCTTTCATCAGTTTCAAGTAACGCTTGTTGTAATCCGATAAGATTAAGGAAGATGCTGCGGCTGAAGCCACATGGTGTTTCGTACTCAATACCAACTGGGAGATGATCTCCATTAAAGATACCGTGGCATAGTGACCAATATTACGATACCTAGGGATATTACGCGATATGGCACCTAAACAAGTCGAACAGACACCTTTAGGATCCTTATGCTTACAGCCCATGATGGTACGCAACTTAATCGTCTTACCGTACAAATGGGTAGAAGCTTTCGTGATCATCTCCAAGTGATTCGTCTCTTCGTTTAAGTAATACATGCCTTGTAACAACTCAAGGTCTGTCATCACGTATCCAGGACGATTAGCCTGTACCTGGAACACCATGTACTGATCCGTCCCACAGTCACCGAAGTGTAGGTTCTCTACTTCCATGCCGATGAACTGCATACGGCGGGATAGGTATTCGGTAAACTGTAATGGAGAGGATTGGTTATTCAAGGACATGGCTGCCGTACGTGATTCTACAAGTACATCGTACGCACGGTTCATGCCCTTAAGATACCCAGTCTTGATCGGCTCAGTGAAGATCGAACCATCGATATCGGTTAATACACCACGTGGGCCTAAACACTGCATCAGTTGCGGTCCTTTAATCGTACCAGACTTCAACATGATAGCCACAGGGTTCTGATTGAAATCAGGATGGGATTTGATCAGGTTGGTCTTTTCCTTGTAGATCTTATCGACGATATTGCGCCTATGGACAGACTCGGATGTGACTACGTTCTCTTCGTCTATCTTACGCATCTCTGGGTGTCTGACGATCTCCAGTAATGGATCCAACCCACCGTCGATGTGATAAGGCATATAGTGCACCAACACATCGTTAAACACACGGTTGTTGATCTGCATGATCTCTTCCCACACCCTATCCTGTACGGAGAAGATGTACTCATCCCGATGGTTCTGGTCTCGCTTAGACTCTGTATTGTCATTTAGGGAAGCCATCTCTATATCGAAGATGTCATTCATCACGGCTGACAATAACTTACGAAATGCAGCTGAGGTAAATGTCTTCGTGGTATCGGTATAGTTACCGATGTGGTACCGGCTACTGAGATATGGCTTAGGATGGTGTTTCAAGAGCTCCCAAGCATATCGGTTAATAGCCAATTCCGTACCACCCATCTTGATCAGTTTACCATCTTCGAACAACACTTCCAAAGGGCCTTGGAACATGGCCAGTACATCAGTCGGTGATGCATCCATCAGTTTCAGGGCATTAATCCTGATCGTCATGGTTTTCATCCTTCTCGTCATTAGGGGTTTCTGTTGGGTTATCGGTATCCGTATCGGTATCGTTGGTATCCGTTACATCACCATCCAATACCTCTGCATCTGCTTCATCTTCATCCGCATCGTCTTCTATCTCCATGACATTGCGTCCGTTGATGAACTCAGCACGTTTCTGTAAAGATGCTCTAAATGGCGTATACATCATTTTGGCACCTGCACACTGGATGAACTGACGCAATATCTGCAACGGCCGTGAGGTACCTAATGGCACTTCATTACGGTCAATAGCGATATCGATATCGGTAGGTGTATCGGTACGATAGATGGATTCCATGATCTTCTCTACTGCTAATGGATTATTACTCCTATCGTGTAACTCGACTGCCAAGCCATCCATGGTGCCAGCACTGATCAAGCGGAACTCTGTCTCACCTGGGAAGTGAGTCGCCTGCTTACGTACCTGGTTAATGGACTTATCCTTACTGGTTAGTGGCACGATGATACCGTTAGGCTGAGTCGCTGCTGCGGATACGGCTGAGGCATCATCCCCGATCTTCTCTAAGCACATGTGGTATACTGGGCCGATGCGTATCGGTAAGATGGATTCCTCTTCACGGTTCAGGTGATGGTTATACCACCTGACTCGATTAGGTGGAGACAGTAGACCAAATGACTTTAACTGCTCGATACTGACGGTAATGTCTTTAGGGTTATCGTGCGGCATGTAGAGATAGAAATGCGATTTGATGATGTGGTACAAATCCTCAGTCTTCTCTTTATCAGACCACTTGACATATTCGTCATGTTGGATCACCGTCATGATGTCGAGGAATAACTCGATACGGTTAAAGATATCCTTCTTAATATCAGCCTTCAGGTTTAATACCTTCTCTCTCAATCCAGGTGTGTCCTTAGTCAAGCCAGTCACTTGAGCTATATATCTTTCAAGTTCTAACATGGCTGATTTGACTTCCTGCTCATGTTGACGACCACTGTTCATGCGGTTATAGGTGGTTTCACCTGAAATCGCTATCTCAGTACGTATACCTGTTACTGGATCGTACGGTAACTCATCCGGATCGACTAATGTCAGCTTGTTAATCACGCCTTTACCACCGACTAAGTCCATGACCTTGAACCCAGGACCGATCTCTTTAATCACTTCAGTCGTTACAATAACGATAACATCATCGAGCTTACGGCCAAAGTTAGCGACTTTCTGGATAGCCGGCAATTTGGCATTACTGTCCTGATAGTTCGTATACGCCATGCAATGACGAATCAGTTGATCAAACTCATCGGTGAAATTGACTTGTCCGTTGTGCTTGGCCATGATCTTACGATACTCAGCCACGATGTTCTCGCAGAAGTCCAAATAGTATTTCGCGTACTTATCCAACTGGGACATGACACCTGGTGATACGGATGATAATGCCTTAGACTGTTTCAAGACGATAATATCCACGACACGAGCATCGTATCCACCACCATCTAAACCAATATCGGTTACATCGTTAAACACACGAGTCTTATTACGGGTAAAGGTAATAGGGAGTAACTCAGGCTTATACTCACGTTTAGCCATGATCAGGCCATCGTATCCGATACCAGTAGGACGACAATACTCGCCGATATCAGGCATCACTTTGTAATGCTCATCATCCCCGTATAAGTTCAACGGAAAGTCAGCTGATCCCAATTCAAACGTAGACGTATTGAATACAGTGGTCTTCAGGTCATTGACGAGTTTCTTAGACATCATGATCGAGTCTTCAATCGTTCCTTCTAAGTTGATGTAAGCAGTATTGAGATTACGGCCGAAGCTATAGTTACCGAGTTCATCCTTAGCTGGACTATCGTAGAGTACAGTATCCTTAGGGATAGAGGCACCGACTTTGATGTTCTCAGCTGCACGAGTAGGTCGATAGTAGTAACCGAACTTAGGATGGTTGTGTGACATCCTAACTAAGTCTATCATGCCGTAAGTAGGCTTATTGCCACCATCATCGAAAGTTGAATAAATCACCACACGTTGAGGCACATGGGCAATATTGGTGATGTGGTTGGCATTATAGCGGTCTACGATGGCCTCTATTCGGATATTATGGGGCGTGGATATGGCATGAGTAAATCGGCCATATTCAAATTCAGCCCCTGTCTGAATAGTGTTAGGCTCACTATTGGCGATAACAAAATGTTGGGAAATGGCCGATGAAAACATCTGGCCTCGTGATGAAGACACATATCGCGCAAATGGCGATAGTGCAGTAGTGGACAACAATCGAATATCGTTCTCGTTTTCGATGATGTTGTTCTTGATTTGCTGTCTGTCTATCATGGCTTATTGGATCTCCTGTTAATACGGGCTAATTAATTTACACTAAGCCTGGTACGCTTAGCGTATTAATATTAAGACTAAAAAAATAAGGTTAAAAATAGAATACTCCTTGTGGTTATCTACTTTAATAGTATATATCTACATTTTAGAACAAACAAGAAAACACTAAAGGTAGGATTATTACCATGTCTTTATTAGAACAAACTTTACCTTTTATCGATCAGACGGGATCGGAAGAAGGATTCAGAGTCGTCCTGGAAGACCATCTGTCTAGTTTAAAGACAGACATTGAAGATGTCATCCTGATCGATCCTGTAGATGCTGTTCGTTTTGAATACGACTTAAACGGACTATTACGCTACAAAGGCATCCCGATCGAACAGCATTGGATCATCATGCGTGTAAACAACATGATGTCTCCTGAGGACTACAGACGCGATAGACTGACACTGAATAAACCCAGTACAGCTACTATTGCTGCATTACGTAACTATTACAACCAAGTCGTGAAACGTTCAGCTGGTTAACCCAATCAGTCTATAGACACTATAGTAAACTAGTGTTAAAAAATATACATCAAGACCAAACATGGCGTGCATACTCCTTACCCACCTATAGTCCATAGCGGGCTATAGGTGGTATAAGGTGTATGTTGCTACTATTGTTTAACGAGCGTTTTAGTCCATCTTACGATGTCCTAAGATACGCTACCGCGCATTACCGAAGCGGCTCAACGGTGCAGGTCGACGACCGTATCCATTGTCGTATCCATAGCCGCGTTGATCGTAGTAACTACGTGCTGCTGTGCTGGATACGCCAGGTACATGGTCTGCGGTAGCAGGTGCGATACGGCTACGTCCGTATCCTGTCTGTCCGTAGTATCCACGATCGTAGTAGCCGTTATTACGGTTAGATTCCGTAAACCAGTTAGAACGACCACCTTGACCACCATAGCCTGAACGACCATAGCGACGTTCGTACTCCAGCTCTTCACGTACACGGCGGGCGATCTCATCTTCTAACGCATCACGATGATCTGCCGGTGCTTGTGGTTGACGGATCCATGGTGAGGCAGCATGAGTCTGTTGTGCTGGTGCGGCTCGTCTGTCATCACGATAGGCTTCAGCCCGTTCACGCTCGTATTGCTCACGTGCACGAGCTTCACGCTCCAGTCGTGCTTTCTCGATCGGATGAAGATCAGCTTGTTTCACCTCAACTTCTTCTTCACGATAAGCAGGCTCTGGTTGACGAGTCGCTGCCGCATGTCCACGTACACCTTGATGGGACTGTTCAGTGACATCGCCCCACTTGCGAGCTGACTTCTCTTTGGTTTCAGTTAATACTACTGCACGATCTTCTACCGGCGCGATGCCATCAGATCCATCTTGCATCGGGATCAAGCGATACTCTTTAGCCCATTCACTGACACTGAAGTTTTCACCTATCCAATCAATATCCAACAATGACAAGGTCAGATTCTGTTTGGCGATTTCAGCACTGTATACATGGTGCTTACCATCGTAGAACAACTTAGCAATATTGTTCAGGTGTTCAGGCAATGTACGCAATGAACGCACG
>ERZ773068.309-NODE-309-length-26690-cov-3.975896_pt1 | contig 26690 bp, 26 predicted proteins | sample MGYA00580620_ERZ773068 | MGnify/ENA primary metagenome ERZ773068 (study PRJEB29015, sample SAMEA2737983) | human oral metagenome | biome: human oral; feature: human-associated habitat; material: dental | place: China | collected 2101 ... | reverse complement strand
GACGATCATCCCGAGCCGCACATAGCCAGCCAATCGCTGATTTGTGTCATCGGGACTCTATAAGCGTTTGGCTCCTGATGGAAAAGGAGATTCCAATGCAAACAACAAAAGAAAGATTCATTGCTGCATTGCAAGATGCAGAAACAACAACTTTAGCCAACTATCAATCTAGCTGGTCTGGCTTGACAGAAGACCAAGTAGAGGAGAACCGGGATATCTATGGAGAAAATGTTCTCACCAAGGGACAAGAAATCTCTATCTGGAAACGGATTGTTGAATCCATTATCAATCCCTTCACAGTCATCCTGCTTCTCATTGCCCTTGTTTCTCTGGTGACCAATGTTTGGTTAGCCAAACCAGGAGAGGAAGACCCAACGACTTCTCTCATTATCGTCGTTCTCGTTCTCCTCTCTGGAGGGATTCGCTTTGTCCAAGAGTTGCGAAGTGACAAGGCTGCTAGCAATCTCTCTCGAATGATTGTCAATACAGCAACGGTGATTCGAGAAGGCAAGGAAGCAGAAATCCCTATCGACGAAATTGTCGTGGGGGACTTGATCAAACTGAGTGCAGGTGACATGATTCCAGCGGATGTGGTCTTACTAGATTCACGGGACTTTTTCGTCCAACAATCTGGTTTGACAGGAGAGAGTGATGCTGTCGAAAAAGTTTGTTTAAAAAAGGCGACTAGCCAAAATCTAGACAGTCTCCTAGAGAGTGAGAGTCTGGCTTTCATGGGGACCAACGTTATCTCAGGTCGAGCAACAGCCTTGGTCTTGGTCGTTGGGGATGAAACCATGATGGGAGCAATCGAGCAAACCATCAATACCTACGATGAACCAACCTCTTTTGAACGAGAAATGAACACCATCTCTTGGTTGTTGATTCGACTGATGATGGTGATGGTGCCCATCGTCTTCTTTATCAATGGCTTGACAGATGGGGACTGGCTAGAAGCGGGCGTCTTTGCCCTCAGTGTGGGGGTAGGTTTGACTCCGGAAATGCTCCCGATGATTATCACTGCCAGTCTAGCCAAAGGCTCCGTCATCATGGCCAAAGAAAAAGTCGTGATTAAGAAGTTGAATGCCATTCAGGATTTAGGCGCCATTGACATTCTCTGTACAGACAAGACCGGTACACTAACCCAGGACGAAATTATCCTAGAGTATCCCTTGGACATTCATGCGCAGTTAGACCTAGGTGTTCTTAAGGTTGCCTATCTTAATTCCTACTTCCAGACAGGACTTAAGAACCTTCTGGATCGGGCCATTATTGGGCGAACAGAGAAAGAAGCCTTCGAACACGAGGACCTACGGGACCTAGCTAACCGTTACAAAAAAATTGACGAACTTCCCTTTGACTTTGAACGTCGTCGCATGAGTGTCATCGTTCAAGAAGGGAACCAAGTCCGCATGGTGACCAAAGGTGCCCTAGAAGAGATGCTGTCAATTTCCAATTATGTCCAAGATGAAGGTCAGATTATAGCGCTGACGGATGAGATTCGTGCTGATGTCCTACAAGCCGTGAGTGATCTCAATGATCAAGGGTTACGTGTCCTAGGGGTCTGCTACAAGAATTATGACAATCCCGACCATGCCTTCACAGTCGAAGATGAATCGGACATGATTCTTATGGGTTACCTAGCCTTCCTAGATCCACCTAAGCCTTCGGCAGCTCCAGCTATCCAAGCTTTACGCGAGCATGGCGTGGAAACTAAGATTCTGACTGGGGACAACGAGAAGGTTGCTCGGACAGTCTGTGAAAAGGTTGGACTAGATGTTAACCATATCCTGCTGGGGACAGAAATTGACACGATGACCGATGAGGTATTGGGTGAACTTGTCGAAGATATTACAATCTTCGCGAAACTATCACCGGACCAAAAGGCCCGCATTATCCGCTTACTCAAAGCTAAGGGCCACAAGGTCGGTTATATGGGGGATGGCATTAATGATGCGCCATCTTTACGTGTGTCAGATGTGGGTATTTCAGTAGACACAGCGGTTGATATTGCCAAGGAAGTGGCCGATGTTATCCTATTAGACAAGGACCTCTTAGTCTTAGAGAAGGGCTTGATTGAAGGGCGTAAGGTCTATGCCAACATGACCAAATATATCAAGATGACGGTTAGCTCCAACTTCGGTAATATCTTCTCTCTCTTGTTTGCGTCTGTATTCCTGCCATTCTTACCGATGGCACCTGTGCATCTGATTGTACTCAATCTGGTCTATGACTTATCTTGTATTGCCTTACCTTTTGACAATGTAGATCCTGAATTTCTCAAGGAGCCACGGGCATGGTCAGCAAAATCCATTACACGCTTTATGGCGTGGATGGGGCCAACCTCTTCTATCTTTGATATCATCACCTTTATGGTGATGTTCTTCCTGATTGGGCCCATGATTACGGGAACAAGCTATTTTGAGTCGGTTAATCCAGCCTACTTCCTCATGGTATTCCAAACAGGTTGGTTCATCCAGTCCATGTGGTCACAAACTATGGTTATCTATATGTTACGCTCACCAAAATTGCCTTTTGTGCAGTCTCTACCAGCTTTCTCCTTAGTGGTAACCTCACTTTTTGCAGTTTTCGCCGTAACCATCTTACCTTATACGCCATTAGCTGGAGCACTTAAGTTGGCACCACTGAATGCGCCGTACTTTGTAGCCTTACTGCTGATTATTATAGCCTACATGGCCTTGGTGACAGTAGTGAAATCGGCTTATATTAAACGGTATAATGAATGGCTCTAGAACCTATGGCTGGGATGAAAATCCCAGCTTTTTTGTTTGCCAGAATCGAAGAAGCTATCTCTGGGTAAGGGACCCATAAAGAGCTAGATTTGAAAATATGTTAAGAAAAATAACCGTAGATTTGTTAACTTCAACCCTATTTATCTATAGAATAGATAAATAGAGGAACGAGTTTTAGTGCTAGGCAGATTTAAGCAAGTCGCCTTGATTTTCCAGGGCCATGCCTAGCGAATCAAGGGCTACTTATGCTATAATAGATAGGAAATATCTGTGCCCAAAAAGGAGGGTGGACAATGAGTTATCAAGCCTTATATCGGGTCTGGCGGCCCCAAAGTTTTGACGAGTTAGTGGGGCAACCCCTAATCGCCGAAACCCTAAAAAATGCGGTCAAGAACCAGCAATTAAGCCACGCCTATTTGTTCACCGGGCCACGGGGAACAGGGAAGACCTCTGCAGCCAAGATTCTGGCCAAGGCAGTCAACTGCCCACATCAGACGGATGGCAATCCCTGCAACCAGTGTGAACTTTGCCAGGCCATTACAGCTGGCCAATTGAGCGACGTCATTGAGATTGACGCGGCCTCCAACAACGGGGTCGAGGAAATCCGCGACCTACGGGACAAGGTGCGCTATGCGCCAAGTCAAGCGACCTACAAGGTTTATATCATCGACGAGGTCCATATGCTAACCACCGGGGCCTTTAACGCCCTGCTCAAAACCCTGGAAGAGCCACCGGCTCAGGTTCTCTTCATCCTAGCAACGACGGAACCCCATAAGATTCCCGCCACTATTATCTCGCGGACTCAACGCTTCGACTTTGGGCGGATTAGTCAGGCTGATTTAGTCGGCCGCATGCAGTATATTCTGGAACAAGACGGGATTGACTTTGAAGCCGAAGCCCTGGCAGTGATTGCGCGGGCAGCCAATGGTGGGATGCGGGATAGCCTGAGTTTGCTGGACCAAGCCCTATCCTATAACCGTTCAGCGGTGACCGTTCAATCAGCCTTGGAAGTGACGGGGTCCTTGTCTCAGCTGGTCTATATCGATTATCTGACTGCCCTGCAAGCCCATGATGGGCCTAAGGCCTTGAGTATTTTGCAGGCCAGTCTTCAGGAAGGCAAGCAGGCCAATCGCTTCGTGGAAGAGTTAATCCTTTTCTGCCGGGACCTCTTGTTGACCTTGAATTCCAAAGACAACTTCACCCTCTTGACCCAAGCAGAGCTCAAGCCTTTGCGTCAAGCTGGGGACAACCGCTTCTATTACAGTCTGATTGAAAGACTTAATCAGGCCTTAAACCAAATGCGTTTTGCTACGCAGGCAGACCTCTTCGTGGAAGTGGCTACCATTGAATTGGCTCAAGAGGTCTCGAATGAGCCGGTAGCTGCTGGTCCTGAGTCGGGTGCCCTAGCCGACCTTGTGCGTCAGGTGCAATCCCTAGAGGCCAAGGTCAGCCAACTGGAAGCCCAGTTGCGGGCAGGAGCACCTACTCAAGCAGTCCCTAGCCCTCAAACGCCAGCAGTGGATGACCAACCACGGGTGCCGCGCGAGCGTCCTGCTGGACAGCGACAAGCCTATCATTTGGACACGGATGCCGTCTATGCCGTCCTTAATGAGGCCACACGTCAAGACGTCAGCCAGCTCAAAAGCGGCTGGGCTGCTTGGCTAGAATCCTTGCCACCACAAGACCGCGTGCGCTTGACAGGAGCAGAGGTACAGGCAGCAGGTCCTGAACGCATTCTCTTATCCTTCAAGAGCCAGGACTTCTGTGGTCGGGTCCAACAAGATGCGGACTTCGTCCAAGAACTAAGTCGCCAACTGGCCCGCCACTTTGACCGGCCGGTCGCCTTGGCCTTTGTCTTACAGAGTGAATGGAGTCAGGTGCGCCAGGCCTATAAGGTCCTCTATGACCAAGCGGGCGGCCCAATCAAAATTGGTGCCGTGGCAGAACCTATTAGGCTAGCCCCTGAAGCAGAGTCTATAGAAGCTGAACAAGTCAAGCCACAGTCAGACGACTTCCAAAGCCTAGAGCAAGTCATGATTGACTTGCCAGAGGCGCCAGAGGCAAGTGAGCCAGGCACCGATTTGTTTGGCCTGCCAATGGAAAGGCCAGAACCCGCTCAGCCACTAGCGGACCAGGAGGACTTGCCGACGGTTGACCCTGTCTTCGCACAGGCACCAGATCAGGACAGCCTCCCACCTGTTGTCAGCCAAGCCTTGGCCCTCTTTGGTCAAGATGTGGTCGACATCGATTACGAAAAATAAAGTAAGCCTTAAAGGAGATATAAATATGCGTGGAATGGGAAATATGGGCAACATGCAAGGCATGATGCAAAAAATCCAAAAAATGCAAAAGGAAATGACCAAGGAGCAAGCAGCGATTGAAGCTACTATCTTCCAAGCCCAAGATGTTAACCAACTAGTAAGGGTTAAAGTCAACGGCAAGAAGGAATTAGTAGAATTGGATCTAGCGCCAGACTTGGTAGATCCAGATGATATCGAGATGTTACAAGATCTAGTGATTGCAACAGTTAACGACGCTTTGAAGCAAGTAGACCAAGCGACGGAATCACGCCTAGGTAAGTACACCCAAGGCATGAATCTACCCTTCTAGCCTATAAACCATCAAAGGAGGTGGCCACCCAGTGCAATACCCTGCACCTATCGCGAAGTTAATCAATAGTTTTACCAAATTACCGGGTATTGGAGCCAAGACAGCGGCTCGGTTGGCCTTCTATGTCCTTGACATGAAAGAATCCGACGTGACCGAGTTCGCCCAAGCCCTGATTCAGGTCAAACGCGACTTGCGCTTCTGCCCGACTTGCGGCAATATCACGGACAGCGAGCTCTGCGTCATCTGTTCCGATCAAAGTCGTGACAGCAAGACGGTCCTAGTGGTAGAAGATGCCCGGGATGTCATGTCCATGGAGCGGATGCATGAATATCATGGCCTCTACCATGTCCTTCACGGGGTCTTATCACCCATGGAAGGCACAGGGCCAGAAGATTTGAATATTCCCTCGCTCCTACGACGTTTGCAGGAGACGGAGATTGAAGAAGTCATTGTGGCTACCAATGCCACCGCTGAAGGAGAAGCGACCGCCATGTACTTGGCCCGCTTGCTTAAACCAGCTGGCATTAAGGTAACCCGCCTAGCTCATGGTTTGGCGGTAGGCAGTGACATTGAATACGCCGATGAGATGACCCTCTTCCGGGCCATTGAAGGGCGACGTGAATTATAGTGGAAAGACAAAGTGAGGAGAAGGCATGTTTCCAGGAAAGTTTATAACCCTTGAAGGTCCTGATGGGGCCGGCAAGAGCAGTGTGATTGCGGAGTTGACCGCCTATTTAGAGGGCCAGGGCCATCAAGTCCTGACCACTCGTGAGCCGGGGGGCGTGCCCATTGCGGAAGAGATTAGACGGGTCATTCTAGATGTGGATCACACTTCTATGGACCCGCGGACAGAGGCCCTCTTGTTTGCGGCAGCCCGTCGCCAACACCTGGTCGAAGTGATTTTACCGGCCTTGCGTCAAGGCAAAGTCGTCCTCTGTGACCGCTTCGTGGATTCGTCCCTAGCTTACCAAGGTATGGCCCGCGATATTCCGGTGGATCTGATTTGGTCCATTAACCAATTTGCGGTAGAAGACCAACTGCCGGCTCTGACCCTCTTAATCGATGTGCCAGCTGAGGTGGGCCTAGCCCGCATTCATCAGGCCCGCGGTCAGCGCCAGTATGATCGCCTAGACCAAGAATCCCTGGACTTCCATAACCGGGTCCGCCAGGCCTTTCTAGATTTGGCCCAAGCCTCGCCAGAGCGCATTAAGGTCATTGACGGCCAAGCGCCACTAGACCAGGTCGTGGCTGCTTGTATTGACGTTCTACATCAACATGCCCTCTAGAGACAGAGAGGAGAAGGAGTATCATGATGAAATTAATTATTGCCATTGTTCAAGATCAAGACCAAAACGAATTGAGTCGCGCTTTCTATGATGCCAATGTCCGTGCCACCAAGTTATCTACCACCGGTAGTTTCTTACGGGCCGGTAATACCACCTTTATGATTGGGATTGAGGAAGAACGGATTGAGGAAGTCTTGAAAATTATTGACCAATGTTCTAAGGCGCGTGAGCAATATGTCAGCGCTCCGCTCCACTTGGATATGGGGCTAGACTCAGCTGTTAACCTACCTGTTAAAGTTGAAGTAGGGGGCGCAACCGTCTTCGTCTTGCCAATCGAAAGCTTCCACCAATTCTAGGCGGCGACTGGTATGGCTACCTATAGCGTCGAAGCCCTCAAGGCTTATTTTGCCCAGCAGGTTCAGGAAGGCCACCTAGCCCATGCCTACCTGCTGACAGGTGGGGACATGACTAGCAAGCGAGCCGTCATGACGGCCCTAGCCCAAGACTATTTCTCTAGGGATAGTGCTGGCAACCCAGCGACCATCCGCCAACGGATTGCCGATAATCAGTACGCAGATGTCTATTACTTAGAGGCTCAAGGCCAGACCCTCAAGGTCGACCAGATCCGCGAGCTCAAGGAATGGTTGGGGCAGAGCCCGCTAGAAGGGTGTGGTAAGTTTGCTATTATTGAGCAGGCCGAGCGCCTCAATGCATCTTCGGCCAATGCCCTCTTGACCGTCTTGGAGGAGCCGGTGGACAATGTTTATCTCTTCCTCTGGAGTCCAAGTGCTAACTTGCTCCTGCCGACTATTTTGTCACGGGTTCAAGTCCTGCATCTGGAGGCACCAGACCGCCAAGCCCAGGCAGCGGACTGGGAGGCTCATGGCGTCTTGCCGGTTCACGCTCAGATTCTGGCAGGTTTCAGAGAGGAAACGGTGGCCCGCTGGACGAGCGACTATGAGGCGACCCAGTTTGAGCAGGCCATCAAGACCTGGAATGGCTGGTATCGCCAGCTAGTGATGGGTGACCCCATGGCCTTTGTGGCCCTGCAGACCCGTCTCAAGGGAGACCTGACTCAGCAGGGTGGCTTGGACCTGGCAGATTATTGCCTGCGTCTGACCCATCAGCTCTTAACCAAGGCAGCAGCCTATGATTTCCAGGGGCATTTCTTGACCGAATTGGCCAAACAAGGTCTACCTAGCCAGGCTGACCTCTTGCGGCTTAACCAGCTCTTGCTAGAAGTTAAGCAGCGGATTTTGGCTAATGTATCCCCTCACTTGGCTTTAGAACAGTGCGTCTTACGATTTAAGGCGGGGCGCTAAGCAAGCCAATTCACTCTTATTGATAATGAAAGGATGTTGTGCTAATGGATGAGTCAAACTTGACCCAGATTCTGGCCCTAATGGACAGTCAGTTTAGCCAATTAAGTGATACCATGGCGCAACTCAAGCACCAGGTAACAGAACTTTCCCATGAAAATAACCGTCTTCGCATGGCCAATGCCCAGTTAGCATCGGTCGTCAGCGAAGCCAGCCCGCCCCTGACGGATTTGCCCCCAGAGCAAGAAGACAAGCATCAGGAGGAGACCAGTCAAGTGGCGCCAGCCAAACGGCAACAGGCGGGGCGCGAGCGCCTGCAGACCTTCTACCAGGAAGGCATCCATATCTGCCATACCTTCTATGGTATGAAGCGAGAGCCAGGGGAAGAGTGTATCTTCTGTCAGAATCTCCTGGATAGTTTCCAGCGAGACAACCATTAGGAGGTCCCTATGACAGATGCGACTGACTTACTTAAGCCCGGCGAGCGCCTAGACTATCTAGCTCGCGAGAACTTGTCGATTATTCAAAATCCAGACTACTTTGCCTTCTCAGTCGATGCCATCCTCTTGGCCCATTTTGCCAAGGTGCCACGGCGTCAGACGGCCAGAATTCTGGATCTCTGTAGTGGGACAGGGGTCATTCCCTTCCTGCTCAGTGCCAAAACAGCCGGTCACATAGATGCCATTGAACTGCAAGAGGCCCTAGTGGATATGGCCCAGCGCTCTTGCCAGCTCAATGATCTGACGGACCGGCTGACTTTTCGCCAAGGAGATGTCAAAACCATGGCGGCGGCGCGCCCCCTCTATGACGTTGTCACTTGCAATCCCCCTTATTTCTCGGTCACTAACAAACAGACCCAACACCACCTGACCTCCCATGCCATTGCCCGGCATGAGGTCTACTTGACCTTGGAGCAATGGGTGGCCCAGGCCAAACGCCAGCTCAAGACCCGGGGCAAGCTCTTCTGTGTCTATCGGCCAGATCGCCTAGATGACTTGATGGAGACCTTGCTAGGGGCGGGCTTTAGTGTTCACCGCCTGCAATTTGCCTATGGTAAGGCCGACCAGGTGGCCAAGGTGGTGCTGGTCGAAGCCATTTACGCAGGGGGACGCCAAGGCTTGAAGGTGGAGCCGCCGATTGTCATTTATGGGTCGGATCAGCAATACACCCCAGAAATGAAGGCAATTTATTATGGCGACTAAACAGTATTTTTTCTATGTGCTTTATTGCGCGGATCATACTCTCTATACCGGCTATACGGTGGACTTAGAGGCGCGGACTGCTAGTCATAATGCTGGCAGGGGCGCCAAGTATACCCAACAAGCCAAGCGCCGGCCAGTTCGCCTGCTCTATGCTGAAGAGCGGCCTAGCCGGTCTCTGGCCATGCGGGCGGAGGCGCGTTTTAAGCGACTGACTCGGGCCCAGAAAGAAGACTATCTCTTCCGCCATGGCTTGACGTCCTTAGCGGCTAGCCAACCCTTAATTATTCCCTTGGAGGTGCAAGATGGAACAACGGAGCTTTGAGTCCCGGACTGGGGGCACCCTCTACTTGGTGCCAACCCCTATTGGTAACTTAGAGGACATGACCTTCCGGGCCATTCGCCACCTCAAGGAAGCGGATTTGATTCTGGCGGAAGATACCCGCAATACCATTAAACTCTTAAACCATTTTGAGATTGAGACGCCTATGCAGAGCTTCCATGAGCATAGCCAGGCTGACCGTCTCCAGCCCTTGTTAGAACGTTTGGCACAAGGACAGGATTTGGCCTTGGTGTCAGATGCCGGCATGCCCCTGATTAACGATCCGGGTCATCCCTTGGTGGATGCCGCCCTTAGCCAGAGCTTAGCAGTAGTGGCTCTGCCGGGCGCCAATGCAGCCCTGACAGCCTTGATTGCTTCGGGCTTATCCTGCCAGACCTTCACCTATTACGGCTTCTTCCCAAGGGATAAGAAAGGCCAGGTTGCTGTCTTAGATCGAGTGGCAGGCCAGGAGGCAACGGCCATTTTCTACGAGTCGCCCCACCGAATCAAGCAGGCTCTGCAGGCCATTCGCCAGGAATTGGGGCCGGATCGAGCCGTGGTCATAGCACGGGAGTTAACCAAGCGTTATGAGACCTATATTCGGGGCAGTGTAGATCAAGTGCTCATGAGCCTGGCTGACCAGGAAATCAAGGGCGAATGTGTCCTCTTGGTAGCTGGCGGGGGCAAGGTCGAGACGGGACCTGAGCTGACCGCAGAGACCGACCTCAAGGCCTTGGTCCAAGACCTCATGGCTCAAGAAGGTCTCAATGCCAAGCAAGCCATTAAGCAAGTAGCTAAGACTTACGGACTGAAAAAACAAAGTGTCTATCAGGCCTATCACGACCTGACCGATTAATAGAGGAGGAAGATTGATGGCATTAAAAGATGAAGATTTCTTATTGAAAAATGATAAAGACTTAGAGGCTGCCATGGCCAAATTAGGCCTGGTCCTAGATGAAGAAGAGAAGGAATTCGTCGATCCTACCGACCAATTCGCCTTTGACCCAAGCGCCTTAGAAGATGACCAGGATGACCAAGCCAAAGGCAAGGACCATGGACGCAAGTAAAAAACGTTGCGCTTGGGCCACCAATATGCCGGATTATTATCAGGCCTACCATGATCAGGTTTGGGGCGTGCCTCAGCATCAGGATTTAGACCTTTTCAAATGGTTAGTCCTAGAATCCTTCCATGTGGGCTTGTCCTGGCGCTTGGTCCTATCCAAGGAGGCTAACTTTGCCCGTGCCTTGGAAGGCTATGACTATCACCGTATCGCCCAGTATCAGGAAGAGGATGTTGAACGCCTAGCTCAGGATGCGGGCATTATCCGCCATCGGGGCAAGATTCGAGCGACTATTGCCAACGCCCAGGCCTTTCTCAAGGTGCAGGCCGAATGGGGTAGCTTCGACGCCTATATCTGGCATTTTACGGAGGGCCAAGTGGTCTTTCCGCCCCCAGGGGAGCGGCCGACCCGAAGCGACTTGAGCGATCGCATTACCAAAGATCTCAAGAAGCGGGGCTTCAAGTTTTTAGGCAGTGTGACGGTCTATTCCTATCTACAAGCCATCGGCATGGTCAATGACCACGAGCCAGAATGTTTCTGTTATCAAGCAGTGCGCTAGCCCTTGGGGGTCGGCGCTTTTTTTGCGAACAAATTTTCGCACCTAGGAGACTAAGTGTGCTATAATGGGTAAGGTAAGATTCAACCAGAGGAGAAAGACAATGGCCAAAGATAAAATCGTAATCAAAGGGGCACGGTCCCATAACTTAAAAAATATTAACCTAGAGATTCCTCGTGACCAGCTAGTGGTAGTGACGGGTCTATCCGGGTCAGGTAAGAGCTCCCTGGCCTTTGACACCCTCTATGCGGAGGGCCAACGCCGCTATGTGGAGAGCCTGTCGGCCTATGCCCGCCAGTTCCTAGGACAAATGGATAAGCCAGATGTGGACTCTATCGAAGGCCTAAGTCCGGCCATTTCCATCGACCAGAAGACCACTAGCCACAATCCGCGGTCAACGGTCGGAACCGTAACTGAAATTAACGACTACCTGCGTTTGCTCTATGCTCGTGTGGGGGTACCTTACTGTCCCCATCACCATATTCCCATTCAACGTCAATCTGTTGAGCAGATGGTCAACCAGATCCTAGACCTACCTGAGCGTACGCGTATCCAAATTCTGTCCCCTCTGATTCGTAATCAAAAAGGCCAGCATCAGAAGACCCTGGAGAAGATTAATAAGGACGGTTTTGTTCGGGTGCGAGTGGATGGTCAGATTTATGATGTCACCGAAGTGCCTGAACTAGCTAAGAATAACAAGCATAATATCGACGTCGTGGTGGACCGGGTCGTCATCAAGGATGGCGTTCGCTCCCGCCTCTTCGATTCCATGGAGACCGCCCTCAAACTATCTGAAGGCTATGTCATCATCGATGTCATTGATGGTCAGGAATTGCGTTTCAATGAACACTTTGCCTGCCCGCACGGCGACTTCCAGATGGGTGAGTTGGAGCCTCGTCTCTTCTCCTTCAATGCGCCTTTTGGTGCCTGCTCAAGCTGTGATGGGTTGGGTTCCCGTCTAGTAGTGGACGAAGCCTTGGCTATTCCCGATGAAAATCTCACCTTGGAAGAAGGAGCCTTTGTCGCCTGGAATCCGATCAGTTCCAACTACTATATGTCCATGATGCGCCAATTCTGTGAACAGGAAGGCATCCCCATGGATGTTCCTTATAAGAAGCTCAAAAAGTCCCAGCAAGCAGACCTTAAGTATGGGGTCAAAGACGGTCGCAGCTTCAAATTCACCTACACCCCAATGTCGGGCACCGGTACGAGGACGGTCGATACGGTCTTCGAAGGGGTCATTACCAATATGGAGCGCCGCTACAACGATACAGGTTCCGACTATACCAAGGAAGTCATGCGCCAATACATGGTCGAGCATATCTGCCCAGCCTGCCAGGGCCAACGTCTCAACCCAACGGCCTTATCAGTTCGGGTAGGGGACCTCAATATCGCCCAGGCCACCGAATTGTCTATTAGTGATGCCTTGGCTCACTTCAAGAGCCTGACCTTTGGCCCAGCAGATCAAGTCATTGCCAAGCCCATTATCAAGGAAGTGACCGATCGCTTGACCTTCCTCAATAATGTGGGGTTGGATTACTTGACCCTAAGCCGGGTGGCCGGTTCCTTGTCAGGTGGGGAAGCGCAACGTATTCGTCTGGCTACCCAAATTGGCTCCAACCTCAGCGGTGTCCTCTATATCTTGGATGAGCCTTCTATCGGTCTCCACCAACGCGATAATTCCCGCCTGATTCAGTCTTTGACTCAGATGCGCGACTTGGGCAATACCCTGATTGTGGTGGAACACGATGAAGAAACCATGATGACAGCCGACTATATTATCGATATTGGGCCGGGTGCTGGCGAGCACGGTGGCCAAGTGGTGGCGTGTGGAACGCCGGAAGAGGTCATGAAGAATCCAAATTCCTTAACAGGTAAATACCTGTCAGGTAAGGAGAAAATCGCCTTGCCAGCTAGCCGTCGTCAGGAAGATAAGGGTTGGGTGACGGTTACGGGCGCTAGCGAGAACAACCTGCAGAATGTCACTGCCAAATTCCCATTAGGACGCTTTGTAGCCGTGACGGGGGTTTCGGGTTCAGGTAAATCCAGTTTGGTCAACGCCATCCTTAAGCAAGCCTTGCTCAAGGAGCTGACCAAGGCTAAGACCCGTCCAGGTAAGTTTAAGTCGATCAAGGGTTACGAAAGTTTAGACAAGATTATCGACATTGACCAGAGTCCGATTGGCCGGACGCCACGCAGTAACCCGGCTACCTATACGGGGGTCTTCGACGATATACGGGATCTCTTTGCCCAGACCAATGAAGCCAAGTTGCGCGGCTATAACAAGGGGCGTTTCAGCTTCAATATCAAGGGCGGGCGTTGTGAAGCCTGTGCCGGCGGCGGGATTAACAAGATTGAGATGCACTTCCTGCCAGACGTCTACGTGCCTTGTGAGGTCTGTGGCGGTCGTCGCTATAATTCTGAAACCTTGGAAATTAAGTACAAGGGGCTCAACATCACCGAAGTGCTGGATTTAACCGTTGAAGAAGCGGTAGAGTTCTTCGCTGCCATTCCGAAAATCAAGCGCAAACTCCAAACCTTGCTAGATGTTGGTTTAGGCTACATCAGCCTGGGTCAGTCTGCCACTACCCTGTCAGGTGGGGAAGCCCAACGCATGAAGTTGGCGGCCGAGTTGCAGCGGGTTTCGACCGGCAACACCTTCTATGTCTTGGATGAACCAACGACCGGGCTTCACGCCCACGACATTCGCAAGCTGCTAGAGGTCATTGACCGCCTAGTCCAAGCGGGCAATACCGTAGTGGTCATTGAACATAATCTGGATGTCATTAAGACTGCCGACTATGTCATCGATCTTGGGCCGGAAGGCGGGGTTCGCGGTGGTCAGATTATCGCCACCGGGACACCGGAAGAAGTAGCCAAAGTCAAGGGCTCCTTCACTGGTCAGTACCTCAAACCATTATTGAAAAAATAAAATAAGACTGGGACATTTGTCCCAGTCTTATTTGTTTATCTACTCTTCCCTATTTATTAGTTACACTAATAAATAGGGTTTAGGGCCATGATTTTTACGGTCTTTCTTAGTCTTTTTTCACAAAGTCAGGCGAATTTCACAAGAACGTTCGTCTTTTGATTGGAAAAGACTGATTTAATAGGCTTTTGCTTGGCGGGTTCGTCACATCTTCATTATATAATAATTTATATTTTCCCTTATAACTTAGAATAAGTTATGCGCTTAAAGCGGCTGAGACCTGTCAGCCGCTCTTTTCATCCCTAGGTCCGAGCAAATATCGGTCCTAGGCCCTATGTCAAACTAGTGGAAAACTGGCATAATAAGGGTGTAGTTAAGAAATAAGCCCTCATTTAAGGAGTGAGAGATATGAATGAGAAAGAAAGAATCATTGAATTAGTCAAACAACAAGTCATTACCATGGATGAAGCCCTTCGCCTCCTCGAAGCTTCGGCCCAAGCAAAATCAGCTGACCAAGCAGAGGAGGCAGCCGAGGCCCAAGCCCAAGTGACGGACCAGGAAGCGCCAGCTGACCAAGAGCCTGAACAGGGCAAGAAGGCGGGCTTCGACTCAGAACAACTCAAGGCTACCGTCCAAGAAGCCATCGACAAGAGCCTCAAATTTGGTCAAGAAATCATCTATAGCGTCCAACAAAGTCTTGATGACAAACAAGAAAATAAGCCTGAAGACAGCAAGTCAGAAGCACCAGCCCAAGAAGCCACTGAACCAGAAGCTTCCATCAGCCAAGAAGAGGCGGAAGCAGCGGCGGCCAAGCGCCAAGAATTAGAAGCTAGCCTAGAAAAAGAAGGCCAAGCCCTCCTAATCGCTAAGCAACGCTTAAGAGAGTTCGAGATTCTAGCAGAATTAGACGAGCTCAGCCAAGAGCTCCAAGCCCAAAAAGACCAAGTGGCAGCAGAAGTTCTGGAGCGAGGCCAAAAGATTGACCAACTCCAAGAAGAACTCAAGGCCTACAAGCCAGCAAGTCCTACTTTAGAGCCTTTCAGCCAACGACTCAACGACTTCGTTCGGCAAGTCAATGAAGGCGGCCAACGGGCAGCCGACCACGTCAGTCGGGCAGCGGATCAATTCGGTCAGAAAGCCGACCGCGCCGGTCAACGTATTGATAACGAGGCCAACCGCTTAGGCCGCGTCATTGGTCAAGTGGTGAGCACAGCTTTTAAGGCAGCGCGTGAAGGCATTCGCGTAGGTGTGAGAGCCTACGGCCGTTTGGGCAATGAATGGGAGCATACCTTTAACTTTGACGCTAAGGACCTAAAGGTGTTAGACTTTAAGTTATCACGAGGCGATGTCAAAGTAACTCGCGCCCATGTAGATCAAGTCTCAGTCAATGTCAAGGCAAGCTTCTTCGGCAAGATTCCAAATCCTAACCTAGAAGATTTCCAAGCCCACAGCATCCTCTCCATGGACGACGGCAGCTTGCTCTTGCAAGTAACCGACGACCACATGTCAGCGGATATTGAAGTGACCTTGCCAGACCAAGACTTAGAGACCGTTCGGATTGAGACAACCCAAGGGGATATGGGACTAGACGGTATCCAAGCTAAAGAAATCTATCTGACGACTGTCAATGGGGATGTCGACCTGTCCGATGTAGCAGCAGGCTTATTAGACTACCATTCAACCAATGGGGATCTAGATTACCGCCTAGCAGAGGTTAAACGCCTCAACCTAGAGACAACTAACGGCGATTGCCGTGTAGTGGGAGCCATTGGCGATGTAGCGGCCAGCCTGATTAGTGGCGACTTGCTCTTAACCAAACGTGATGAGACGCCCGCTGCTATGAAGGTCAGCACGGTAAGTGGCGATGTGAAAATCGCTATTCCGGCCAACTTAAGCCTAGAAGGCAGCGCCCAATCTAGCTCAGGTGACGTGGAACACCGTATTGGCCACCTAGACGTTGAAACCCACCGTCATCACAGCCTAGAATTCCAACGGATCATGACCAACCAAGAAAGACCCGTTCATTTAGAAATTAACACCGTATCAGGCGACATCCGCCTCAAAGATACCGATTTATAGGAGGAATTTATCATGAAACGATTAACTCGTAATACTCGCGAAGGGATGTTTTTAGGCGTTTGTGCCGGTATTGCTGATTATTTTGGCATAGACCCAACGCTTGTACGTGTGGCCTGGGTGGTTTCCGGCCTTTTAGGTGGCGTAGGCTTGTTCGGCTACTTGATTGCTGCTTTTATCATGCCAGAAGCCTAAGCTTAAGAGAGATAGAAAGAAGGAACGACCATGAAACGACTATATAAATCTACCCGTGACCGTAAAGTAATGGGGGTCTGCGGGGGACTAGGAGAGTATCTAGGGGTTGATCCTACCCTGCTTCGCCTAGTTTGGTTTGTCCTTATCTGGATAGGTTGGGGGACACCCTTACTCATTTATCTAGCCTTGGGGATTATCCTGCCAAGTGACTATACGGTTGCCAATGGCCGTGCCAATCGATCTAGCTACCGCGAGCAGGAAAGAGATCGCTATCGCCAACGAGCTCGTCGAGCGACTGAGGAACTCAACGACTTCCTGCGTCGCTATCAAGAAGGCCGAGCAGGTCATGACGCTAAAACAGAGACTAAGCGACGTGATGTGACTCCTAAAGACGACTGGAGTGATTTCTAATGCGTCGGATTTTATTGAATACCCTACTCTTTATGGGCTTGGCTCATGTTATGCCGGGTGTCAGCGTTACGGGCTTTGGCGGAGCCTTAATATCAGCCTTTGTCTTCGCCCTATTAAGCGTAACGGTAAAGCCAGTCCTAGAATTCTTTGCCTGGCCCCTCAACTTCTTGAGTTTGGGCCTGGTCAACTGGTTGATTGCCGGATTTATCCTACTTTTAGCTAGCTGGTTGCCAGGTGGCCTCACCATCAGCTCTATCTGGAGTGCTATGTTGGTGGCTGTTGCCCTTTCCCTAGGCCAAAGCCTAGTTGGCTTGGACAGTCCCTATCATGATTAAAACTTATAAAAGACCGCAGACCAGATGGCTGCGGTCTTCTGCTTAGGCTGGCAAATTCAGTCTTTTCAAGCCCTATCTGGGCAAACGAAAAGATAGGAATTCTCCGTCGTCTATGTTAAGATTAGGAGGTAAAAGTCAATGAGGAGGCAATATTTTCATGTCCAGCAGTGTAACCGTCAATGAACTCGTAAAAACCTTAAAAATTCAATATGCCTTTGGGGAAGATTATGGTTCTCGTCAAATATATACTAGTGACGTATCCCGGCCAGGTTTGGCCCTAACAGGTTTTGTGGAGGACTATCCTTTCGAGCGAATCCAGTTGATTGGGCGGACAGAGCTTCTCTATCTAGCGAGTTTGCCAGAAAACGAGCGGCTTTTGGCCTATGAATCTCTCTGTAACGAGGAAACGCCAGCGATTATCTTCGCACGGGACATGTCGGTGCCGGAAGATTTGATTACGGTCGCGGATAAGTATCATATTCCAATCTTGGTGGCACGTTCTAAGACCACTCGAGTTCTCGCCAACTTGACTAACTTTTTAGAGGGCCGCTTGGCTGAGCGCTTGGCTAAGCACGGTGTCTTCGTTGAAGTATTCGGGATGGGGGTACTCCTGACCGGGGGGAGCGGTGTCGGTAAGTCTGAAACGGCGCTAGAATTGGTCCAACGCGGCCACCGTCTGATTGCTGATGACCGGGTCGAGCTCTTTATGATTGATGAATTGACCCTAGTTGGTGAAGCTCCTGAAATCCTCCAAAACCTCTTGGAAATCCGCGGCTTAGGGATTATCGATGTCATGTCTCTTTACGGGGTAGCAGCCATCCGTCGCTCTAAACGTTTGGAATTGATTATTAACCTAGTGCTAGATGACGGCAAGACCGAATACGACCGTCTGGGCTCACAACGTGAATATGAACAAATCTTTGAAGTCAACGTGCCACGTATCCGCATTCCGGTTAAGACTGGGCGGAACTTGTCGGCCATTGTCGAATCAGCTGCCATGAACTTCCGGGCTAACCAAATGGGTTATGATGCGACGACTACTTTCAACCGTAAACTAGACGCCCTTATCAAGAAGAATCGGGTTGATAACTAGATGCCAGTTTTAGCCATTGATCCTATTGCCTTCCGCTTGCTAGGTTGGCCCGTCCACTGGTATGGCCTCTTGATTGGCTTAGGTATGGTCCTATCCTATCTCTTAGTCATGCGCGAGGGGCGCCGTAAGGGCCTGTCGGAAGACTATTTGTCGGATGCCTACTTCTGGACCATTATCTTAGGCCTACTGGGGGCGCGTGCCTACTATGTGCTCTTCCGTTTGGACTACTACCTAGCCCATCCCGACCAAATCATTCAGATTTGGCACGGTGGGGGCGCCATCTATGGGGCCATCTTGCTAGGGACAGCCACCATTATCTATGTGGCACGACGCTATCAGCAAGACCTCATTCTGACCTTGGATGTGGCAGCGCCAGGCATTATGCTGGCTCAAGCCATCGGGCGTTGGGGCAACTTCGTCAACCAAGAGGCCTATGGGCCAGAAACCAGCCGCGCCTTTCTAGAAGGCTTGCATTTGCCGGCTTGGCTCATTGACCAAATGCAGATTCAAGGCCATTATTACCAGCCGACCTTCCTTTACGAGTCGCTGTGGAACTTACTTGGTTTGGCCCTGATCTTAATCCTGCGACGACAAAAAGGCTTAGTCAAACGTGGTGAATTAGCGGCCGGCTACTTCGTTTGGTATGGCCTAGGTCGCTTCTTCATTGAAGGTCTACGGACTGACAGTTTATACTTGGGTCCCTTGCGCATTTCGCAGGGGGTATCCGCCGTCATGGTAGTGCTGGGCTTGGCCTGGATAATCATCAGACGACGAGGGGGTCACAGTGTGGCCTATTCAGATTTCCAATTAGAAAAGAGGTAAGGACATGAAAATTGCGGTATTAGGTTCAGGTTCCTGGGGAACTGCCTTAGGCCAAGTCTTGGCTGAAAATGGTCATGAGGTGGTCTTATGGGGGCGTGAAGACCACATCGCGGATGAAATTAACCAAGCCCATACCAATAGCCACTTCCTGCCAGGCATTAACTTGCCGACGGCCATTGTGGCAACAACGGACTTAAAAGCAGCCTTGGATCAAGCCACTGTCTTACTCTTCGTCTTACCAACCAAGGCTATTCGCTCGGTTGCCCGCCAGGTAGCTAGCTATCTCAGTCAGTCAGACGCCCAACCCCTCCTAGTGCATGCCACTAAGGGGCTGGAGCAGGGGACCCATTTGCGAGTTAGCCAGATGATTGAAGAGGAAATTCCGCGTCAAGATTACCAAGACCTGGTTGTTTTGTCAGGCCCAAGCCATGCTGAGGAAGTAGCCCGCCATGACCTGACGACTGTAACGGCCGCTTGTCCCAATTTACAAGCAGCTGAGAAGGTGCAGGCCCTCTTTAAGAATCACTACTTCCGCATTTATACCAATACCGATGTGGTAGGTGTGGAAATGGGCGCGGCCCTCAAGAATATTATTGCCCTAGGGGCCGGTGTCCTAGCGGGTGCTGGCTATGGCGACAATGCCAAGGCCGCCCTGGTAACGCGTGGTCTGGCTGAAATTTCCCGTATGGGCATTAAGTTGGGGGCAGACCCGCTGACCTTTGTTGGCTTGAGCGGGGTAGGCGACTTAGTGGTCACCTGTACCAGTCCCCACTCCCGTAACTGGCAGGCAGGGAATCTGCTAGCCAAAGGTTACAGCAAGGAAGCCATTGAAGAAGAAATTCAAATGGTGGTCGAAGGGATTGCTACCTGCCAGTCAGCCTATGAACTGGCCAAGGAATCCGGTATCGAAATGCCAATTACCGAGGCCCTCTATGGTCTCATTTATGAAGGTGCTCAGGTCAAGGAAGGCCTGCTTCGCTTGATGACGCGCGATGGCAAGCAAGAAGCCTCCCTGTCTCAGGCGCATTACTAAGAGAGTGAATGATAGAATGGAAAAAGAATTAATTGTAACAGATGTCGTCGTGATTGGCGCTGGGCCGGCTGGTATGACCGCCGCCCTCTACGCCTCACGGGCCAATCTCAAGACACATATGATTGAAAAGGGCGTTCCCGGTGGGGAAGTCAACAACACGGCAGATGTGGAAAACTATCCTGGTTTTTCCTTGGTTTCTGGCCCAGAATTGGCCCAACACATGTACCAAGGGGCTATGCGTTTTGACGCGGTCCACGACTACGGCGACGTGAGCCATATTGAAGTAGCAGGCGACCTTAAGCGAGTGCATACCAGCTCTAAGGTTTATGAAGCTAAGGCAGTCATTGTGGCGACCGGTTCTTTCCACCGCCATCTTGGTGTGCCGGGGGAAGAAGAATTGGCTGGCCGTGGCGTGTCCTACTGTGCGGTCTGTGATGGCTTCTTCTTCCGCGATAAGGAAATTATCGTGGTCGGTGGGGGTGACTCGGCAGTTGAAGAGGCCCATTACCTGACTCAATTTGCTAGCAAGGTCACGGTTATTCACCGTCGTGACGAGCTCCGGGCGCAGAAAGTCCTGCAAGACCGGGCTTTTGCCAATCCTAAGATTGAATTCATCTGGGATAGCGTGGTGGAGGAAATTCTAGGGACGGATGCGGTTGAAGGCGTGCAAATTAAGAACGTCAAGACTGGCCAGACCAGCCGCGTAGATGCCCAAGGGGTCTTCATCTACGTCGGCTTAGTGCCTAACTCAGAAGCAGTCAAAGATTTGGGGATTACCGACGCAGAAGGCTGGATTATCACAGATGATCACATGGCTACTAGCCTGCCAGGCATTTTTGCGGCTGGCGACGTGCGTCAAAAGCACCTGCGTCAGATCGTAACAGCTACTGGCGATGGCGGTACGGCTGGTTTCCAAGCCTACCAATACATCGAAAGCCTTAAAGACTAAGTAAAAAGCCCGGGCTTAGGGCGGTTTTCGTGAGATTCTGGGGTAGCCAGTGGTCCACTCCGGAAAGTGGACCACTGGCTCAGCCAAAAGATAGGGTTTGGGGCAGATTTCATGATATTCCGAGCTAGCTCAGCCAAAAACCTAAGCCTAGAGCCGCTGGCTCTTCATTAACCAAACCACACAAAAAGGACTGGGCATCAATCCCAGTCCTTTTGCCTTAGTCTTAGGCGGTTAGTTTAGCGATGTCTGCTTCAATCTTAGCAGCTTTAGCTTCTACTTCTTCATGCGAAGCGCCTTGGGTGCCTAGATAGAGCTTGATTTTTGGCTCGGTACCACTTGGACGGAAAGCCACCCAGCTACCGTCTTCCAAGACATACTTGAGGGCATCAGATGGTGGGAAGGTCAAGGTTTCAACCGTGCCGTCAGCCAGAGTGCGTGTGCCAGCTAAGTAGTCAGCTGCGCTCACCACTTTGAGGCCACCCATTTCCTTAATCCCTTCGGTCCGGATTTGTTGCATGATGGCTGCCATCTTAGCTTGCCCAGAGAGACCAGGGAAGTCCACTGCGATAGTCTTTTCATAGAAGTAGCCGTATTTTTCGTACATGCTTTCTAAGACATCAGCCAAGGTACGGCCTGCTTTCTTGTGGTAGGCGGTTAATTCAGCCAAGACTACCAAGGCTTGGATAGCATCCTTGTCGCGAACAAATGGCTTAATGAGGTAACCGTAAGATTCTTCAAAGCCCATGAGGAAGGTCTTAGAACCTGTTTCTTCATATTCTTGAATCTTCTCAGCGATAAACTTGAAGCCAGTCAGTACTTCTACCGCTTCTAAGCCATAGTGAGATAAAATAGCGTTAGCAAAGTTAGTCGATACGATGGACTTAACCGCTACCCCATTCTTCGGCAGTTGGTTGAGTTCTAACTTAGCGTTCAAGATGTAGTCCAACATGAGAGAAGCGATTTGGTTCCCAGTCAAGAGTTGGTAGTCACCCTTGCTAGTGCGAACCTTAGCCCCGAGACGGTCAGCGTCTGGGTCAGTCCCTAAGAGGATATCCGCTTCTACCTTCTTAGCTAATTGCTCAGCTAAATCAAAGGCAGCAGCAGATTCAGGGTTAGGAGACTTAACAGTTGGGAAGTCACCGTCTGCTTTAGCTTGTTCTTCTACCACGTGAATGGTGTTGAAGCCTGCTTGGTTGAGGGCTTTGAGACCTAGGTACATACCAGTCCCGTGAAGTGGAGTGAAGACGATGCTGACTTGCTCCGCCATTTCCTTAACCAATTCAGGGTTGATGGTGACAGCCTTCATTTCTTCTAGGTAGGCTTGGTCCACACGGTCGCCGATGATTTCTACAAGGCCGCTACCTAATAATTCGGTCTTATCGCCTACTTCAACCGTTAGTGGGTTTTCTACTGCGCGAACAAATTCTGTTAATTTATCTGCATCTTCTGGTGGCATTTGCCCGCCGTCTTCGCCGTATACCTTGTAGCCGTTGTAGGCTGCTGGGTTGTGGCTGGCAGTAATCATAATCCCAGCGTAGGTATTGAGGTAACGTACTGCAAAGGATAATTCAGGCGTTGGCCGTAGGCTCTCAAAGACATAGCTCTTGATGCCGTGACGCCCCAAGACCAAGGCAGCTTCCATGGCGAATTCAGGTGAATAATGCCGTGAGTCATAGGAAATCGCAACCCCGCGGTCTTTAGCCGCTTGGCCAGCTTCTTCAATTAATTGGGCTAAGCCTTCCGTTGCTTGGCGAACGGTGTAGACGTTCATGCGGTTAGGACCTGCCCCTAAGACACCACGCATACCTGCCGTCCCGAAGCTTAGATTAGCGCCAAAGGCATCCTTCAAGGCTTCCTCGTCTTGATTGTTAGCTAACTCTTCCTTGAGAACTGGATCAAGGGCGTCGTAATTTTTCCAGAGGTTTAATGTTTCTTGCCATGTCATAGCATTACCACCTTTCAGTATTGCGTCATAAGAGAAATGAAACCCAGTGAGAGGCTCCTCACTTTATGCTAATATTCTACCATGAAATGTAGACGGTTACTAGTAGGGGTAGAAATTTGAGACGGAAATTTAGCGATTGTACTAAGGCAAATGTCCAGGTCTAGCAGGAGGTTAGAACCCAGAAAGTTTTGTAAATCTCACAAAAAAACCAATACCACCAGGAGTGGCCACCTGGCTCCTAGGTCGCTTTTCCCGCCTAAGCGTGGTATACTAAGATGGAATATAGCGATGATTCCACAAAGAAAGAGGCGATGATATGGCAGACACACTCGAACTAGTCATTATTACAGGGATGAGCGGCGCCGGTAAGACGGTTGCGGTCCAAAGTTTTGAAGATTTAGGCTATTTCTGTATCGATAATATGCCCCCAACCCTGCTTCCAACCTTCTGGGAACTGGTCAAGGAATCGGGCAAAATCAGCCGGATTGCGCTTGTCATCGACTTGCGGAGCCGGGATTTCTTTAACGAAGTCGACAGCCTGATTGCAACTTTAGATAATACCCAGTTAGTGACAACCCGTATTATTTTCTTAGATTCTAGCGATTCGGTCTTAGTATCTCGCTATAAGGAGACCCGCCGGAATCACCCACTGGCCCCAGATGGCCGAGTATCAGAAGGGATTGCCAAGGAACGCGAGTTGCTGATGGACTTGCGTACCCGTGCCCAAATCATCATCGATACTTCCGATATTTCCCCACGTCAGTTGCGCGAGCGCCTGATTAAGGACTTCGCCACTAAGGATTATCAGACCTTCCATGTGGAAGTCATGTCCTTTGGCTTCAAGTACGGGGTGCCCATTGATGCCGATATTATCTGGGATGTGCGCTTCCTACCTAACCCGCACTACATTCCGGAATTGCGTCCGCAGACCGGGATGGATGCACCAGTTTATGACTATGTCATGAAGCAACCCGAAACGCAGTCCTTCTACAGCAAACTCATTGATGTCATTGAGTTCTGCTTGCCAGGCTACAAGAAGGAAGGTAAATCCAGCGTGACCATTGCCATTGGCTGTACTGGCGGTAAACACCGGTCTGTGGCCATTGCTGAACGGATTGCCAACCACCTGAAGACAGATAACTATGCGGTTAATATTTCCCACCGTGATTACATGAAGAAGAAAGAGACCGTGAACCGGTCATGAGCGAGACCAAATCGCACCGCTACAAGGTAGCAGTCATCGGTGGTGGGACCGGACTGCCTGTTATCTTGCGGGGTCTTAAGCGAATTGATGCTGATATTACAGCCATCGTCACTGTTGCGGATGATGGTGGTAGCTCAGGCGCCATTCGCGATTATATTGATGTCGTCCCTCCGGGCGATATTCGTAACTGTATGGTGGCCTTATCCGATGCCGACGAGCTACTGTTGGATGTCTTCCAGTACCGTTTTAACACGGATGATGACTTTTTAGCCGGCCATGCCATCGGCAACTTACTAATTGCCGCCCTAAAAGAAATGCGAGGCTCCTTGACCGAGTCCTTAGATATTCTGTCCAACTATATGAAGGTTCAGGGCCAAATTCTGCCGGCAGCGACCGAGCCCTTGGTCTTACACGCCCTCTTCGAGGACGGAACCATCGCGGTCGGCGAGTCTAAGATTGCCCGTCATCGGAAGAAGATTCAACAAGTTTTGGTGACCACCATGCAAGGGGAGCCAGCCATTCAGGCGACACCCCATGTCGTGGAAGCCATCGAGCAGGCGGACCTGATTGTTCTAGGGCCAGGAAGTCTCTATTCTAGCATCCTACCTAACCTCATGATTGAAGAAATCGGCCAGGCCATCAAACGTACCCAGTCTGAAGTCGTCTATATTTGTAACATCATGACCCAGTTGGGTGAGACCGAGCAATTCTCGGATGCCGATCATGTTCGGGTCCTGCATGAACATTTAGGCCAGGCCTTTATTGACACGGTCCTAGTTAACATTGCCGAGGTGCCTCAGGATTACATTGACAATCAACCTAATGAAGAGTACCTACTTCAAGTCCGCCATGACTTTGAAGGCATGCGTAAATTGGGTTGCCGCGTCATTTCCAATAGCTTCCTCAGCATGAAAAATGGCGGTGCCTACCATGACACCGAATTAGTGGTGGAAGAACTCCGCCATCTCATGGAAACGATTAAGCTTAACCGTCGCCTCAAATATCAGGCGGCACAAGTCTAAGGTAAGCTAAGTCCAAGCAGAAAGGAGGGTTCTCATGACCTTCGCATCAGAAGTTAAGAAGGAATGTACCCTCTTAGAGGTCCACAAGGAACACGCTAAGGCGGAGCTTGCGGCCCTGATTCGGATGAACGGGGCAGTCAGCCTCTACCAACAGAAGTTTATTCTCAATGTTCAGAGCGAAAATGCGGCCATTGCCCGCCGACTATACAGCCTACTCAAGCAGTTCTATCACACTGAGAGTGAACTTATGGTTAGACGTAAGATGAAGCTTAAGAAGAATAATGTCTATATTGTCCGTTGCCGCCAGAATGTGCGGGATATCTTGGAGGACTTAGGCATCTTCGACGGGCTCATGATTAACCACCATATCGCGCCTGACATTATGAATAATGAACAGAAGGAGCGGTCCTATCTACGGGGTGCCTTCCTAGCAGCTGGTTCTGTCAACAATCCGGAGAATAGTCGCTATCACTTGGAAATCTATTCCAATTACGAGGAGCACAATGAAGACATCTGCAAGATGATGAATCATTTCCACCTCAATGCTCGGACCATCGTCCGTCGCAATGGCTATATCACCTACCTTAAGGAAGCCGAGAAAATCGCTGAGTTCCTGGCGATTATCGGTGCCAACCGGGCTATGTTGCGCTTCGAGGACATTCGGATTGTCCGTGACATGCGTAACTCCGTTAACCGACTGGTCAACTGCGAGACGGCCAACCTCAACAAGCAAATCGATGCCTCACAACGGCAGATAGAAGCTATTCGTTACCTAGCCGACACGCGGGGACTAGATAGCTTACCTGATAAGTTGCGAATTATGGCGGAGTTCCGTCTGGATCATCCCGACCTCAGTTTGGGTGAGTTAGGCCAATTAATTCCTGGTGGTCCCATTTCCAAGTCGGGTGTCAACCACCGGCTCCGCAAGTTAGTGGAACTAGCGGAAAGTCATGCTCTATAGCAATCTACCCCTATCCTAGCGATAGGGGCTTTTCTTTGCGGACTAGCTGAAGCTAGTCTATTTTTATATATAAAATCCTATATATGCCGTTTGCAAGGCAAGTCCGCTAAATCTACGCTAGTTTGTAAGCAACATAAAATTTCAACTTTTTATTACCAAAACCAGTAAAAAACCTGGCCCCAAAGCCTATATATCTATGAAAGGCAAATTATTTTCTGGAGGAATACCTATGAATCAATTGTTGCTTGTTGGACGTTTGACTCGTCCTGTTGAAGACCGTCAGGTGGGCGACCATCGGGTGGTCAATAATTGCCTAGCCGTCTCCCGCCGCCATCGTGACCGCAATGGCGATTTGCAGACTGACTTTATTCCCATTGTGGCCTGGGACTATCTAGCGGACTTACTAGTCAAATACGCCCAAAAGGGTCACCGCATTGGGGTAGTAGGGCGGATGGAATCCCGCCACTACACGAATAATCAAGACCAAAAAGTCTACATCCTGGAATGCCATGTCCAAGATATTACCCTACTTGAGAGCAAGAATGGCAGTGCTGGCAAGGCTAGTGGCCAGAATCATAGCACACCTAAGGGCCAGGAAGACTACGACGCCAT
>ERZ773068.308-NODE-308-length-26714-cov-23.417157_pt1 | contig 26714 bp, 29 predicted proteins | sample MGYA00580620_ERZ773068 | MGnify/ENA primary metagenome ERZ773068 (study PRJEB29015, sample SAMEA2737983) | human oral metagenome | biome: human oral; feature: human-associated habitat; material: dental | place: China | collected 2101 ... | reverse complement strand
GCAAGCAGGAAGTGGAGCAGATTGTCGCGGAGATGAAAAATGAAATGCTCAAAGATCTCATCGAGAAATATGACACTCTAACAAAAGATATAAAAGGCCATAGGCAGTTTACGAAACTAGCCATTGAAGAGCAAACCATTTTGTTTTCGAGAAAATGGCAGAACGGAAGCCTGAGACCTGCAGCATCACGATCCATCGCCCGATCTTTCTCTCTGGGCCTGGTTCGGGACGCGCTTGACAAGCTGGTTCCTGAAGCGCGGCGCGATATTTGGTGCAAATTCGTTGAGATATTTATCCACTTTTCTATTTGCACTTTGTGCAAAGGAATTGCATCTGCGGCAAAAGCAACCGGCCTGACAGAGGTTGGTATCGTTTTTTCAGCGGTGCGTTGATAAGGGAACCGAATGAAAGGATGGCTCCCAGGTGGCCAGTTTTGGGTCTTGCGCAACAGCGGGGATGTGCCCAGATTGAAGGGCATCCAATGTCTGGCCAATCAGACGCAGGCCCAAAGGAGCGAGTTCGCGTTGCCACAGGGTTTGCGCAGTGTCATCGGGGGCAATCCAGCACCAGTGCTGGGCGGCTATGGGGCCTGTGTCGGCTCCGTCGTCTAGCCAGTACACCGTGCCGCCTGTAATGACTTCACGCATGTGGATGGCCCAACGCACGGCGTCGCGGCCACGATGGCGCGGCAGCAGGCTGGGGTGGTAGCCCAGTGCGCCCAGGCGCGCCTTGGCCCTTGCTTCGCCAGTAATAAATGCGTGGGCGTGTGCGCACAGCAGCAGGTCGACGCCATCGGGCACATGTTCCGCTTGCACACGGGCGGCTGTTACTTGCGTAATGCCATGTTCACAGGCTAGTCGGGCCAGCCGGTCATCGCTGGAGGGCGTGCACACGGCTTCTACGGTGTGCCCGCGCGCCAGACAAAGTTTGAGGGTTTCGGCCCCCAGCCATTTCTGGCCGATCAGCATCAGTTGCATGGCTGACACTCCTGGCCCAAATACCTGAAACCCTGCACCGCCCGGAAGTGCCCGCCGTAGCCAGTGCCGTGGCTTGCGCCGCGCGATTTGCGAATGCTGGCGAGGCTGCGGGCCTTGTTGCCACCGTGCAGGGCGGCCGAGACTTGGGTCCATGCGGGGTGGCGGCGCAAGGCGGCAGCCAGCCCCGGGTGGCTGGTATGAAACAGCGTGGGCATGGGCCGCCCGTAGCGGTTGTGGCCTTGCCGCCACATTTCACAAACAGCGTTCAGAAAGCGCAACCCCACACCCGCGCCTTGCCATTCGGGCATGACGACCAGACGGCAGGCACGCGCTTCAACGCGGCTGCGGGTGCTGACAGCCACATGGGCCACGAGCTGGCCTTGCACGCGGGCGACATAGCAGGTGGCTGCAATCATGTGGGGCAGCTTCAGATAGTGATGCGGCTCAAAAGCTGGCCAGTGCTCCCAGCCGCAGGATTCGATATCGACCTCAATTGCAGGTCGGCGCCAAAGACACCCCCGTTGAAACTGGCCCGTCGCGGTGTCAAACACCCAATCAGGCCGCACCCAGTCCAGGATGTCATAGTGGCAGCTCAGCAAGACGACCTGCCCTTTTGTTCTGCGCCAGGCCTTGGCAAAGGCGCCCGCGCCAATGCGGGCGATCTGTCTGTCGACCACGCTGCTGAATTCATCCAACACGGCCCGTTCAGGTGCTTCGGACACCAGGCGGGCCAGATTGGCGCGGAACTGCTCACCGTTGGACAAAACGGCGTAAGGCCGCAACCACGTGGGCACGCTGCCCAGCCCTACGCTGGACAGCGCGGCCGTCACCTCGTCAAAACGGCCCGCAGGCGTTATGGCGTCGATGATGGGCGCATCCTGCGGCCAGGTTGGGGCATACACCGCCTCGTTGCCCCACAGGGCGCGGCCCAGGCTCGTCTTGCCGCTGCCGCTGGGGCCCACGATGACGCCAATCTGCCACGGCGCGCTTTCCACATCCAGCTCGGCCGAGAGGGTGAAATTGGCTCCCGATTCCACGTTGAACAGCGACTTCACGCGCGCCGCGCGGTAGCTGTTGAAATCGGTGCAGCGGTGATGAATATCGACCCTCATACGCACACCACCTTGGGCGCATAGCCCAGTCGCTGCAAACGCGCATAGCGGCGTTGCTGTTCGGCTTCATCCTTGCAGGCAAGGATCAGGCCGTATTGCGGGCGGTATTTGAAACCGTTGGCGCCGGGGAGTTTGTCGGGGCTTTTCGCGTCAGCCCCTGACGCTTGCACTCGCTTTGGAGTGGATTTGCTGCTCATTGTCTGTCATGGCAGAGGGTGCTCTCGGGCGCTCGGGTTGGGGGCGCGTGGCCCTCAGATGATTCAAGGTGCCGCAGCGGGGGCACTTGATTTGAAGGAGGGTAAATTGTCCCGTGCCCAACTTGCGCGAGCAAGCTCCGCAGCGGATTTCTGGCAAGGTTTGAGGGTAGTTTTGCATAGCGTGCAAATCCTTTGCAGTTTTTGCTAGGCTTGCCGCCGCCTGTCGACAGGTGGCGGGTCTTCGCCTGACTTGCAGCCTTGGTCTGCGGGAAAGGGGCTACCAGTGGTGTTCGCTGCACCGCTGGCAGTCGCCCGTCTTTTTTACCCCTACACCTCCCCCGTCACCACAGGCAGGTCGGGCGCTGTGCTTTCGATGAGGTTGCCGCGCACGAAGACCTGCTGGGCGGTGCTGGCCTGGCCGCGGGCGCGGATGAGGGCGCCGCCGGGCAGCTCGATGGTGGCCACGCCTTGGTGAATGCTTTGCACCGTGCCGATTTGCAGCGGGGCGGGGGCCAGCAGCGCCTTGAAGGCGGCGTAGGGGTTGAAGCTGTGGGCGTGGCTAGGCATGGCTTTCCAGCGTGATGGTTTGGGTCAGGGCCGGGAAGGCCCATTGAAGGGCGGTGGCGCGCACCAGTCCCAGGCGGGTTGTGCCCTGCGCGTCGGTGTAGCGCAGCAGGTGGCCGGGTTTGATGATGCCGGTTGCGGGCAGCACCATGAGCGTGAGGCTTTGGCGGATCAGGCGGCCTGACTGCGCCAGCTCGGCCGTGGCGCGCTGGCGGGCGGCGGCTTCGTCGGTGATGAGGGGGTGCACCACCATGGGGCGCAGCACATCGCCGGCTGTGCCTGCGCGCTTGTAATCGCCCAGAACGCCGCCTGTGGTTTCGCCGCTGACGAAGATGCGGTTGTAGGCGGGCTCCTGTATCCATTCGGTGTCTTCCACTTCAGCCACGCCGCGCGGCAGCTCGATGTCGGGGGCCGCGCCCGCCCAGCGCCACCAGGGCCGGGGCCAGGCGGGCAACACGTGCAGGCGCGCCTCGGTGTCGTGCGGCTGGATGTAGCCGCCTGCGGCGCTGGCAATGTGGTTCAGGGCGCTGGCCCAGGTGCCCTGGTGCATGAAAGCGCCGGCGGGCACATGCCAGTCCGTCAGTTGCCAGTCCACCTGCCAGCCCATGCTCACGCCGTTGAGGGTGAGCACATCCAGCATGAGCTGGTGCGCCGTGCGCGGCTGCGCGGCGCTGAAGGTTTGCACGGGGGCATAGGGCGCATCCAGCACGGCGGCCAGGCCGCGGCCGGTGACTTTGACCAGGCGCTCGGGAAAACGCACGCCGCGGCTGATGCGCTCTGCCAGCAGGCCAAAGGGCTGGCCGTTGATGGTTGCGCGCAGCTCGACGGGCGCGCCGTCGCTGCCGGGCATGAGCGCGTCCAGCGCGCCCAGCGCGAAGGTGGCCGTAAAGCTCCACGTCCATGAATCGCGCTCCAGCGTCATGCCCAGGGATTCGCAGGGCAGTGAATCGCTTGAGCCTGCACGATGGATTTCGATGTGGTTGATCACGATACGGCTCCTGGCCGGCGGGATGTGGATGGTGGCAGGCGGTGCGTCGGGGCCGCCCCTGCCACACACAAAAACGAGCCGTCCCAGGGTGCCCGATCCGGCGCCCCACGCATCGGTAAACACCAGCCTGCCCGCGCTGGCCTCGTCGTAGCATTGCGGCCGCCGGGGCCGGATGGGCGCCACGTGGCTTTGCCCGCTGGGTGGGCGGCGGGCGTCTTGCCAATGGCTGGCTGTGGCCAGCCAGATGGGCAAACCGGCCGCGCTGGCGTGGCCCAGCAGCAGGCGGCGCAGCTCGCCGTCTTGCCAGTGGCTGGCCACGAGCGAGCGCAGGCGCAGGCCCTCTTGCCAGATAACTTGCGTGGCCCTTTGCCGCCCGGCGGCGTCTTGCCAATGGCTGGCCACGCGCACATCCAGCCGGCGCGGCGCTTGCCAGAGTGCGCCTGCGCGGGCGCTGCGCGCTGCGCCCTCTTGCCAATGGCTGGCTGTATAGGCGCGCCTGGGCTGGTTGTCCTGCCAGTGGCTGGCCGCCCGTAAAGCCCGCGCGCTGCCGTCCTGCCAATGGCTGCCGGCCCGATGACCTTGGGCAGGCCCGTCCTGCCAATGGCTGGCTGCTGCTGCATGGCGGGCTGCACCGTCCTGCCAGTGCGCATGCACGCGCTGCTGCATGGCGCGGCTGACGTTGGCATCCCACACCAGCGCCACGCTGCCATCCAGCCCTGGTAAATCAGCCGCCAGCTCCAATTGCCGCGCCACGCGCAGGGTAAGGCTGCCCAGGCCTGGCAGGCTGGCGTCAACCGATACCGTGGCGGGTGGCGCCGGCGGCAGGGAGCCGCCTGCGTCGCCAAAGAGCAGCTTGCCGGAGCCGTCATGTCCCGCGCCAAAGAGCAGCTTGCCGTCGTCATCTGTTGCGCGGGTGGCCACATCTGCGCCCCAATTAACCCAGCGTGGCGCTGCCCAGCAGCACCAGACCGCCCTCGTAAATCAGGGTGCCAGCCGTGCCCGCCAACTTAAAAGGGCCGTCGCCTGCCTCGTCGGTTACGGCGCCACTGGCGATGGCGCGGCCCGCGCCGTCGCACCACTCAGCCCATGCCACGCTGCCGGTGGCCTGCACCAAGTCGTGCACGTCAGCGCCCAGCAGCACGATGCGGCCCTGTGCGTCGATGCGCCCGCAGGGCCTGGCCAGCGTGCGGGTGGCAAGCAGGTGGCCGCCTTGCGCGTCATACAGGCGGATGCACGATGCCCGCGCGCCGGTGTCAGCGAGCGTGACGCTGGCCTGGTTGCGGGCGGCGCGGTGCGCCGTGCTGATTTGCAGGGTGGTCACGGCGTGCCCCCCGTACCCCTCGTACCCTCCACACTGGCCTTGGCGCGCACCGGCCCCGCGCCAGTGGCCTTGTAGTGGCGCTCGGGGTCGATGCCCACGGCGATGTACTCCACGCCCGCCTCCAGCCCCTCGGCCCGATACCAGCCCTGGGCGTTGCTCCACCCCTCCCATGCCTTGTAGCCGTCTGTCAGACGCAGCAACCACACACGGCCATTGGCGAACGGAACCTCCGGCGCTGTGGGGCCGCTCTTGCTCATGACGCGGTCATGCACATACCCCGGCACGTGGCCTGGCATGCGCATGTCCTGCTGGCAGCGGGCCGTCCAGGATACGTGCACGGCAGCGGGGCGCTGCACGGTCTGCGCGCCCCGCACGGCGGCGGGCCATTGCGCGATGCGTACGGGCAGGTTGTGATGAGCCATGTGCGGGAGCCTCCTGCGTCAGTCCTCGCGCCACGGGCCGGTGGTGTCGATGGCGTAAAAGCCGTTGGTCTGGCCCCAGTAGGAGGAGGCGGGCAACATCACCAGCCGCCGCCCGGCCAGCGGCCCGCTGCCTGTGACACTGTCGCGCGGCGAAAAAATAGCTTGCAGCTTGCCCTGCGGGCAGTACAGCACACCAGGCAGATCGGCGCGCGGCCCGAAGTAGTCTGCGGCGCCCGCGCGTGCAAACAGGCGGCAAAACTCAATGGAGCCGTCAACCGGATTGGGTGCCAGACCCAGCGGCTGGCTGCCGTCACCGCCGGAGACATCGCCGCCGCCGCAATAGGATGCCGTGTACGGGCGATGCGAGTTGCCTTGCCCGGTGTGCAGGCGCGGCAGGTACAGCCCGCTGCTAGATGTGTTGCCCCCGGGGGCACTTAGGCTGCCAGTATTGATGCTGTTGGAGTTGGCGTCACCCAGGCACGACAGGCCCACCGCCCATACATCGCCTGCCGGCGCGCGGGGCAGCAAATCGCCAAATCCGCGCAGCGGTGCGCTCGCATGCTTGTCCGCATACGGTGCCCAGGCGGCCGCAAAAAACCGTGCGTCGGCCACAAAGTCCCAATTGACGGCCTTGTTGCCTGGCTGTGTGGCCGCTACCCAGTAGCCGCCGCCTGCAATTTGCGCGTCCGCCGGAAATGGCCCTGTGCCGTTGTCGATATCGCTCATGCTCTCAAAGCCGCGCACGCGCATGTAGGTGGCCGCGCTGTCGTCCACGCGCAGATAAAAGCCCGAAGCCTTGGGGTGCGTGCTGCGGTACACGGCCTTGTTGGTGCCCGCAAACACTTTTTGCCAGCCGCCTGCGGGCGCGACCCGAATCGTGATGGTGCCGCTGGCTGGCCCGTCAGCGGCGGCGGTGGCAAAGGTGATTTGGCTGGCCGTGGCGGTGAGCACGCGCGCCTCGCCGTTGAGCGCATCGGGCGTGGCGCCCGCCACGGCAATGACGGTGTGCGGCTCAAACGACTGCCCGGCCTGCAAGGTGGCCGTGGCGATGCCGCCTGCCACCGTGACGCGCTGGGCCGTCACGGCGCCAAAGCCGGTGAGCAAAAACGCGTCAATGGCACCGATACGCGAGCCGGGCGTGCCCGATACCACCGGCGCGCCGCGCATGCCGGAGTGCACATATTTGACGGGGAAAACAGCCATTTAAAACCTCTGAAGCAAAACAGAAAAACAAAACCCAAAACCCAAAAACCAAAGCCCAAAAACTCACGGATAGGGCGTAGATGGCGGCCTGTCGGCGCTGCCGCGCACGGCCAGCAGGGCGTGGTAGTCAGCCGCCGTGGGAGTGCCAGGGCTGGTGGAGCGAATGAAGGCAAAGGGCATCTCCGCGCCCACCGTGTGAATGAACAACACATTGCCAGCCGTCCAGCCGCTGCCCCAGCCGGCGGCCTTGAGCACGAAATACGGCGTGCCCGCGTTGGGGTTGGTGGGCGCAAAGTCGGCATTGATGGTGCCGCTGGCAATCTGGCCCAGGTGCTCGCCGATGAGATCGAAGGTCTGGCCGTCAGCGCGCAGCCTGAGCGCCCAGCGCTCGGTAATCGCGCCGCGGTTATTGACCGCCACGGGGTAGCCGGTGTCGTCGTAGTTGCCGGTGGCGTCGTCGCCCTCGCGTGCGTCCAGCCACTTGCCGCTCCATGAGCGCTGGTCGAACAGCCGGATGACGTGCGCGCCCTTGTTGCCAAAGCGCAGCGCCGTCGAGAGCACACTGCCCGCCGGAAAGTCATGCCCCAGCGGCGTTGTGAGGCGCACCGTGCCGTCGATGCGCACGTCGGCCACGCGCCGGTACACCTCAATGCGCGCGCGCACCACCACCTGCGCGGGCCAGCCGGCCACGTCATTAAACGTGACGGTGCCCGCATCCAGATCCACCGTGTAGCCGTCTCGCATCTGGCCGGAGCCGTCAGCGCCCAGCACGTCGATGCTGGACAGGCGCGTCAGCCCCGTGTTGTAGGTGTTGCCCGCCACGGCGGCAAAGGGCGCGCCCGTGACGGTCTGGCCGATGACGGCGTAATCGCCAGCGCGAATAAAGGGCATGCGCCCGTCTGGCGGCAGGCGCTCGGGCGTGAGGCCCATGAGCGTGGAGTCAACGGGAAGGTAGGTATAGGCAACCGCGTCGTAACGCAGCGTGGTCGGGTCCACAGGGCGCGGCCGCCAAATCTTGCTTGGCTGCACTTTGCCGACATCGGCGGCCTTGTACCACCACTCGGCCCGCTCGGCGTCCGTGAGCGCCGTGTCGGCCACAAATTGGCCGAACATGATGACAAACGCGCCGGTGGCAAAGTCCATGTGGCCCCAGGCCAGGTCGCTGGTAATCTTGCCCTGGTCGTCAACTTGCGCCGTGATGGTGCCGCCGGCCATGTCCACGGCTGTCAGGGTCAAGCCGCCCGGGCGGATGGGCGCCGTGGCCGTGCGGCCGTGGATGACGCCTGTGGTGGAGCGGCTCTTGCGCGTCCACAGGCGCCGGATGGTCAGCGTGCCCGGGTCGTCGCCTGATGCCCAGTCGTCAATGAGGGCCGCGCCGTCCACGTAGTCCACCTTGCCGCACTGCACACCAGGGTCAGTGGCCGTGCGGTCGCGGTAGAGCAAACCATTAGCGTCACTGTAGTCATGCCCCATCCAGCTAAAGCGCACGCTGCCGGGCACGATGGGGTCGCTGCCCTGCTGGCGCAGGTTGACGCCGATCTGCCGCGCGGGCACGGTGGCCGTCTGCTGCCTGGCCGCCGCGCTGGCGGGCGTATAGCGCACCAGCACCGTGCTGGCGGCCAGTACCTCCTCGGCCAGGGCCGTGTTGCCCCATGCGCCGCCCTTGCGCGTGTCGCCCGCGGTGGGCGGAGCCGGCCAGCCCGCGATCGAAAACGCATCCGCCTCGTCATAGTCGCTCTGGTAACCCTCCGTGGAGCCTCCCTTGGTGACCATGCGCAGGGTGAGCGTCTTGCCCGCATAGTCAATTTGCCCCAGCCCGTCGGCAAAGTGCCCTGCGCCGTCATCGCTGGCGGTGTGGCGCGCCACGCGCGTGTCGCTGCTGCTGCGCTCGGTCTTGCTCCCGCGCGTGGCAGTTGTGGTCTTGTCGTGGGTGTAAAAGTAACGCCCGCCTGGCGCCAGCTGCCTGCCCACGCTGCCCCGCACGATGCTGGTGCCGCCCAGATTGCTCCCACTGCTGCTGCTTACACGCTGAGCCGTGTACCACTCCACCACCACCGATCCGGGCGCCGGCTCCTCGTCCAGTACCAACTGCGCAAAACCGCCAGCATCAACCGCCACCGATGCAAAGCTCTTGCTGGCCGTGGCGCGCTGCCGCATCGTCAACTCAAAAGCCGCGCCCGCATCGGGCCAGAGCGCCGGCCGGATAAAAAGCTGCCCCACGGCGGGCATCAATTTGCCCGTCGCATCGCCCGAGAGGTTGCCCGCTGCGTCGCACACGGCCTGCCGCTGCTGGCCGCCACTCGTCCACTTGATGACACTGCCCTCGGCCTGGCCGCCTGCCTCAAGGGCCAGGCTGAACGCCGGTGCGCTGCCCGCCACCAGGGGGCCTGCGGCGCAGGCGTTGACGTAAGGGGCCGTATCGGCCCAACTCACAATCACCGGGCTGCCCAGATCAGGCAGGGCCGTCAGCGTGACCGAGAGCGCGCCTGAGTGGTAGCTCACCGCCCCCGAGCCGCTGCCCGTGAGCTGGCCTGCGCCGTCATCGAGCAGCGTGTACCACGTGCCCATGACCAGATACGACACGGCAATGGAGCCGGGCGCAGGCGTGGGTTTGAGCCGCCAAGTGTAGGTATAGCCGCGCGTGGCCTCGCCCACCATGATGCGCGCGGTGTGGCTGGCCGCCTGCACCTGGAGCTTGCCCACCGCGTCTTGCAGCTCTACAGTGCGCGCCGCGCCCGGGCGCTGGTCGGTCAGGGGCGTTTCGGTGCGCGTGCCGGGCACCAGCTGCGTATAGATGCTGGCGACCTTGAGCGTGAGGTCGCCCGCCGCAGCGGGCTGCACCAGGCGGCTGGCCGAATAAAACGTGCCCGCGTCGGATGCGGTGACGCGGCGCACGCGGGTCTTGTCCGTCTGCCGCGCATACAGCCGGTTGGGCGGCGACCCTGCGAAATCGTGCGAGAGCGGGCTGAACAGCTCGCACGTGGCAATCTGGATGGGATAGTCGGCATAGTTGCCCTGCCCGAGTGCCTCGGTAAACGTGGCCTGCGCCGTGGTGACGCGGCGCACGCGCACGTACTGCACGCGCTCGCCGCTTTTGCCTTCATCAGCAATGAGCACCAGCGTGGTATTGACCCCTGGCGGCTCTGCGCCCGGGCGCTGGCCCAGTTGCAGGCTGCGCTGGCCGGTCACGTGGTTTTCGAGCAAAAAACCTGAGAACTCCGCCCCGGGCACGCTGGTGGCCTCAATCAGGCGCTCAATGTCGGGGCGGCGGGCAAAGGTGTTGCGCGTGGGCACGAGCGTGATGCTCACGCTCGGATCATCAGGCGGCTCGGCCAGGATGATGTTGGCCCCCGTCAAAGGGTCAGTGTCGGTGTTGCGCAAAACACCGTGCAGGTGGCGGATCTCGACCAGGCCGCCCACGCGCGCGTCCTCCGACAAATCGGGCACGATGGCATTGGACGCGCCATCGGGCAGCAATTGCGCCGTGGGCGGGCCGCCGCCAGCGGCGGTGTCGGACATTTGGGCGGAGCGGGCTATGGCGATGTCGCCGTTGAGCAGGGGCATTCAGACCTCCATGAAACGCAGAGTGGGGCGGTAGAGCGTGCCGGCGTCGTATTCGCCATCGAGCAGGGGCCAAAGCGGCTCGGCCTCAAAGGCGCTGCCCTGGGTGTGGTCAAACACCACGGTGTGGCGCTGGCCGCGCAAGGTGAGTTCAAACACCTGGCCCTTGAGTGCAGCCCATGCGTGCAGCTGCTGCACCGCCGAGCGCGGCAGCCAGGCTTCGGAGGCCGCGCCTTGCAGCTCAATGGGCCGGCCCGCCTGGCGGCGCGCCACGTGCAGCAGCAAGGCGCCGTCGGTGCCCCAGCGCGCTTCGTGGGCCACCGGGCTCCAGGCGTATTCACCCACCCACACCAGGCGGTCGGGCAGCAACAGGGTTTCTTGCGAGCCGGTGTGCTTCAGGGATATGACGCTCATGCCCGCATGGTGGCGGGCGTGGGCCTGCGCGGCCAAACGAAAGGCTTCAAAAGCCTGCCCCCTATGCCGCGCGCTGGCTGGCCTGCTGCAGCTCGCGCAGCGCGCTTTGCAAGGCTTTTGCACCGGCGGCGTCGGTGCGCACGGCGTGCTTAGCGCCGCCAATGTGGATATTGACCACGTTTTGCTGGCCACCGCCCGTAGCCGCTGATGGCGCGGCAGGGGGCACGCCTGTCCCTTGGCGTTGCGCCCGGCTGGCCTCGCTGCGCGCCATGCGTTCGGCCTGCATGACGCGCATCAAACGCTCCAGCTCGGCCTTCATGGCAGCCAGCGACCCATCGGGCGAACTGCTCACACCGATGCTGGCGTAGTACTCCAGCTTCTGGCGCAGCGTGGTGGCCTGGCGCGCCGCCTCGCTGCCCAGCATGTCCTCGCCCCAGTAGCGAATCAGGCGCTGATTGAACAGCGCCTGCGGCTCCTGCGCGCTGGCCGTGCGGCCGGCCGTGTTGCGGGTCAAGCCGCTTTCGTCAACGTTCCAGCGCTCGCGGTAAGCCTTGGCTTCCTCCTCGCGTTGCTGCTGGGCGCGCTTGCTGGCTTCGATTTCGCGCTGCTTGGCGGCCACGATGCGGTCAGCTGCACTTTCGGCGGCGCTGGCTGTTTGGGCGTAGGCGTTGGCTGCCTGCTGGCCGCTGGCCGCTGCCTGCTGACCATAGTTGCGCAGGTTGTGAATGGTCTGATCAATCAGGCGGGCACTCTGGCGCAGGGCATCGGCCTCCTTGAGCTTGGCCTGGGCGAGCTTGATGGTGGCGTCCAGCTCGGCGCGCTTGAGGGCGGTGAGGGCGCCGCGCGCGGCCAGCTCGGCGCGCGTGGCCTGCGCCACTTCAATGGCGCCCTGGGCCTCGGTGCGCATGACTTCAGCCTTGGCGCGGGTGAGCTGAATATCGATACGCAACTGCTGGATGCGCGCTTGCCGGGCGGCTTCTTCGTTGCCCATAAGGCGGGCCAATTCCACGCTTTGCCCGGCCAGGTCTTTCTGTGTTTGCAGCAAGCTCACGCTGGCGCGTGCGTCGGCCAGCCGTGCCGTGAGGCTGGCCTGCGCGGCTGTAAGGGCGGCCTGGGCGGCCTGCGCTTCTTCGCCCTTGGCGCGGGCGCTGTCGCGCGCAGCGGCAGCCTGGGCGCGGGTGCGGTCGGCGTCGATTTGTTTTTTCTCGATCAGCGTCTGCAACTGCTCCAGTTCCTTGCGGCGCTCATCAGACAAATCCCCCTGGGCGGCCAGCAGCTGCTGCTTGCTGCGCAGCTCAGCGCGCAGCGAAAGCAGCTCGCCCTGGCGCTGCAAGGCCAGGCGCTCAATGGCATCGGCCTCTTGCAGCGCGGCCTGGCCTATGGCTTGCCGCAACAGGGCTTCGTCGCCCTTCAGGCGCGCCTCGGCAATGGCAGCCTGCCCGCGCGCCTGGGCAGCGGTGATTTCCTTGTCGGCCAGCGCGATTTGCGCCTGCATCTCTGTATTGACCTCGGCATAGGCGGCCGACAGGGCGGCGTAGCTGGTGCCGCTTTCAGCTGCTTGCTCGGCCGCCTGCTGCACCGCCTGGCCTTGTTGCTGCGCGGCCAGGGCGGCGCGGGTGGCCTCGTTGCCCATTGCGGCCATGTAGCTGCGCAAGGTGTCGTTGTGCTGGGCGGCGGCCAGCAGCTTCTCGCGGCTTTCGGCTTCGATGTCGGCAAACGCCTGCTTGAGGCCGCTGAAGTCAAGCGTGGCCACAGCGCCCATGAGCGCGCCCAGGCTCTTGCCCGTCGTCACCAGGGCATCGCCAAGCAGGGTAATGGCTGTTTGCGCCACTTCGGCACCGCGTTTGAGCGCATCCAGCCCGCCGGCCTGGCCGATGCGGTCGGCCATGTCGGCAAAGGCGTTTTTGATGCCGGTGATTTCCTGCGAGAGCGTTTGCGCAGCAGGCGCGCCGCCGTAAATCTCGCCTAGCCCCCGGGCCAGGGCCGGGAAAATGTCCTGCGCGGTCAGCTGCCCGCTTTCAATCAGCTTGCCCAGCTCCTGCACCGTAATGCCCATGCCCTGCGCGGCGGCCTGAAACGCGCCAGGCAGGGCCTCGCCCAGCTGGCCACGCATTTCTTCCATGCTGACCACGCCCTTGCTTGCCATTTGTGCCAGGGCCGTGAGGGCGTTTTGCGTTTCGGCGCTGGACTTGCCCGCGCGCGCCATGGCGGCGCTGACGGCGGCAAACACGTCGCGCGCGGCCTGGCCTTCAACTGCCGTGCCCTTGGTGGCCGCGGCCAGGCCCAAATAGGCGCTGGCGGCGGCGGTCACGTCCACACCGGCAGCGCTGGCTGTGCGGCGCACAAAATCCATTTCAGCGCGGGCGCGGGCCGCATCGCCCGTGACGGCTTGCAGCCCGGCCTGGAGTTTTTCCATGTCGGCGGCCACCTGCACGGCCTGACCGAAGGAAAAAGCCCCGGCCAGAGCTGCGCCCATGCGGCCGGCGGCTTGGCGGGCCTGGTTGAGCTGCTCTGAAATGCTGGTCAGGCCGCGCCGGGTTTTACCCAGAGCGGCGCTGGCCTGGCCGGCGCTGGCACCCAGGCCCTGCCAGCCCTGCACGGCGGCGGTCAGCTTCGGGTGCAGGGCGGCCACGCCCTGGGCGGTGGCCCTGATTTCACTGTTAATGCCGTCCAGCGCGCGGCTCGCCCCTTGGGTGGCCACACCGTGGCGCTGCATGTGAGCGGCCGCTTGTTTGAGCTGGCTGCGCTGCTCGGCCAGATGTGCGCTGGCTGCGGCCACGGCGCCGCGCAGCTTGTCCAGGTGGGCCGCCTCCTGCGCGGTGGGCGGGCCGGCCTGGGTGATTTGCCTGGCCCAGGCGTTGGCTTCTTCTTTCAGGCCTTTGAGCGTGCGCCCGCAGTCGCCCACATGGGTGCGCAATTGCAAAAAGGCCTCGGTGGCCTCTTGCTGCCGGCCCAGCTCGCGCAGGCGGGCCGCCGCTTGCGCGGCCTGCTGGCCCAGCTCGCCGCCCAGCGTGCCTGCCAGCTGGTCGATGTCGCCGGCCACATCCTGCACGCTGCGGCGCGCCTGCTCGCCGTCGGCGCTGATTTTGATTTCCAAGCCTTTTTCAGTCATGATGCGGCCATGAACAAAGCGCGGTTGAAAAAAATGCTGACCCTGGCCTGGCCCGTGCTGTGGCGAGTGGCCGCTCTGGCGCCGCTGGCGGCGGCGCTGGCCTTTGCGCTGCACGCCGCCTGGCGTGGCGTGTGGGCGCCGCTGCAACTGATCTTGCTGGCGCTGGCTGTGCGCTGGGCGCTGCTGGCGCTGCAAGGCGGACTGGGCGCGCTGCTGTGGCCGCTGGCGCTGATCGTGCGCGGGTCAGCCGGGCGAAGCAGCAAAAGCAGCCCATGAAAAAGCCCTTTTGCCTGCCCGAATTTGCCCTGTGGCTGTTTGTGGCTGCGATGTGCTCGGGCTTGAGCGGCACGGTCTGGATGCTGCCTGTGGCCCTGATCGCCCGCGCCGGCCCTGATCGCGTGGGATGTGCTGTTCGGCACGGGCGCGGATATTGACGACTCTGACAGCCAGGGCTGAACCCCAGGGCCGCACAAAAATTCAGGCAATCGTCTGGCGGTAGTAGCGCGAAATACCGCTGCCGCTGCGGCGCATGTCCTGCAGCACGGAGCCGGAGACTTCCAGCGCGCCGAATTTGTCGTTAATCAGCGCCAGCTGCTTGGTAATGGACTGGCTCACGCGCCAGACATCCACTACGCAGGGCTTGCCGCCATCGGCCTCGTTCAGACCGCCAAAGCTCAGTTCCAGCTCCACGGCCTTGGTGGTGAGCGCTTCAATCACGGCCTGATCGCCCCATGAGTAGCTGACCCAGAGCTTGTCGCCGGCCTGAATGTCGGCGGCCTGAGGCAGCACATAAAGCCCCTCGGGGCGCACTTCGTAGTTGCCTGCCTCGGCCACGGCGGTGGCGCTGGCGGCGTTAGCTCCCTTTTTAACGGTCAGGGCCGTGGGCGCAATGTGCGCCAGGCGCAGCAGGCCGCCCGGGGCGGCTTCGTGGGCTTCGTCCGTGGCGTTGCCCGCGTCCACGCCCTGCACCGTGCCCAAAGTGGCGCGTGCCAAGTTGACAATGTTCAGATCAGCCAGCTTCATGCTGATTTCCACGTCTTCCACGCGGCGCACCTCGGCGTGCGTGCCGCCGCCCAGGCGCGTCATGTCCTGCTGCTTGACCACGTTTTCCTTGTGCTCGAGCGTGAGTTCGAGCACGTTGCCGATTTCGGCCAGGGCGGCGTTGCTGCCCCAGGGGCGGGCGTACACCTGCCCCACCGTCATGCCGGGGCGGTAGGTTTTGCGGATGAGTTCGGTAGCGGCCATGAGAGAGTTCCTTTTTCAGGTTTTGTGAAATACGGTTTTCACCACCACGGTGGTGGGAATGAATTGCGTGCCCGCCTCGTGCCAGGGCCGGGGCGGCTGCGCCAGCTTCAGCGGGTGGGTGGCGCCTTTGAGGTGGGCGCCCAGCAGCGCGCTCATCACGCGCTCCAGCAGCGGGCCGGCGTCTTGCCGTGCATCCTGGCCCGTGCGGGCGCTGGCGACGTTGCGCACCACCGTCACGGCATGCCAGGTGTGCGCCAGCAGCAGGCGCGCGCCGGCGTCGTCTTCGATGCGGTAGCCGCCATACACCAGGTGCACCGCAGGCGTGTGCTGGCGCGTGAGCTTCACATCGGCCAGATCGGCCGCCGTCAGTACCTGCACGGCCGGGCGCATGCCCTGCAGTGCCTGCCTGAGCAAATCCGCCAGCAGCGGCTCCAGCGCCAGAAAGTTGTTGGCGCGGGCAGTGGCAAGGCCGGCTGTGCTCATCGGTAGCTGCCCGCTGCTTCGTCGGTGACTTGCCGCGGGCTGAAGTGGCTGTACACCTGCCCGTCGCCCAGCGCGCCGCTGGCCAGGGTTTCGCCCGGCGCGCCGCCCCAGGGGCAAGTCAGTTGCGCTTTGCCGTCGGCAATGGCGCGCAACTCGGCGCTGGCGGCCTTGTAGCGCAGGGCCACTTCGTGTTCGGGGGCCAGCTCGTCATACAGGTAGTAGCGGGCCACATCGCAGACGATGCGCACCAGCTGCGGCGGCGCAACCTGCACGGTGGCGCGCGGGTTTTGCGGCGTGGGGGCGGGTTTGCGGCAACCGGCCAGCGGCAGGCGGTAAGCCTGCGCCAGCAGGCCGTTGGCAAACGCCTGGGCGTCATCGAGCGCACGCTGCGCGCGCTGGGGCTGCACGGCGCGCTGGTCGGGGTCGGTGAGCTGCACCAGCTCCACCTCGCCGAAGCGCTCAATCATGTCCTGCACGCTGGCGTAGGGCATCTCTGGCATGGCCGGCCCTTCAGGCGTGCACGTGGTGCAGCACCTGCACCTCGATCAGCTCGCCCGCCCGTGCGGCAGCGCACAGGGCGCGGCCGCAGTGGTCGCTGGCTGTGCCTGCCGCTGCCTTGCCGGAGCCGTCGGCCGCAGGTTTGACGTAGGCACCGTGCTCAATGGCCTCGGCCGCTTCCACGGTGTAGCTGTAGCCGGTGACGACAGACAAGGCCTCGCCTTGCCTGGCGCCGGTTTCCGAGACGCCTTGCACTTCCTTGAGCGGCTTGTCGGGGGCGGCCGGGGCCGGCTGACCGCCGTAAGAGACGAAGCGGTAGGGCGCGATATCAGCGGCGGCCACCACCGTGACGGCGTGGCGCTTGTCGAACTGGCGGTTCATGTGGCTGCTCATGGGGTGGCTCCTTTCTTTTTGGCGGGGGCCGCGGGCGCAGCCGCGCTCTGGCGGGCAGCCACGGCTTTGGCGCGTTCGGCCTCAAAGGCAGCGCCTGTGCGTTCACGCTCGGCCGCCTGTTGGCGCTGCTGCCGCTGGGCCTGCTGGTTGTCGCGCGCGGCGCGTGCTGCGATCAGTTGCTGGCGGTCATGCTCGCTCATCTCCTCTGGCAGTGGCTGGCCGGGCGCAATGAGTGTGCGGCGGCCATCGGCGCCAATCCAGGCGGTGGCCACAAGGGCAACGTAGCGCGGCATTGGGATCTGGGTTGGGGCCTGTGTTTTGGCCTGGGCTTCGGTTTCGGTTTCCGAGGTTTCTGACATGGGCGACTCCTTCGCTTATTTCGGGTTCTGAAACAGGAAACCGGCCGTGGCGCGCACCAGGGTGGGCTTGCGCTCATACGTCGCGCCATAAATCCAGCTCTTGGTGGCGCGGTCAAAGTACGGTGTTTCCACAAACGGGTGGCCCGGCAGAACGCTGGTAAAGCCAAAAGCGGGCTCGCCCAGGCTCAGGCCCGCGCCGCCTGCGCCTATGTCGGGCGCGTAGGCCAGCACGGCGTTGTTGCCCCAAACGTCGTGGCTGGCGCCGCCCTCGTCCGTCCAGATGGCCTCGCCTATGGTGATGCGCGGCACCTTGAGGATGGTTTTGAGCTGCTCCAGCGTGGCCGGCCCCAGCAAGGTGGTGGGCAGGTAGCTGCGCACTTCTTTGTTCAGCGACAGGGCATAGAAGGCGTCGGCCGAGAGCACCAGCAGATTGGGGCGGCGGCCGGTGGATTTGCGTATGGTCTCGCTGGCAGCGGCCAGGTCGGTGACGGGTGTGCCGGTGTCGGCGCTCCACTTGGTGCCGCCCGAGAGGGCCTGCACGTTGGCGCCAAACGCCGCCGGATCGGTGGCCAGGGCGGCGGCTTCCAGCTCGTGGCCCAGGCTGAGCACCTGCAGGGCCGTGTTGACCGCAATGCGGCTGATGTCCAGGTGCTGCGCCACGTTCAGGCGCGCGGCCTCGTTGGCCTCTTCGATCAGCTCGCGCGGAATGGGCACGTCGATGGCGTGCTGATCCACGGTATAGACGCGCCCTTCCCAGTTGATGCGCATCTGCTTGGTGGCCGCGCCCGGCGCGCGGCGCGTGTTGTAGCGCCGCGTGGCATCGTCGCCCAGCTGCGCCAGGGTAAAGCCGCGCAGGGCCGTGGGCAGCTGCGGAAACAGTTGCATGGCCACCAGGCCGGCCTGCGCCGTGCCCGTGACCATCAGGTTGGTGAGGATGGGGTTGACGTTGAAACGTACTTGTGCGGGGGTGCTCATAAGAAGGCGGCTCCTGCTGTTTCATTGGGTAAATCGGGTGACGTGGCCCAGCGCCTGGGCATAGTTGGCCTCGGGGTGCTGGTCCAGCCAGGCCTGCGCGGCGCGGTGCACCTCGTCATCGCTCTTGCCGCGCGCGTCGAAGCCGGGGGCGCCGCCTGCGGCGCGCTCGGCAAAGTCCACGATGGCGTTGCGGCTGGACATCTGCCCCTGCAGCCAGGCGCACATCTGCATGGCCGTCACCTGCGTGGTCTGGCTGCCCTCGGAAAACGACACGTCGGCGGGCGTTTGCGCCAGCGTTTGCAGCGCAGCCACACACACGGCCTTGTCGCGCGGCAGCAAGCGCCCGGCCTTGATCTGGGTTTCGGCAAAGGCCACAAAGCCGGCCTGCCGCTCGGCGGCGGCCTGTTCGGCATAGCTTTTGACTTCGCTTTGCGCTTTTTGCGCATCGGCGCGGGCCTGCTCGGCGGCCTGCTCGGCCGCCTGCTTGCCGGCGGCCAGTTGCTGGTTTTCGGCGCGCAGGCGCTCCAGCTCGGCTTTGTCTGCATCAGACATGGGTGGCTCCTTAGAGGTAGGTTGCAAATCGGTGTCGGGCAGCTCCTGGCCAAAGCACAGTGCCTCGGCGAAATCGCCGGCGGCAAAGCCCATGTCTTTGAGGCCCGCTACGGCGGGCGGCTGCGCGCCCAGAAAGGCCACATGGCGCAAATACCATTTGCCCGGTGTCGGGTTGTGCGCAGCGCCGGGCGGGTAAAAGCTGGCGCTGCGCTTTTTGAAGCGGCCGGCGCGCACCATTTCGGCAAAGGCCTCGTCCACCTGGTGCGGGTCTATGGCCAGGTTGCCGGCTTCGTTGACGAACACGCGCTGCACCCAGCCATAGGCGGGCAGGTTGTCCCTGGGGTGGCCCACGGTGAGCGGCGCTTCGCGCAAGGCACGGTCATAGGTGGCCGCCATTTCTTCCAGCATGGCGCGCGTGAAGGTGTGGCGCCGCCCCTGGTCGTCGGTGTGCGTGCCCGCGCTGAAGATTTCAATGCCGGCAGGCAGGCCCCTGGCGGGCGCTGCCGGCGCAGCGGGCGCGCCAGCGGGTGCGGCGGCTGCGGTGTTTGTGGGCGGGGTAGATGTCATGGGCGGCATCGTCGCGCCGCCCGGCTTTCAGGCCCAAATGAAAGCCTTCATTGTTTTGGGCGTGCGCCCCTGCAGGGGCCGCGCGCGCCTACAGGGGCAGCTTGCCCTGGCGTTTTTCTATTTCTGCGGCGCGCCAGGCCGCCTCGATCTGGCGCACGCGCCGCTCGGTCACGCCGTGCCGGCGGGCGACGGCAGCGTAACTGTTGCCGCTGCGCAGCGCGGCCACGATGCGGCGGGTTTTGGCCGCACTCATGAGCGCCGCGCCCACGGGAATGTAAAGGGGCTGGCCGCCAAAGTCCTGCGCCAGCCCCATGGTCAGCGCCAGCGCCAGGCGCGCCAGATCGTGCGCATCAGTGTCCAGGCCGGCCGCGCCGCCTTGCGCCAGATGCCGCAGGGTAACGAAGCAGCTGGTGCACAGCTCGCGCCACAGGGGCGGCCACTCGGGCGCCAGCAGCGCATCCAGCGCGGCCAGCTGCGGGCCGCACACCTGCGACAAATCGGGGCGCGCATCCAGCAGCTCACTGGCGTCTTGCATCCGGGGCGTCTCTTGCATGGTCAATGGTTTTTTGTTTTCAGGCCGCCGGCGGGCGGGCCAGCCAGCCCTTGAGGCTCTCAATCAGGATGTGCAGCTGCGCATCCGTGCAGGCCTGCAAATGGGCGCAGCCCGTCTGGCGCTGCACCCACGCCTGCAAGGCGGCAGGGTGCGGGCTTTGCACCTGGCCGCCCAGCCAGAGCTGGCGCCACAGCGCCCACACCTTGCGCTCCAGCGCGCGCTCAGCGCCCAGGCGCAACACCTTGCCGCTGCGGCCCGGCAAGCCTGCCAGGCGCGCCAGATGCTCCAGCCGCTGGCGTACGCGTGCGCGCTCGCCCTGGCTCATGACCTTGCTGCTGCTTTTGCCCGTGAGGGCCAGCAGCAGGCTGCGGTAGTCGTCATCGCTCATGCCCAGGCGGGCCTTGAGGACGTGGATGGCCGCGGTGTGGTTGGGGGTGTGGGCTTTGGCAGCCCCGCCAGGGCGTTCAGAAGCGTTCCGTTTGGTTTGAACGGAGCGCGGTGGTATCTCAGGCACTTGTTGAACCTTTCGGGCGTTTCAGAGGGTTTTTTCGGGACAAGTCAACGAGGTCTGCCGCACGCCGCCAACTCCCCGGCGCAGCTCGGCCTGCCGGCCTGCCGCGTAGCCACGGCTGCGGTGGCCGTCATCAACCAGGCGGCCCCTGCCCCGGCTGCTGTCGCGCGGTTGCCTAGCAGTTATGTCGGGGTGTCTGGCCGTCATGTAGTCCAGCAGCAGCTGCTCGTCGCGCGCCGGTTGCGCAAAGCGCTCAACCAGGCTGCGCACGCCACAGACCCAGCCGGCCGCAAAGGCGTCGCCACGCGCCGTCTTGGTGGCGGGCTTGCACTGGCGTGGCTGACGGCGCACATGCGCCAGGCGCGCACGGCTGCATTGGCGCAGCAGCACGGCAAAACAATAAGAGGCCACGTCGGGCGCGGTGCCCACACCCACAAAAACATAAAAACCCTGGCGCGCGTAATTGCCTGCCTCGTTGTAAGCGCCGCGCACCAGGCTGTACATCTCACAGCCAAAGGCGTCGGCACAAACACGGGCCAGGCTTGCTTCCCAGGCATTGAGCGCCGGGCTGGCAGCGCGTGCGCAGGCTTCGTGCACGTCGGCCAGCGACACGTCGCGCTCGCTCAGGCCAAACTGCGCCATCAGCTTCTGCGCCTGCCGCATGGCAGCGGCCGCCTCGTGCGCTTCGGAACTGTGGCTCAGCGCCAGGCACTTTTTGATCTTTGCAAGGGCGTCGTCACGGTTCATACCGGCTCTCCTTCTCCTTCGTCTTGGTGGGCCCTGGCCTCGAACTGCCCGCACACCATCAGGGCGCGGGCGCCAAAGCCGCCCAGCGTGCAGCGCAGCGGCCAAAAGCCCGGCGCGCCAGGCTGCTGCAAGCGGGCATGGCGGCAGCCCTGGCAGCACGCCTGCGCCGCTGCGGGGCGGTAGCCCATGCGCACCTGCGCACGGTGAATCGGCCCGAGACAGCTCATGCCTGCCCCCCGTCCAGGTTTCGGGTGGCCTGTTTGACCATTTGGGTGACGATTTTTTCGATGTCGCTGTCCACGGTTTTGATCAGTGGCGCATCGCTGTCGAGGGTGACGGTCACGCCCAGGCGCTTGAGGGTTTTGGCGTCGAGCTGCTCCAGCGCGGCGGCCACAGGGCGCGGGCGGTATTCAATGAGGGTTTCAGCCTGCTGCGGCTCAATGGCGCCGCTTTCAGTCAGTTTCATGATGCGCTCGCACAGGGCGCCGTCGTCTTCCCAGCTGATGCGCCCCTTTTGCTTTTGCAGGCCGAATTTGAGGCCGTCCACCACCATGGTGCGGGGCCTGACGAAACATTCGGGGTGGGCGGTGATGGCAGCCTGCAAATCGTTGTGCAGGGCCGCAATCTTGCGGGCAGCCTTGAGGATTTCGGGCGTGGCGCCGCGCTCAATGGTGCTGACTTGCTCGCGCACGGCCTGCACGAGTGCAGCCAGCCGGTCACGGCAGGCGGCGTAGTCAGCAGCCAGGCGGCGCATGCTTTCTGCGGGCTGCAAGGCGGCGGTGTGGGCCGCAGTGTTGGGAGTGGGCATGGTTAATTTCCTTTCGGGGTTGCGGATGGGAGTTCAGACGGGGTTGCACTGGCGGCGTCTCTGCCGCGCAGGCGCGCCAGGCGTGCGCGCACGGCCTCAGGCATGGGGGCGGCGGCCAGCGCATCGGCGGCCAGTTTGGCCAGCGCCGGGTCCTGGGCCAGGGCGTCCAGGGCGCCCGCGCTCTGGCCCGTGACCTGCACGGCGCCACGCGGGGCGCGGCTGCGCAGCAGGGCCTCGCGCTCGCTCTCCTGTTGGCCCTCGGCCTTGTCTGCCAGGCGCATGAGCACCTCGTGCAGGTAGGCGTGGTCGGTCAGGGGCGTTTGCAGCGAGCCTTTGGCGGCGGCGTCCAGCACGGCCTGCAAGGCGGCCTGCCACAGCTCAGGCGGCGCGCTCCAGTCGCGTCCGCGCCGCGTGATGCAGCCGCGCTGCATGTCGGCCAGCACTTCGCGCAGCAGGCGGGCGGCGCGCTCGGGGCGCAGCTCGCGTTTGGGGGGGCGAAACAGGCCCAGGTAGCGCAGCAAATCGTCACCGCAAGGCAGGCCGCGCAGGGCCGTGGCCAGCAGCTGGCGCAGCTGCTGATGGCTCACCAGGGCGTCCAGGCTCATGCCCGCGCCACAGTTGGGGCAGCGCAGCATCATGCGGCCAGCCTCCAGAGTGAGGCGCAGGCAAAGGCGCACACCAAACACAGCAGCAACTCGGCGGCAGCCTGCAGCCAGGGGCGCCGGAGCAGGCTGCGCCAGGCGCTTTTGCGGCGCTGTGCGTCAATCACGCCAGGGGCAAACGCAAAGCGGCGGCTGGCTGACGCGCGGCGGGTAGCAGGATGGCTCATGCGCGCCTCCCGCTGATGCGGCGCGCCTGAGGAAACAGCGCCAGCGCACGCAGGACGCCGTCCATCACGTGGGCGTAAAAACCGATGTGGCGGCACTGTGAACCACCTGGCAGGGTGATGATGACGAGGGTGGGGCGCGGCATGGCTTACACCCCCGCTACGCATTGGGCGTCGACCTTGGGCCAGCCGGCAGCGGCCGCGCCGTTCATGGCGCGCGCCACCAGGTTGTGCACGGCCAGCGGGTAGCAAGTGCTGATGCCGGTTTTGCTGCCGCGCGGCACATGAATGAGGCGCGCGCGCAGGGCGTCGAAAGCGTCTGGCTCGAAGACCTGTTCGCTCTTTAAGTCAAAGCGAGCGAACTTGTGGTCCAGATAGGCCCGCAAGTCGGCGTCCAGCGGCTCCAGCTCGACGATTTCGCAGCGCTGCATGACTTCGCGCACCTCGGGGTTCTGGCTGTGCAGCAGCTGGCGCAGCTCGGGCTGGGCAATGAGGGCAATGCCGATGAGGCGCTGCAGGCCGTCCTTGAGTTCGTCCAGGAAGCGCTTCAGATGTTTGAGCGTGGCCACGGGCAGGCAGTGCGCTTCGTCAATGACGAGCAGGTGGCGGCGGCCTGCGCGGCGGCTGGCGCGCAACAACTCGTGCATTTGCCGAAAGCGTGCCTGGGGGGTATTTTTGAGCCGCGCCTGCGGATCGAGCGCGTAAATGACGGCCTCGGCAATCTGGGCCGTTTTCAGTGTCTTGCCCTTGGTGTCGCTCGCTTCCATGCCCAGGGTGTAGGGCTTGATGACGAGGATGTCTTTTTGCTCTTCGCGGATGCGCTCTTGCAGCTCAAGCACCAGCGTGGTTTTGCCCGCGCCGCTTTCGCCCACCAGGGCCATGAAGCCGTGATGGGCGGCGCTGTCGAGCAAAGCGGCGCGGGCGTAGCGGGTGGCGGCGCTCTGGAAGACGTCGGCGCGGGTCTGGATGTCGTCCACAAAGGGGCTGCGCGGCAGGCCAAAGTGCTTGAGCGCGGCGCGGGTGAGGGGGGTGTTTTCCAATAACATGGCGTAGTCCTTTCCGGTTGAGATGTCTGAGGTTGGGGAGGGCGCGGCTGCGGGCGTTGGCGCGCCCGCAGCCTTTTGGGTTGATGGGGCGGGCGGCAGCGCCAGGGCGCGCAGCTCGGCGGTGGTGGCGCCTGCCTGGCGCAGCGCCTGGATGAAGGCTGCGCGGGCGGCGGCCTGGCCGCGCTGGGGCCAGTGGCCGCGTGTGACGATGGCGTTGACGGCGGTCAGGCTCAGGCCCGTTTGGCGCGCCAGCTGGCGCTGGCTCAGGCCGTGGGCTTGCAGGGTGCGGTGCAGGGCGGTGTGCAAGGGCATGGCGGCGGCTCCTGTGGCTTTTTTTCTGTACTTCAGCGCGCGCTGGCAATGACGCGCAGGGCAGGCCGTGCCGCGAGGCGCTCGGCCATGGCGGGCAGCTCGCTTTCAGGTAGGCCCTGCGGGCACAGCTGGCGCAGCAGGGCCAGGCGGGCCGGCTCCAGCGGCGCGCCCAGGTGCTCGGCCAGTTCGCGGCTGGCTTCAAACAAGGTGAGGGTGCGCTCGGCACGGGTGGGCGCCACGACCTTGGCCGCCAGCGGCAGCGGCTGGCCTTTTTTGGGCAGGGGGATGGGCAGCTTGGCTTCGCGTACCTGGCGCAGGGGGGCCAGGCGGCGGCCAAAGAGCGGCTCAGAGTGCGGCAGCTCAGAGGGCAATTGCATGGGCTGTGGCCGGGCGGCGGGCGCGGCGGAGCCGCCTGCCGGGTCTGCCCGGCCGGTTTCGGCGCTGGCAGGCGGCTGTGCGGGCAGTTGCCCCAGTTGCTGCGGCTGCCCCAGTTGCTGCGGCTGCCCCAGTTGCTCCACCTGCTGGCGGTTGGCCTGCAAGGGGGTGGTGCGCGCGCTGGCCCATTGCTGGCCGATGACGGGCGCATCCACGCGAAAGCCCGCTTCGTCGCGCTGCACCAGGGGCACGGTATGCAGCGCCTCGCGGCCATCGGCGTCGGTGTAGACGATGCAGGCGGCCTCTTGCGCATAAGGGTTGTAGGTGACGCGCAGTTTTTCGCCCACCGAGACGGCGGGCACGTCGCGCACGTCATACTCAAGCCCCTTGAATTCCACGGTCAGGCGCGGGCTGACTTTGCGCAGCTCAGGCTCGTGGGTGAGCAGCTCGCGGCACATTTGCACGCCGGGGGCGATGCGCAACTGCTCGGGCGTGATGCCCAGCCACTGGTGCAATCGCGTGTGGCCGTGGCGGCTGTGGCGGGCAGTGGCGTTGAAGCTGCGCGCCCAGCAGTAGGCGCTCAGGTTGAGCGCCTGCAGGCTGCCCACGGCCTGGCCCTTGAGCGTGCTTTCAAAGCAGCGCTCGACAATGTCCTGCGCTTTTTCCACCTGGCCGGTGGCGCGGGCGTTGCCCGGCGCGTGGGGCATGAGCTGCACGCCCAGACGGCGCGCCAGGTTTTTGAACAGGCCGCTGGTGTTGGCGCTGCCCATGTCCATCATGAGGATGAAGGGCACGCCGTGAAAGGGGTCGGGCGTGCCCAGCACGCAGCGCGCGTTGATGGCGGCAATAAAGCTTTCGGCCAGGTTCAGCGCGCTTTCAGCGCCCAGCACGTAGTGCACGAAGATGGAGCCGCTGTAGTGGTCAGTGACCACATAGCGCCACACGCGCTCGCTTTGCACGCGCTCCAGCGCGCGCGGCTTGTTTTTGTAGAACTTGTCGGCCTCGAGCACTTGCAGGCCGCCGCGCTGGCCTTTTTGCCCGTTGGAGAGGTAATAGAGCACGCAGAGGCTGGCGTCGATTTGCCAGACGTGGTTGGGGTGCAGGCTTTTCATTTCAGTGCAGGGGGTGGGGCGCAGCAGTTGCGCCGGGTGCAGGCCGTAGGTGCGCAGGGCGCGTTCGACGGCGCTGGCGCTTAAAAGGCGCACTTCGCCGGTTTCGGGGTGGATGCGCTCGCAGCGCACCAGGCCCTGGCAGCGCAGCTCATCGAGCGCGCGCGCTACGCTGAGCAGCTGCTTGCCGCCCTTGCGCTGCGAGCGCATCAAGGCGGCGCTGATTTGCAGCGCCTCCTGGCGCGTGACGCTGCTGGCGCCCGCGTCAGAGCGGCGGCGGCGCTCGCCTTGCACGGTGAACTCTTTCAGGCGCCGGTACACGGTGGCGCGCGACAGGCCCGTGGCCTGGCCGGCGGCGGCCACGAGCGCGCCCTTGCCGCCGTGGCCCTGGCGGGCGGTGGCCTGGGCCAGCTGCGCCATCAGCTGCGCACTGGCGGCAGAGGCAGCGCGGGGGGGTGTCATGGTCAGCTCCCTGCGCGCTTTAGGCCTTGAAGGAAATGGGGGCGCTGCCATCGGCGCCGCTGTCGACAATGCTGCCCTCGCCATCGGCCAGGGCGGCCAGCGCCTCGGCCGGCGGCATCCAGGCAGCGGCGTCGGCGCCGGCGCCTTCATGGCCCACAGCGGCGGGCAAATCAAACTCTGCGCGCAGCGCGTCAAGCTGAGCCTGCACCTGATCCAGCAGGCCGGCCATGAAGGCGGCGCTGCCCACATCGCTGCCGTCGCTGCCCGCATGGGCCTCAAGCGCCAGCAGCGCCTGGCGCAGGCTGCCCAGCACCAGGCCTTCGGCCTGCGCGGCCAGGGCGGCGGCTTCTTGCCGCAGCTGTTGCAGTTTTTCATCGGGCGGCAGCGTGGCAATGAGGGCGGCTTTTTCTTCGGCCTGCTCTTTTTGCTGGCGCACCACGGAGAGGCGCTGCTCGGTGGCGGCCCGCTCCTGCTGCTCTTGCCGCACCTGCGCCCGCAGCTCCTGCTCCTTTTGCGCGCTGCGCGCGGCCAGCTCTTGCAGCAGGCCCAGCACCTCGTCGCGGCTGGCGCTTTCCTCTACAGCGCGGCGCACCAGCTCCTGCTCGGGCGCGGGCAGCGCCCGTATGGCCTTGTAGTCCACCTGCCGCAGCCCAATGCGCTCGGCCTGCTCAAAGGCTTGCTGGCCTATGAGGTTGCGGTTGGCGGCGATCTTCCGCATACGTTCATAACTCTTACCGAGCTTGACCTCGCAAAACTCTTCCAGACTCTCAAAATGGGCACCGTGACCGTTTTTTGGATTTCTCAATAATCTCCAAGCCTTTGTTTTCTTTACGTTTTCATAGATAGATACAAGGGCTGAACTGGTCACCGTGACCACAAAATCGAGTGCCTCAAGGCGACCGATATCGACGCCGGCGGCAAAGACTTCGTCGGTTTCGGTGGCCGTGAGGGCGGCGTCTTGCGCCGCTTCAATGCGCTGGGCCACGGCGGGCAGCACTTCGGGGGCGGGGGCGGGGGCGGCG
>ERZ773068.295-NODE-295-length-27153-cov-10.504871_pt1 | contig 27153 bp, 31 predicted proteins | sample MGYA00580620_ERZ773068 | MGnify/ENA primary metagenome ERZ773068 (study PRJEB29015, sample SAMEA2737983) | human oral metagenome | biome: human oral; feature: human-associated habitat; material: dental | place: China | collected 2101 ... | reverse complement strand
TATGAAGTCTAATATCTCTTAAATCAAGAGAAGCATCATCTTTTATTTCTTTTTCAGGATTGATAGTTTTATTTATCACATCTTCAATCACTCTTAAATTAGGAATATTTCCTATTGTTTCTCTAAGCTGTTTATATTTTCCTAACTCATCAAGTCTTGATTTAAAAATTCTTACAGTTCTTAAATTTACATTTATATCCCAAAGTTCTTCTACTTCAAGATAAGTCCCTATAAGTTTTATTTTTTCCATAAGACTATTGATATTTCTAAGTCCAATAGCTTCAAAACCACCATCAAAAGAAAGTAAGTCCATAAAATCTTTAACTGTTTTTAATTCGTTATTAAGTGCTGATAAATCTTTATATGGTACTAAATTTTCTATAACTTCTCTGTTGTCGTCTATAACTATATTTGCTAAAATTAGCTCTTTTAATTTATCAAATTCCAAAACATTAAAACTATGTTTATTCATTTCTACTCCCTATACACTTCTATTTATATATAAACAATCTAAGTTTTTCTTGAAAACAAGTCTAAATAATTTTTGATTTAAACTGCTGCGATGTCCATTATTGTTGAGGGAGCATTTTGGAGCTCACGAAACACTAATGGCTATCAAGCAGTTAAGCTATAATTTTAAAAATAATGAGTTTTTTTATTTCAAGAAAAACTTTATTTTTATATTAATCTCACATTTCACTTTTTATATTTTACAATAGAAATATTAATTTTTCAATTTTTTCTATAATTTAAAATAGTTTTTATTATAGAATTTTATAGTTTGTTGGCTACTCGTTGGCTATGTCAAAAAGAGAGAGCATTTTTCATAAATTTTTATAATAAAAGCCCAGCTAATAACTGGACTTTTTTATTACATCTCATTTCTTAAAGTTTGTAAAAATTCTATATATCCCTCTGTACCATATGAATAATCTCTATCGTAGATACTATCCATTTTTTTATTTTTGTCCTCCATAACTCTATCTAAGAAATTATTAAAATCATCTACTTGGTCCTCTCTTATAAAATTACTTAAAAAAGCCTCTCTTTCTTCCTTAGTTTTTAATTCATTAAATTCATTCATAGCAAGTATAATTGTTTCCGGACTTTCTATTTCGGCATAAGACATAACAGCATGGAAAACAAGTTTATTATTTTTATCCATCTTAGTAAGTTGAGTTTGATAATCCATACCATACTCTTTTAACTTTTGTTCTCTTTCTTCTACTGTATCTGCTGTTGAAAGAATCTCATCAAGTTGCTCATTTCTTGCCCCGTACTCTGCTAGTTCCATAATACCACTAGCCAAAGCAATTTTAGCTTCTTGTGGAGTATCTTCTTTAAATTCTCCAAATCTTTCAGCTTGTTCAGGGTGTTTTTCAAAATATTCTTGATAATCTGTTTTTTCTTTTAGCACACTATCAAAAGCTTTTTTACCACTTTCATATAAAAGCCCTAGTCCAGCAAGTCCTAATTTTTCTATTGGTAATAAACCTTCATCTTGTTCAGCTTGAGCTTTTTCTTTATATTCATATTTCCATTTTTCTTTTAAATATTCGCTTGCTGTATCAAGTCTATTAGGTATATTCTTTTCAAATTTAATATTGTCTATACCTCTTGAAACTGCATTAGGAGAGGCTATATATAAAGCTCCATAAACTATTTTTTGTATAGGAGATAAACTTGAAGACATATCTCTTTCTAAACCTTTAAAGTTTTGATTAAAGAAACTAGCAACAACATTTTCTCCACCCATTGTAATTTCAAGACCAGTATTATCTACTAAACCAGTTTTAATTACATCAATAACAGTGTCTGATACTTCTCCGTGCATCAAAGCATCTATTTTAGCTTCTATCATTTCATCTTTTGTAGTACCTGTTATTTTACCAGTCAGCCAACCAACACCATAAACAAGTCCTGCTGTTTGTAATGCTGTTGTACTTGAATTAAAAATTCTTGAGCCTGTTTTCCAACTTTTTAAACCTGTGAAACTTGTTTTATTAAGTGTTGGAGTATTATCAACTAAAAATCTATATCTTGTAAAACCATCGCTATCAATATAAGTTGTTAATCTGTCAAATGTTCTTGTTAATAAATTCATATTGTACATTCTGAACATACCATTAAAATTAGCCCAATATCTACTAACAAGACTATCTGTTTTCAATCCTACTGTATGCCCACTAAAAGCATTTAATTCTTTTCCATTTATATCAGCAAATTGTTCAAATAAACTTTTTATAGTAGATGTATTATTTCTATCTTTTACAACATCTAATAACCCTGTAACACTATTTGTATTTAATATTTCATCTTGAATAGCTTTTAATTTAATATTATCATCTATTCCCATATCAAATAAGACTTGTTTCATAGTAGGTGTAACATCTTCTATTTTAAATTTTGTAAATTCATCATACATAGCATTAGCTGTAAAATATTCTGATAAAGCTATTCTTTGTATATCAGAAGCTGTTTGTCCTTTTGCTCCTAATTCTCCAGCGTTTTTTAATAAATTTGATTTTGAATATCCTCCCATATCAATTTCAGTTTCCATAACTTTATCAATATAAGCTTCTATTTGTAATCTTTCCAGCGGGTTTGTTATTGTGTCTAAATCAATATTTTTTAAATTTTGATATTTTTTAGAAACAACTTTTGTTGCTCTTAGCATTTCTTTTGAACTTTGAAAAACTCCAACTCTTTCATTGAAACCTAAATCTATAAGTCCTGAATTAATTCTTTCTTTATTAGTAGCTATTTCTTTAAGATAGTTCAAATTAGATAAAAACTTATACATCATTAAATTTCTTGTATTGTACATAGTTTTTCCACTTACTGACATTTCAGAAAATTTTCTTGTAGATACATCAGCATCTAATTCTAATAAATGTTGAGTTTCATTTTCCAATGCTTCTTTTAATGATTTGTTATTTTGAACATATCTATTTTTTCCAGTATCTGTACTATGGTTAACTTCTATTCTGTCAAAATCTCCTGTTAATCTTTCTCTTAATGTGTTAAGCCCACTCTTTTCATTAATTACTTGTCTATATATTCTGTTTAGAGAATTAACAGGATCAACTTCTGCGTCTATTTCATTCAAAAAACCATCTAGCCAATTCATAGATTTTATTTCGTATTTCTCTATAAAAGTTTTAACTTCTGGAGTTAATGCTTTGCCCTCTAATTCTAATTTTTTAGCATTAAAATATTTTTCCATTTCTGGTAAAGGTGCATTTTGAACTGCAACATCTTTCCAGTTTTTGCTCTCATATCCTACTAACTTTCCATTTTTTCTTATATCAAGAGTAGTTGCATTTATATCATTTCTTAATTTTTTAATAATATTATTGTCATCAAGAATATATATTCCTGCTGTATCTCCAACCTTAAACTGTTTAGCTTGTGCCTCTGTCAAATAAACTTTCTTTTCAGTATTTTTCAATATGCTATCAACAACAACTTTTTTTGCATTCAAATCATCAGTATCTATTGCTATTTTTAAATTTGACATAACTTGGTTTTTATCATAGACAATATCAAAATTATAACCTTTGTTAGATAAGTCTGTACCATATTTCAAATTAGTATATTCATCTGCAATGTTTCTGAACTCATTAGCATAAGGGATTAAGTTTTCAGGTATATCTTCATAACCTCTTATCATTCCTTTAAATATTTTTCCATCTATGCTATTTTCAGTTATGATAAGTTCGTTCAAATCTCCTATACGAGAAAAATTTGAACTACCTCCATTTTCCATATGAATATATGCTAGTTTGCTTTTATATTCAGATGTTAATTGTTTAGAGTTTAGTTTAATCTTATTTTTAATAGGTTTTAATGTTTTGCTTAAAGAAGCCTTAGCATTTATATCATTAGCAACTTTCTTTTCAGGAACACCATCTTTAAATATTTTTTCTTCAAATTTAGCATTGCTTTCAGCATTTTTAGTTTTATTAAAATCTACCAACATTTCATTATGGATTTTATCTATCCTTTTTTCTGTTACATTAGTATAAAAATCATCTACTTCTTGTGAAAAATTCTTACCTCTTTCAATGCCTACTGTTTCCCCATTTTCTAATCTTTCTGCTAATTCTATAACTGCCTTTGGGTTAGTTGCTCCTGGTCCATATTTATCAACCTCATTTTGTATAACTTCTAGTGGAGTTTTAGGAACTTCTTCAACTGCATTTGCAATAACATTTTCAGGTACATCTTGAGTATTTAATTTATTCATTTTTTTAGAAATATATGTGCCTGCTATTTTTGTAACCCCGTGTATCGCTATACTTGTTACTGCACCAGAAGCATAATCTTTTAAATCTTCTTTTCCGAAATCTTTAATTTCTTTGCCTTCTAATTCTGTTTTTTCCCAAGTAGTATCAACAACACCTTGAAGAACATCCCAAGCTAAGTTAGTTACAAAACCATTAGGATTATACCAGTTTGTAGGAGAAGATGCACCCTCTAAAATATTTTGAAATATCATAATTCCTTTATCTATTTTAGAATTACTATTTAAAAATTTTGCTCTTTCTTCTCTATTTTTTTTAATAGTTTCAATAGCTGTTTTTCTTAGTTCAGAACTTCCCCAACCGTTTTCTTCTCTTTGTTTTTTATATTCTTCATAATTTTTATCATAATCATCTGTATATTTTCCATTTACAAGTTCTGGATTAGGTGCTGCAATAAAATCTACTACTTGAGTTAAACCTTTAACAAAACCAGTTCTTATTGGATTGGATATATTTCTTTCAATTCCTTTTAATAATGTTGTATCTTGTAAAGAAATAGGTTTCTCACTATTTTTTTTTCTTTGCTCTTGAAATTTCTTTTCTTGTTCTTCACTCACAATTCCAGTCATTCCTTTTTTACCATTGAATACATCTTTTAAAATACCCATATTTTCTCCTTATCTTAAATATCCACCCATTTTATTTTTCTTTGTGTTTACAGTATTTGATTTTGTGTTTTGTACAGGTTTACCACCTTTCAAAACTTTACTTGCATTTATTAATCTTTTTCCCTCATCTGTACTAAGTTTCTTCAAATAAGGTTGCATTGTTGTTGAGTTAATTTGGCTTTCTTTGTATCCATCTTCTTTCATAACTCCTATTATATAATTTTTTAATTGAGCATCTGCATATACTGGGTCAGATGAAAAATCCTTTCTTAAATCATTCCATTCATCGTAACCCTCATCATCAAACCAACCTATAAAACCCTTTTCAGGTATTTTAATATTCACATTAGTATAGTTTCCTTTGCTATTTTTATTAACTCTTTCAGCTTGATAAAGTTCTGGATATTCTTTCCCGTAGGCATAAGGGATAGGGTTTTCTTTATTTGCATACTGCTTTATAAAAGCATTTACTTTTAAATCTTTATCTGGTCCATTATCATTTTCAAATAATTTTTCAGCATAATCTCTAACCATATTCTTTGCCTCAGCTTCTGACAATCTCCCATTATTTATTTGTGCATTAATATTCTTTTTTAAGCTTTCCATTTTATTTTTATCAAATATTTCTACTTTGTCAAAATTATCTAAATCTCCAGCAGAAGACCAATCAAAATTAACCAAGCCATTTGCTATATCGTTATCAGTCATATCTCTGCCATATCTTTTTTTGAAAGCTTTCTTTATATCAGAATACTTTTCACTTCTTAAAGCTTGATCCATTTTTTGATTTCTTAAATATAATCTTTGCATTTGCTTTTCTGCTCTAATTCTTTCTCTTTCTGCTTCTTGTCTTTCTTTTTTTACTCTCTTAAATTGATTAGACATTCTGTTTATTACTTTGGAACTTTCATCAGTTAATTTTGTGTATAAATATTCTTCTGCTTCTTCTTTATTATCTGTTGTAAATAAATCAGTCATTTCTTTTGCATAAGCTCTCATTAAATCTTTATTATCCATAACTTTTTTTAATTCATTTAGTTTGGCTTCTCTTTGCTCAAAAGTTAAATCTTCATTCATTACAACTTGTTCTAAATAGTTTTCTTGTCTACCCATTTCAGCTTTTGTCACATAATTACCGTACATAACAAGAGCTTGTTCATTGGAAAGCCCTGCAAATTCTTTTAAAACATTTATTTGATTTACCATAGTTTTATAATTTTCTTGTGCTTTTTTATCATCATGAATGCCTAAATTAGAAGTTATAGTAACTATTTGTTCTAAATTACCTCTTGCATTGTCTGCTTCTCTTTTAGCAACTGCATCCGTTCTTATTCCTAAATTCTTAGCATAATCTTCTCTATAAGCTATATCATTCTTTTCTATTGCTAGTTTTTTTTCTTCCATTGACATATATTTCATTGATGAAATCATTTTTGATTGTTCTGATAATAATTTCTTTTTATCTTCTAAATAACTATTCCAAGTATCATCGTTAGTATATTTATCATGAACACCAGACCATTTTTCTTCTAAATCAATTCTTGCATTTTCTAAATCAAGTCCTAATTTTATTTTTGCATTTTCAGTTCTTGCTTTGTCTACATCCTTAGCAAATTTCTCAATAGTATCTAATACATCTAATTGATATGTACTCATAGTTCCTATTGCCTTTATAGGAGTTCCATCAAAATTTTTAGGACTTATCATGTTTGCTATCCCAGTATCTACATTAACTCCTGCTATGCCTGCTCCTGTTCTTTCTTGTTTTGCTATTTTATCTAAAAATGCCATTGTTGCCTCCTAATAAGTTAAATTTTCTTTTATTTATATTTGAGATATCAAAAGGATTAGAACTTCTAAAAGGATTATAAGTGCCAAATCCTATTACATTTTTATCTGTACTTTTGCTTGGTGTAGATGTTACATTCTCATCATAAATATCATCTACTTCCTTAGGTTTATAATAATAATCATATAAATTTAACCCAGTTTCTAATAAAGTATTATTAATCATATTCCAACCTTGTGTATATGTATTTCTTCCTTGATTTTTTAATTGGTCTGCCGTTGCTTTTCCGCTGTCTATCCAGTTGTCTAATCTATTAATATCTTCTGTATATTGATTTTCTGCATTAGCAATACTTGTTTCATAGTTTCTTTTTATTGCTCCCAAAGTATTATCATAGTCAGTATCAAGTCTATATTTTTGTTCCAAATTTTCATCTGTTACTTGTCCTACAGCATTTACTTGATTTTCAAGTAATGTTCTTTGATTTTCAGTAGCCTCTTTATTAAGAGTTGCCATGGTATCATATTGTAAAGATGAGCTTTCTATATTACGAGTTGGAGCAGACATTAAAATTTTATCTTTTGTATCTAAAATGTGTTCTTTTAAGTTTTCTCTTGTTGCTACATATTGATTTATTACATTTCTAATTCCACTTTCTAAACTATCTTTTAATTTTGAATTTTCTCTATCATATTGTAATTTAGCTGTATCTTCTTGATATTTTTTAATCTTACCTACTGTTTCTTTATGCTCTTTAAAAGATTTTTCAAATACAGGTTTTAAATCAGATAAGCTATCATATCTTTTTTTAATACCATCTGCTGTTCTTATTATGCCTTTACCTTGTCTTTTTGTATTATAACCTCTTATTAACCCTAAGGCTCCTCCTAATAAAATGCTTCCAATCATAATTCCTCCTAATCTCCATTTACATCTATATTTGTATCTATACCTAAAATTTCAAATATTTTATCATTCTCTCTAGTAATAACTTCTATATCATATCCATTTAATATTGAAAAACTCTTATCTAATCTAAAAACTGAAAACAAATCATCTTCTCCTGGAAATTTTTCAATAGAAGTTCCTGCAATTTTAACAGTTTTTATTGCTTCTTGGTCCTGGTTTAATACTTTTACAAAAACTCTTTGCACTTGTGAAGAATAATCATTTCCATATCTTCCAGCTATTTTTGTAGTTATAGCTGGTGTATTCATTCTTAAAAGTGCTCTATCAACATTATTTTTACTTTCTCTATAAAGTGCTTTATCTTTTACCAGGTATTTATCTAATGATAAAAGTTTTCCTTTTTCAATGTTAAAATCTATATTAATGGTAAATCTTCTGAACAAATTAAATTCTAATGCCTGATATAAACATAGTTTATTAAATTCAGTTTCATTACTCCCTTTTTTCTTTTTTGTCGCTACAAGCATAAGCCTGTCATCATACTTCCATTTTTCTATTTTTTCACATTCGGTATAAATATCATATTTTTCTACATCTACAACAGAATAGCTTTCATAACCTTGTGAATTAGGTATCATCTGAACACATTTCAATGAATTTTCAGTAGAAATATAATAAAAATCATCTTTAATTAATACTCCTGGTTCTCTACAAGGTATTTCACTAGCAACAAATATACTGTAGCTTGTAGATGAAAAAGTTTGATATGCTGATATAACATATACACCTTTATTAGTTGCTACATATATTTTATTTCCTGTTTCAGTTTTTATAACTTTTGGAAATACATTATTTATAGGCGTAGGTTTAAAAAAGAATGGATCTGATTGTCTGATTCCATTTCTAAAATTAAAATAATTTGATATTTCGCTGAAGAAAAAAGTATTTTCTTTTATAAAAAATAACCTATCCCTATATATTCCTACATCTACAATACTATTATTAAAATCTACTATTCTACCATAAGAAAACTCTCCTCCTTGTATATCTCCACTTCCTGATATTCTTTGCATAGTTGTTATACTATCTGAGTTTCCTAATTTAACAGGTGTATTCCCCACAATATAATTCCCACTTGTTTCAGGAAAATATCTATGTAGTACACCTATAACCATATTTACAGTTGCTCCTGCAATATCATTAATATTGGAAAAAGTTCTATATTGTAAATATAATCTTGATATTTGTAGAGTAGAGGAAGATAAAAATATTTTTCCACCTCTAATTGATAACGAAGGAGAATTATAAGTCCCTATTAATGTAACTCTTTTTTCTGTTCCTATTTGATATATTTTATATAAATCAATTGTTAATTCTTGCTTTTCTTTTATAGGAAATTGTAATAAACTCATAAAATTACTTAATCCAATATTTCCATTCTGATCAAACTCTAAAACTTTAACAATTCCTAAATTATCAATAATGAATAATTTTTCATCAGCATATTTCACATTAGAGAAATTTCCAATGCTATATTGATATAATAGAGATAAATTATTATTTTCAAAATCTTTTTTTATAGTAACAACTATTCCATTTCCAACAGCAATATAAAAATTATATTTAGTATCAAATATATGTTCAATATTTATGGGTAATTTATCAATAATATAACCTTGTAATTTTTTTGCGATTTTTAAATTTCCCATTTCATTTATTACAAAATTTTCTATTCTTTGTGCTGATTGTTGGTATATCTCTGTCTCTCTTACTCCACTCAATCTTTCCCCTGTTTCTCCATAATTAAAGATATTGTTTGTTGTAAACATTATTCAACCTCCCAAGGTTTATATAAAAATCCTTGTTGATACACTATTTTTCTTTTCTCTTCATTAAACTGTTGTTGTAAAAATGGATAGCGACTATTATAAGCATTAAATGCAAGACTAATTTCCTTAGCTAAATATATAACAATAATATTAAACATATTTTCTGGTACTTCTGTTAAATCAATTTTTCTACAATACTGAATATATAAATTACTAGATTTTGAATATATAAACTCACCTTCAATTCTAAAATCATCGTTTCCTTGTATTATATTTAAAAAATCTATAGGAATATTAAATTTATTTTCACCTAATTCATTTTGTCCCACTGTTGTCAGTTTTATTGTAATTGCATTGAATAAGAAATCTGTTTCAATGGCTATATTTTTTATAATCATATCAAGTAGACTATCAGCTACTTGATATTTATCCCCTTTGTTATCATTGAAAGCATTATTATCTCCAACCTTTAAAAAAGCCTGTTTTATTATTTCGCCTCTATCCATTTGAACTCCTTTTTATATTTTTTTACAATTAAGCATATGTTTATTGATTTCTTTTAGACTTTCTTTTATTTCAGATAAATCACTTTTAAAACTACTTTCTATTTTTGTTATTTTATCTTCAATAATTTTATCTTTCTCATTGCTCCAGCTCTCAAATGCTTTCCTATGTTCTTCATAAACTATCTTATCTAACTTCTTGTCTATTGATTCCTCTAAATGTTTGTTGTTCTTTTCAATTTTGGTATCAATGCTGTTAATCATTACTCTAATAAAAGTGATGATTCCAATAATTCCACCTATAAAACTTAAATGTTCTTGTGTTAATGCAAACATAAGCACCACCTCTCATAAATTTAAAATTTTATCCCAAAAATTATAATATTCCTTAGCTTCCTTAGTTCTATCAATTATTGCTTGATCTTTGTAACCCTCATTTTCTAATTTAGCTTTCCAAGATGTTTCCCCAAAATATTTAACTGCTGTATAAAATCTTCTACAAGTTCTTTTGTCTACTCCTGTTTCTTTCATAATAAAATAAAATATTTTATCTGAAAGAGTTCTATTTATACCTGTATTATTATATGTAGAATATAAATAATCATGGATGACTGCTGCCTTGATGTATTTTCCGAATGGGTTATACAGCCATTGTAATGATTTAGGAACAGAGGCTCCATCAGTGATGAAACCTCTAAATACCTTAATATCATATCCATTGATAGAGTAAACATAATCATCTAACAGTATAGCTTTTCCATTAGATAAAGGTTTAAGTATTAGTTTACTCTTTTCCATTTTTACCTTCTTTTAATTTCTTAAATAAAGGTTGTAATTCTGCTACTACTGCTTCTATTGTATTTTCATTTATAAATATTCTTACATGTGCAGGTAATTTAGAAACGAATTCTTGAACTGCTTTCTTTTTAAGTTCTCCAAGACCTTTACCTTGTATAGCTAATTCTTGTTTCACCACTTCATTTCTCACTTCATTAGTTGCCTCTTCTTTTCCTTTATATCTCCAAGACAATACGAAATAAGTAGCCACTGAAAATACATACCCTAAAACTTGCCATAATAATTGTTTATCCATACTTTTACCTCCTAAATATTTTCTTTTATAAAATTAACAAATAAACTAACTACATCTTTCTCAACTGAAAACTTTAAACTTTCATCTTGATTACTACCAAAAAATGGCTCAAGTAAAATGTAAGTATCCTTAGATTTGCATATACCATAGCCACCTCTAACATTACTATCTTGAATTAGTGTTATTCCTTTTGTAGCTTCTTTTCTTTCAATTTCTTCTTCTCTTCCATTAATAATCTTTTTTTCTTTTAAAATATTAACTTTATTTCTTATGTTGCTACCAAAGACATTCTGTAATCTTGCCATAAAATCTGTTGCAAGTTCCTTAGCTTTCTCATTTTTCCAATAAACTAAACATTCACAGCCATTGGCATCCCTATTAAGAGAGCCATTAAAATGAAGTTCTAAACAAAATTTATAATCATTTTTATTTAATTCTTTCAAAACTTCATTCATCTCAGGAATATAAGCTTTATTAGGCTTTCTTTCATAAACATCTACAATTTCTGGAATTTCTCCTTTTATTTTCTCTGCTATTCTTTTCCAATATTTAAACTCACTCAATAAAATTGGTGAGTATGCTCCTCTGCTTCTGTCATTATGTCCTATTATTAGAGCTACCTTATTCATTTGTCCTCCTTATATATAAAAATATAAATTTTTATATCCAAAATTAAATTTTATTGTTTCTTAAATATAAAATCTTTAAAATTTATATTTAACAAAAACTATTTTTAAAAATGACTTCGTAATAAACTGATGTAAGAGTTTTAACCTGTATAGCCTATTAAGAATATGCCTTTTATTTTAAAACCTCTCTATTACCATTTTATAGCTTCAATTTCTTCTGCTGATTTACAAGCTTCTAATTTGATTGAAAGCACTCCAAACTTTTCAAATACTTCAGCTTTTCTTTTTATAAACTCTGTTAGAACATTCATTAATTGAGCATATGTAAAAGTTTTTATGCTGTTATCTGCAAGTATCCAATTTCTTGTATCCGTTTCTGTAACTTCTCCTGTTCCTAACATATAATCAACTTCCCAAAAATTGTCCAAATCATCTTTCCTTACTTGAAAAGTATCTCCTTTTACTATGATATTCTCATAAAGTTTTTCTGTTCTAATCGTTTTTAATTCTTCTCTTTTTGTCTTTTTTAATCTATCAAGATTTGGAGAATATTTAATCTTTCCATTTTCATAAATATAGTCATTTGCTGAGTGTATAAATTCAAAATCATCTACTTCAATTGAATTTTTTAATTCTCCAACGCATGCATATGCTATTATCCTTTTGTCTTTATCTAACAGTATTTTCATAGTAACTCCTTAATACATAATAAAAATTTTCTTAACAGTGTAATTCTCAAATTGATAATCAATAGAGAATTTGTTGTTTTTTATAAATACATCTATACCACTATTTATGTATCCTAACGAAATAGAAATATCTTCTCCACTTCTTAAAATAGAAGCAACTTCTATTTTTGAATTTAATAAATACTCAAAACAACACAACTTCCAATTTTTATCAAGTTCTATCTCTACTTTTTTTGTAAGTTCTCCATCAAAAATTTTTTTTATTTTCATGCTAGTTTTTATTTCAACTTGTTTTATACTATTATCATTCATTTCTATTTTTAATTTATCATCAGTGTAAGTTATGTTCTTTATTTCTTTTCCAATAATTTTAGGAACTGTAAAAACTGTGCTTTTATTATCATCATAATTAACTGTTACTTTATCTTGAACAGCTGTTATTGATGTTATTCCTGCTCCTCTATCTCCTTTTAATTGCTCTCTATTATCAACAATGTATTTTGCTACTGCACTTGATAAATTGCTTTTTAAACTATCTGATAAAGTTTCTAATTCTTTTAATTTTTTAGATAATTCACTTTGGAAATTATTCAATTTGGAAGTTGCTGAATTATTAACATCTGATAAAGCTTTTTCTTTTGTTGTTTTAATTAACTCCTCTACTTCTTTTTTTAATGCACTTACCATCTGTTCATATTTACTATTTAAATCTCCCAGTGGATATGTTTCTATAACACCATCTTTATTCATTGCCCAAAATGTATTAGGTTCTAATGGTGTTAATATTTGTGTCATTTTTAAAGTATCTACTTTTATTCCAGTAGTTTTTGCATATTTTATAATGTTAGTTACATCTTCAACCAAATCATTATACTTACTCACAAGAACTTTTAATTCTGGATATGTTTCTAAGTATTTTCCAGCTTTCATTTCACTAACATATATTATTTGATACTCATATGCCTTAGCTTTTATAACATCATCTACTTTTAAATATAAAATATTACTTTCTTCTTTTGTTGAGTAATTTCCCTTTGGAATAGGCTCAAAACTTGTATTCTTCATTCTATATAAAAATACAGCTCTGGATAAGTCTACTCCATTTATTTCAAACCTATCTCCATTATTTGCAAGGAATTCTCTTACTATTTCTATGATTTTTCCTGTCTTAAAATCCATTTTTCCTCCATAAAAATAGAGTAGGGTTTTACCCCTACCCTTAAAGGTTATGCTACTTTTGATGATATTTTTGCTATTTTATCAGCTTCTATAAGCACAGCTCCTCCTGTTTTTGTTACTTGCAAATGCCAAGATAGACCATCTGTTGCATGATATTCAGCAGTTGTTTCCAAAGAGCCTTCCCATTCTGCATATCCAAAACTGTAAGCTGGTACTACATAAGTAGTTCCTTTATCAACTAAATCAGATATAAATATTTCAGCTCCATAAAAAGTCACAGGAACATCTCCAGTTCCACCTCTGAATGCTGCTTGATAATCTCCATTTATAAAGATTTCAGAAGTTGAAAGAGTTATGTAATCATCTGGGTGTATTACTACTCCAACTCCCTTGTGAGCATCTGGAACTGTTTTAGACCATACATGTGCTCTTCTAACTGCTTTTATTAATTCTTTAACATTTGCTAAGTCATCAATAGTTTTTGTTGCTACTCCACCAGTTAAAGTTGTTGCTCCTGTTTTTATCTTATCAATAATTATTTCATCTTCTCCAACTGCTACTGCTGTTGTCATTGCTGATACAAAACTAGATTTTAAATCTATTTTTGTTTTATTCATTTCATCTTTTGAAAGTTTTTCTTGTGATATTATTCTTTCTGGACTTGCTTTAAAATGAGTAAAATCTCCTCCATCACCTTTAGCCCCATTATCACCAAACATAGATTTAACTACTTTTTTATAAGAAGCCTTTTTCTTTCTGTTAAAAGTATGTGAATCAGCACCTTTAACTGTTGCTCTTTCTCCTAATCTCTTTAATCCATTTTCTTTCATCTTGTCCATTGCCATTAAAATAGCATTTGTGAATTGTTGTTGGATTGTTGTTGTTGTGTTTGCCATTACTACCTCCTAATAAGTTATAATTTCATTAAAATATTTTTTGTCTTCCTCTGTTGCTAACATACTTCTTAATTCATTAGCTTTTTTTGCTTTTTCCTTATCATCAATACCTTTACCTAAACTTTCACTTAGATATTTATTAAAAATATCTACTGCTTTGTCACCACTAATATAAGTATTAGCTCTTGTTTCTCTCTCTGTTTTTACTGCACTTACATTATTACCTCCTTTTGCAAAATTAATAACTCTACCTAAAACTTTAATAGCATATGGGTCTGAAGCTATTGCATTAAAAAACTTTTCTTCAGGTGTTCCTTTCAAAGCTCTTTGTAACAAATTACAATTAGCTTGATAAGCTCTTTTTTCTTCAAAAGTTAAATGTTTATTAAGTTCATCTCTTATTCCTTGTGGACTTTGAGCTTGTTCCCCTTGCTCAGCCATAAAGCTAACTATTCCTAAAACTTGTTCTTGTGATAATCCCAACTCTTGAAATTTGCTTGTGTAAGATTCTAAAGCTTTTACACTATCTTCATTTGAGTCTATTTTTTCTTTTAAACCTGATAAATCATATCCATTAAAAGAAGTTTCAACATCATCAAATGTCATTTTAGTAGGATCAAATATATCTTGTTCCTCTTGTTTATCTTGAATATCATTGTTTTGATTATCAAGAGTATCAGGATTATTATCATCTCCTTGTGGATTTTGAGTTTGTTCCTCCATTTCTAAACCTTGGTTTACATCTAAATTATCGCCGTCCATTACTACTCTCCTTTCATACTTTCTATAATTTCATTTTTTTTATTTACTAAATCAAATTTTAGTTTAATTAATAAGTTTCTTTGCTCTGGATATTTTCCATAGTTTTGATAATAGTTTTCTTTTGTTTCTTCCCAATCTAATGCACACCATTTGATTAGTTCTAATAAATCATTATCTCCTGCATACTTTGCTAAAAAATCATCATATTTACTTTTTCTTTCTCTGTCATTAAATATCACCTAATCCACCTACTCCCTGTTTAACTCTTTCAGGTATTCCTGTTTCTTGTCTTTTTCCTACATTTTCTTGAGCTTGTGCTAGTGTTTCTATTTCTAATAATCTTCTTTGATTTTCTACCATTTCTACAATTTCTTCTTTTGAATTAACAATACTTGCTGGGATATTCATTTTATCTCTTATATCTTCAACTGCTTCAGCCGATTTTATAATAAATCCTCTTTGTTCCTCTGGTACTAATTGAGAAGCCATATTATAAAAATCAATTATTCTTAATCCATATTCTCTACCTGAATTTTGAGTTAATTCATTGACATAATGTATTTTTGAATGTGTTACATAATCTTCATTTTCCAAAGAATTCAATAGACCTTTCTTTTCTAAAATGTAATAAGCATTCATAAATATTGGCTCTAAAAGTTCTGTGTTGATTAATTCGTATGTTCCACTAAATTCATTTCTGAACATTTCTTGTCTTAGTTCCATTTCAGTGGCTGATCTGTTTTTGGTTTCCAGTACATCTCCCAAAGGTTGTGCCATATATGCTCTTCTTATTCTTTCTCTACAATCATTTATATCTTGGTCTATTGGTATTAAATTAGTTCCTGTATTTATTGGCTGTATTCCCATTTTATTGGCATCGTTCCATTCGCCACCATAATTAATAGCACCTGGCTTCAAACTAACCTTATTTCTTAAACTTATGTCTCCATAAAAATTAGCTGGGGGGTCCACAATTTTATCTCTGTGTCTTGCTCTTTTTTCTATATTTTCATTAAGTTGTTTGATAAGGTGCTTGTTAGCTCTACCTATACCAATACCCCATGGATTTGAACTATCTACTTGCCATCTAAATATTACATAAGGATTATATTCAAGTACTTCATAAACTAACTCTTCCTCAAATTCTTCTGTATGCACAAAATGATGATAAATATTAACTGCTTTGTTTTCATCAAACTCTGCAATTATGGTTTCTATAACAGATATTTTTTCTGTTAATTCTTCCTCGTTGCTTAAACTTTCTGGCTTCTTAAAATTAAGATGTCCAAACATATCCATTAAATCTTCAAGGTTTTTTTCTACATATCTTTTAAATACTATATTTGGCTTCCCTTGCATATCTTCTAAGAAAAAGATATTATCAAGATTTTGATAACTATATGTAAAAGGTTTTGCAGTTGAGTTTAATTCAACTATTTTAAATATTCCTGTTCCAACTTTTAAGCAATCACTAACTGATTTAGCAACTTCTGTATAATAGTTTGTATTACTATTTGTTCTGTAAACTGTTTCTGAATTTTCTTCTAAAATTTCATCAAGTTCTTTTTTTATCATTTCGGCTGTGCTATCATTTACTTCCTCAATAGCTTTGATTACATCTAAATTGCTTTTTAGTTCAGCCCACTTTTGTGATTTTGGAAAAACAGAAATCATAATAAAATTAGATAGAAATCTTTGACTTTCTAACACAACGCTATCTACTTTTCTTGAAACACTTTTTTGCCTCGAAGCATCATCTTTTATAGTGAATGATGTATCAGTCAATTCAAATGTTTCGTTATAGTCACCTTTTATATCATCTTTGTAAGTTTTAGCTTCCTCAAAGTAATACGCTAATTTTTCTTTTGATGGTTTTTTCATATGCTACCTACCTGTTTTAAAAATCTTTTTAAGTTTGTCCTCATCTCTGTCTTTATTTAGTTTAAAACTTTTTGAAAAATCAACAGTTGTTTGAGGTTTATCAGCTAAATTTGTTCCTTGTTGTTTATTCTGTAAGCCATCTATATCTTTTTGCATATTTTCTGTATCTGTTTTTACTTTATTTCTGTATGCTTCCTCTGCTTTCCTTTTTGCTTCAAGTTCTGCTTGTCTTTTAGCCTCTGCTTCTGCCCTAGCTTTAGCTTCTGTTTCTGCTCTTGCTCTTTCTTCTGCTCTTCTTTTATTTTCAGCTTCTATGGCTAATCTTTGCCTTTCTGCTGCTTCTCTTGCTTGTCTATCAGCTTCTTCTCTTTGTTGTCTAAGTAAATCTTCTTGTGGATTTTTTCCTATTGCTCCACCAGTCAAACCACCAACTAAATTTTTAGCAGTTCTCCCTATTCCCTCTATTCCTCTTCCAATTTGTTTAATTGGATTACCACCTTTTCCCATTATTTGCTCCTTTCATAACAATAATGCTTATACCATCCTTTATATACCTTTTACATTCAAGTTTATTTTCTAGTAAACTATGAAACTTCATAGCTTCTTTATTCTCTACATAACACCATTGCCATATTTCTTTATACTCTTTTGCTAATTTTTTAAGTAATGCTATAAAAGAAAAGCCACAAGGTTTATCATAAATCTTAGCAACTCCAACCCAATATTTATTATCTTCTATTGCCAAATCTATATAATAACCTCCGTCTAACCAAGCCCTTAAAGGTTCTCCAAGTTCTATGCTTGTAAAATAATATTTATACTTATCTATATTTTTTAATGTGTTTATATATTTTTCCACTTCTTTTATCTCTTCTCTTGTTAGCTCTTTCATAGATAACTTGCCTCACTGTCTGCATTTTCTAAATAATTTGTTTGCATTAAATCATCTAAATTCTTATTATAATTACTAGAAAACATACGCATACAAAAGTATTCAACTGCGTCGCAAGTGTTACTTGCTGCAAGACCTCTGCCATGCACGGGGACTCTTAGATTTTCCCCAGTAGAGTTATCTATTTTCCACTCATACGCTTTCATAAGTCTTACCATATCCCTAACATTTGCACAGTCTAAAAACTTAATTTTATGTTGTTCTATACTATGTCTTGTTATCTCAATAGTCTTATTAACTTCGTATGCTCTTAGCACTCTAACATTATTAAAATGTTTGCTGTATGCTTCTCTTCTACTTGTTAAATAATCAATAGCATCTTGTCTATTTCTAGCATCGTGAGGAAGTATAATCTCTACATCTTTTATATTGTGTTCTTTCATAAATGCTTTTATGTACTCAATATAATGTATTGTTGCTTTATCTGTCGCAGCGTAATGATGTATTATAGTATTATCTATTGTGAATACTAATGCTGTACTGTCGTTAATTCCCAAATCTTCACTAACATATAACTTTTTGTTAGATACATTTAAGTCTTTTATCCACTCAGCTTTTAATAAACTTCCTGCATAGATAGCATTTTCATTTGCTACATCTGTATCACATAGATAGTCTTGTCTGAACTTACTTTCACTCATCAACTGCTTGGCTTTTTCTAGTTTTTCATCACTCCAAACTGGGTTGCCTTTTTCATCTACTGCTTCTTTATCTAATGCACTAAGAATGCTTTTAAACCATAATTTTATGTTTTTTACATCTTCTAACAACTCATTAAAGTAACTCAAAAATCTCGGAGTGCTTACAAGTATGATTTTACCGTTAACATTCATCACTGATGGTATTAAATACAATAATATATCCCTATTCTTTATAGTTGCCATTTCTGATATTATCAATATATCTAAATTACCACCAATTTTGGTGTCTGCATTTTGAGCATCTACAAAATAAATAATAGAACCGTTTTTAAACCTTAAAGAATTATCAGAGTGGTACAATTTTCCAGACTTTTCTGGTAGTAACAAACATTCTTTATTAATAACTTCCTCAATTATCCTTTTTCTTTCATTTGTAAAACCATCTAATATCATCATTTTACCTTGCTTCATCGTAGGAAACATATAGTAAACAACTGTATTAGCTTTATTCAAACATTCTTCACAAGCTAAACTAAAAGCAAGTAAATCTTTACCTAGCCGTCTAGCCCAGCAAATGATGAAAAAGTTATATAATCCAGACTTGAATGTATCTATAATTTTCTTCTGATAATCTCTAGCTTTAAATACAAAAAATTTTAATCTTTCTTTTTTTCTTCTATCTAGTTCATTCTTAAAGAAGTTATATATCTTATTCATCTCTATCAACTTCTTTTGATTTTTTTATTATTTGTAAAATCTTTTCTATATCATCATCTGTTAAGTTTGCAAGTTCTTCAGATATAATATTTAATCTATTATCTTTATACTTAGCTTTTTCTAGTTCAAATCTCTCTAATCTTTCTAATCTATTAAGCTCTAGTATTTCTTGTTCTGTTAATTCATTTTGTTTTAATGTATCTTGCAACTCTTTAGATATTCCAAATTCTTTTAGCTTTTGCCAAATTCTTTCTTTAGCTTCTGTATTTATATAAAATCTATCTTCTTTATTTTGCTCTATCTCTTTACTATATTTCTCTCTAAAAGATTTTAAATAATCTAGCTGTTTAACTTGTAACTTCTCTTTACTGCTTAATCTCCCAGCAACTGACTTAGATAGTCCTAATTTGTCCCCTACTTCTCTTATTGTTTCTCCCGACTCTATTAATGCTCTTGCTTTTTCCTTTTTTTTTCTTCTGTTGTCGTTTGTCGTTGTCGCATTATTGTCGTTGTCGTTTGTCGTACTATTAAAATCTTTTCTATATCTCTCTACAGTTCTTCTACTTACATTTAAAGCTTCTGCTATTTCATCATTGTTTTTATTTTCTATTATTAATTTATAAACTTCTTGTCTTGTGCTCACATCTTCCAAAACCTCCCGAGAAAAAATAAAAAAATGGGATACATAAAAAGTTGCTTATATTTCTATAAACTTCTTCTTATATATCCCATCTACTTTTAAATTTTATTAATTTTGATTGTAAGATATTCAATATTTTATTGTTTTTAAAAATTTTTTTACACTTTTTTCTATTGATATTATTGGACTTTTTGAGTTCTACAAAAATAATTTAAAAAAAGTATTGACATAAGTTTAAACTTATGATATTATTAAAGTACCTCAAGGGAAAGGAGGTGATAAAATGAAAATCCAATTTATAATCGTGATTGGGAGCTGGACACTAACAATTACAATTACTAAAAAGGAAAAGTAATTTATCCCCCCTCTTCTGAGGGGTAAAACTAAGAGTGATAAACTCTAAGCCTTGACACTTAGATTATATCACTTCTTAAAGAAAAAATCAATAAGGAGAGATGAAAAATGAAAGTAACAAGAAGAGCAATTTTAAAAGCGTTAGAAAATAAGGCGGTAAAAATAATATGTACTCACTTAGATAGTGGGTACTGTTCACAAGTTGAAGTACCTTTTGTAGTAACTGGAGAATATAGAGAACATTTAATCAGAATGTATAATCAAAATAATAAAATGTTTAGAATTTACAACAATAATGAATTTAGTTGTTTATATGATAATTATATAATAGAGGGGTAAAAAGTCCCTCACGAATACAAGGAGGTAGGAAATGGAAGAAAAAAGAAAAGGTTATAAAACTAAGGAAGCTCAAAAAAGAGCTAATGAGCGTTATTTGAAAAATAACCCAGAAGCCGTAAGTAAAGGAACTATCAGAAGTATGAGGAGCAATGCAAAAAGATATATCAGAGAATTTGCAACTTCTGAAGAATTGGAAGAATTAGAAATTTTAATAAAAAATAGAAAAAAAGAATTGACATAAGTTTAAACTTATGTTACAATTAAAATATAAAAGATAAAATGAACTAAAAACATGAAATGTAATGGCTTCTAGCCAAAATAAAATTTTATGGAGGTATTAAAATGAAAAAATTAGTAGGATATGTAATAACAGATAGTAACGTGAGCCCTTGTGGTACTAAATTAAGTTATGGAGCAAAAGACCAATATCAATTGTGGGAAGCATATTCAACTCCACAATTAAATAGATATGGTGAAGATACTGGAGAAAAAACATTAGAATTCTATTGTATAGAAACTAATATAGATGAAAGCCAATATAAAAATGAATATAAAGGTTTACCACTTTTAAGAAGTTGGGAATGTAACGTTTATAGAGAATTATAAAAAAATAAAAAGATGAGTTTTTAAGGCTCATCTTTTTTTACATCTTCAAGTATCTTTTTTATTTCCTCATTTTCATATCTGCTATTTTTGGAAAATATAACTATTCTGTTATCTTTAACTTTTATTCTATATTCTCCATCTCCTAACTCGTGTATAAGTTTTGGGATATGTCTAATTCTTACTAATGCCATTTACTGAAACTCCTTAATTTATAATCTTTTTAACTTCTTCTAAACTCTTAACAACATAATATTCTGCCCCTTGTTCTTTCATCTTTTGCTCCATTATTTTTTGTTCGGCAGATTGTCGCCCTATTGGTGTTTTTATTTCAAGTCCTATTGTTCTGCCTTTTGTGAAAACTATTATGTCTGGAAACCCTTTTTTCTGTCCTTTTGAAAGACTTCTAAATTTTTTGCCTACTGGATCATATATTGCCGTATTATTAGTTCTTTGAAACCACAATTTATTTTGTTTTTCTAATATTGTTAAATAATCAATAATTACACTTTGATAATCTGTTTCTTTCATTAGTATGCACCTCTTATAAGTGCTATAATTATTATAAATTCTAATACAACAAATATAGTTACTGTTGCTAAAAGAAAATTAGACAATGCTAGTTTCTTTCTAAATCTAAGTGTTTTAATAGCTGTTTCTTCTAGAATTTCTGATTTTACTTCAAAACTCTTTTTATAAAATTCTTTGTTATTTTCAGCTCTTTCTAACTGTCTTTTAGTATTTTTTAATTGAACTATATAAAGTCCATTATCAGCTCTTAGATTTTCAATTTCATTTTTTAAACTCTTATTTTCTTCAACAATCTCAGCATTTTTAATTTTTGTTGGCTGTGCATTATGTCTTAGATTTTTAATTAAGTTTAAAAGATATTCCTCACATTCTTCCTTGCTATTTAGCTTAGAAGCATTAAAAGTAACTCCTGCCTCTTTGTTAGCTTTTGTTATGAAGCTTCTGTAATAATCTCTCATTGTCATTTTTTTATTTACCATCTGTTCCTCCTACTCTATTATTTCCAATTGATTATAAATATCATTTGGTATATTACCTTTCCACTGAAAGTTATTTTTTAAAATATATTCATTGTAAGCAACTGCTGTTCTGTTTGCTCTTATTTTAGCTTGAGTTGCAAGTTCTGTATCTGTATTTTTATAAGCCTCATAAGTTAATTTATCTGATTTATATGTTGCAATCATTGCTCTTGCAGTATCTTCAACTTTTTTTAATCTTTCATAACTCACATTATCAACTGATTTTTGGTATATATAATTGACTTTTTGATTAAATAAACCTAAACCACTCATTAACAAAATTACTACTAATAATCCAATTATCCCTGATATTATCCATCCTATTATTTTCATTTATTACCTCCAATTTCATATTTAACTATTGGATTTTCAACTTTCATAGGTATATCGCTATATAAATATGTTCCAGTCCATTCAACATATTTACCATCATTTGTAAAAAAGAATATCCCCATATTGTCATTTTCTCCGTAACTACCATCTACATCAGGCAACCAATCATTATAAGTACTACCTGAAGAATAATATTCACTATCAGGGGTTAAGAAAGAATTTAAAGAAGACACTTTACCATCTACTACAAATGTTCCAACTATTCCACCATTTTCAGTGAATAAAACTATATATCCAAAAGGCTTTATGACAGGACAAGGTAAATTAACAGCTTTTTCTCTTTGCCCATTTACCCAGTAAGTTCTACGAATTAGGTTATATCTTTCTAAACTATAATCAATATCATTTGGTGTAGGTTGATTTTCTGCCAACTTACTTCCTAGCCTTGCAGTTGAACGAATATCCTTATCTGTTCCAAATTCATCACAACCTACAAATAATGCAACCAAACATAACATACATAAAAATTTTTTCATTCTGTTCCTCCTATATTTTTAATTTTCTTTTGCTTTTCCAATTAAACTCTATATATTTACACATTTCTTTTAATCTGTCATAAATCTTGTCATCTCCATTAATTTTTAGATGTTCTTTAAGTTCTCCAACTTTCAGATTAGTTGTGATCATAATTGGCTTCCCTGCCCTGTATCTTTCATCAAATAATCTGAAAATCTTCTCCTCTGCCCACATCTTGCCATTTTCTCTGTTGATGTACTCACTTCCTAAATCATCAATAAACAGTAAATCCACATCTTTAACAGCAGATATAAAACTTTCTTCCTCATCTATGTTTTTTCTAATTCTGTTAAAATATGCTCCCAGAGAGAAGCTTAAAACTGAGAAACCTCTTTCATTTAGCATATTACAAACACAGTTAGCTAGGAAAGTTTTACCTGTTCCAACTCCTCCTGCAAAAATATATCCGTTTTTTTCTATGTTAAAATCTTCTGCATACTTGTATAACTCTTTGTAAATTTCTCTTTCTTCTGAATTAGCTTTATCTATAACCACATTAGAAAAAATATTACTTCCTGCATTTCTGTCGGTTATACTTAAATCTTTAAATCTTTTTAATTTTGCTTGTTTTCTATAGCTTCTAACACAAGCGCAATCGCGATTAAATGTGTAACCTTGTGGAGTTTTAAACTCTATAATTTCTTCACAAACCTCACATCTTTTTAAAACTATATTGCCATTTTTTAATACTTCTAATGGCTTTTTTTCTAAGAAGTCAAAATCATTATTTTTTATTTTTTCTGCTAGTTCTCTCATACTTGTTATAGACATACTAATCCCCCCATTTTATTTCTGTTGCATTATTTTGAGTATTTTTATTATTAAATTTAGGTACATTTATTTTTTGATTTAAGTATTTTTCAAACTTAGAGCCAAATAAAGTGTCAGGACATAAATACTTTTCCATATCAGTATTTAGCCACTCGGAGCATTTTTTATCTATAACAGTTTTAAAGTCTTCTAGTGTATATCCATCATTAATTCTAGCTTTTATATGCTTAGTTGTATTCTTAGAATTAGATTTATATTTAGTTCCTGCTTTCTCATTTAAGTGATTTATAACTTCTTCAATTTCTTTTATATTCTCTTTATTATTTAATTCTTTTTTACTATATTCAGTATTATTAGAATCTTTTATTATTAATACATCGGCAAAATCTTGATTAGGCTTTTCCTGATTAGGCTTTTCCTGATTAGGCTTTTCCTGATAATCAATAATATTATTTTCTTCTTTATCTTCAAATACAAAATAATCAACAGTACCATCTTTATTTTTCCTTCTACTGATGTACTTTGCTTCTATTAATTCTTTTAATCCACTGTATACACTTTCTAAACCATCTTTTGAATTGTTAGCAATATCTTTTGGGTTATAGTTCCAACCTACTGGTTTTGATAACATATAAAGCATTATTCCTTTTGCTTTTAAAGAAATACTGCTATCTGATATTAACTTATTATGAATTGTTGTAAAATTGGCTTTTTTATTAACAACTGTTTTCATTCTTTACCTCCCGTGTATTTGGAGAGCCTGTCTTAACTCTCTCTTTATTAATTCAATTAGTGAAGACTACCCAGAGCTTTGACAGGCTATGAATAGCCTCCACTAATTCAAGTAATAAATAGGCTTTTTAATGAGAAGCCTTTAACTCATTAATCTAAAAATTAAAAGTCAATTGAGGGTCTTTATAATTAATCATATGTTCAAGTGCTAAACTGTACATATCTTTTTTAATTTCAAAACCATAACTATCTCTTTTTAATTCTTTTGCTGCTCTTAATGTTGTTCCACTACCAGCACAAGGGTCAATAACTACATCTCCAACATCTGTAAATATTTCTATAAGTCTTTTTAATATTGCTATCGGTTTTTGTGTTGGGTGTATTTTCTTAACTTTTTCTTTTTTGTCCTTTTCCCAATTAAACCAATTTTTTATCATCTTGCCATTATTATTAAATTTTGGTAGCTTATCTCTATAAAAAATTAGTGCATATTCAGTAGCTCCTACAATTTTCATATTAGCTTTTAAAACTTGTGGGCTACTTTGTTTTATAAAAAATATTGGTATATAGTTTTCAAAACCATATTTTTTAGCATAATCTATTAAAGTGCTTATTTGCTGGAATGCACAAAAGATAATCATACAAGGAGCTTTCCCTTTTTCTTTTGGTTCTTTTTTTAACATCTTTTGACAAAAATGCATAAATTCAGCAATCTTAAAATTATGGTCTGTGTCAAAAAATGCTTTATTTGCTTTATTACTTTCTCCATTTTTGTTATCTCCATCTATATACCATTCAGGACTACTTGCATAAGCATTATTCCCTAAGTTATATGGTATATCTGCAATTATTAATTGTGCCTTTGGTATGTTATATACCTTAAAATTTTGCATATGATCGTTATACAATTCACATTTAATTTCTTTCTTTACTTCGTCCATTTATTTATCCTCCTGTTTTGGAGTGTCTCCCAAACACTCATTTAATTTATTACCTCAATTAGCAGTTACAATCTTTCAATGTCGGGGAGACTGTAAGACTGCAACTACTAATTCAATTAATAAATTTACGAATTAATACGAAACCGCAAGAAAAGTTTTACATCTAACAACTTTCCCAGCTACCTAGAATTATCCACAGATTAGGTCTTGCCTTTTCTGTGTTAGGGAAAGGTGCTAGATGGCTGGTTTTAATATCACAAAACTAGCAAAATATGTAGCTATTTTTATATCATAAAACTAGCGAAAACCTAGATACATTTTTTACGAAGATGTGTCGCCACGGCTAAGGCAAAAATTATAAAAAACTTCTTAGCATTTTTGTGCAGAACTTTAACGAACATCTACACAGGCACGTTTTTGTAAGTGATAAAACATAAGATTGTAAGCCTAAGCCTACCCATATTCGTGGACTTAGTTTTATCCAGTAGCTACACCTTACACGCATAGCCACAAGGAAAGAAATTTTATTTTTACTTTCTGGGGGGAGTAAAAACTTATGGCTATGTGTCTAAGGACTAGCCTTAGATTTATTTAAAAATTTCTGCCAAATCAGATAAATCTTTCAATTGATTCAAGACTTCTTTACTGTCTTCAACTTTTACTATTATCTTTGTTTTTTCAATTGCATAAGTTTTCAAAACTTCATTTTCTATATCTTGTGGTAAACCAACTTCTGATAAAGAATTTTTAAACTTTTTTAAATCTTCAAAATAATTTTCCATTTCTATTCTCCTTTCAATTTCTTTAAAATCTTTTTCAAAATTTTTATTTTTCTTAAACATTTTCTTTTTAAAATTTCCCCAAGTTACCATTTTAACCATTCAATTATCTTTTCTTTTTTATTTGCATTTTATTCGCTTTTAGCGTACTTAGAAATCAAAAAAAATAAAAGTTTCCCCTAAAATTTCTTGAATTTTTAAAAGATACTTTAAATGAATTAATTTACCATCTTTCAATGCTAATAGCAAATCAGACATATATTGCATAGATATGCCAATTTTTTCAGCCAATTGATAATTTCTAATTTTGCTTTTTCTCATAGAAAAATCAATTTTTATATATAAATTTTTAGCTATTTCATTTTCTTTCATATAATCACCTCAATTTATTATAAACGCTTTATGCGGAAATGTCAATACTAAAATTTTACATAAAAAAAGAGAGAGTTAATCTCTCTTAAATTTTATTAGCTTTTTCATATCTCTCTAACCATATTTTTTTTAATACATCATTTTTATATGAAGTATCCCAATAAAAAGCCAAATCATTTTCACATACATAATAAAGCACTTCATCATAAAAATTCCATAAAATACTAATTTTATCATCAGATATTGTTTTATCCTTTAAAAAAATTTTAATATCTTTTAA
>ERZ773068.290-NODE-290-length-27411-cov-8.125164_pt1 | contig 27411 bp, 17 predicted proteins | sample MGYA00580620_ERZ773068 | MGnify/ENA primary metagenome ERZ773068 (study PRJEB29015, sample SAMEA2737983) | human oral metagenome | biome: human oral; feature: human-associated habitat; material: dental | place: China | collected 2101 ... | reverse complement strand
ATTGGTTAATTACGTTTGCGATAGTTCCTAAATCTCTAGCTTCAGCTTCGTTAGGCACTCTTCCATCAACTTTAAATCCTTTGATTACACATTTTTTCTCATTTGCTGAACAGCTAAATGGTAATTCAACAGTTTTAGCACCTATTGTTTTAGGTTCCTGAGGTTTTACAACTTCTACCGGCTTTTCAACAGTAACTGTTCTTTCAACTACTTTTGGTCCTCTATCATTTTTCAATTGTCCAAATCTGTATCCAACTCTTAATCCAACTGAATCTAATGAATCTCTTGATTTTTCTCCTGTTGCTCTTTCTCTTACTGTAAATCCTGATTTTTCATATATAGCTTCTACTGAAACTGGTCCAAATTCAGTTCCTAATCCAACAGCTCCATATAATCCACCAGATATATCTGTAGTAGCTCCTAATTTCTTATCTTCATTAGCAAAATGATATCCTGCTCTTCCTAATACATATAGAGCATCATTTCCTGATTGTGTAGTAATTAAGTTGAATTTTCCTAATGCATACACAGGTGCACTTTTAAGCACTTTATTATTGTATTTATCTTTTAATTTTCCTGAATTTGAAGATAATTTGTATTCAGCTCCAACTCCCCATTCAAATTCTCCCTGGTTATCGAAGATGTATTCAGCACCTAAAGTTGGTCCTTTTTTCAACTTAAGATCTACTCCATTACCAAATTTTGCTTCTCTACTGAAATCATATCCAAATTTCAATTGTCCTTCAGACGCTATAGCATTTAATGCTAATAAAGCTGTCCCTAAAATAACTAACTTTTTCATTTAATTTCCTCCTTGATATTTCAAATCATTTAATTTCATAGTTTCCCTAACTTTCTTCTAAGATTATACTATAACTCATTAAAAAAATCAACACTTTTTTTATTTTTTAATTTTTTTATCCTACTTTTTTCTTAATCCCTTTAAAATTAGGCACTATAAATACTTATTTCTTTAAATTTTTTCATTCTTTTTCTTATATAATCATTATTTTTTCTATAGAATTTTCTATTTTTTTCAGCAGTGCAACCCTATTATTTTTTATTTTACTGTTTTCTGTATTAATAATTACATTATCAAAGTACTCATTTATAACATCAGATTTTTCCAGCAATGTATTTATATAAATTGAAAATTCCTTATTTTCAAGTCTTTCAAGTTCATTGCTGAAGTTGTAAAGTTCTCTCTCTTCTTCCTTTTCAAATAACGACTCATCAAGTAACGTATTGTTATCCTTTTCTTCCTTGACTATATTTTTTACACGTTTCAGAAGATTTATCAACGTTTTAAAATGCTCTGTATTTGACAGTTCAGAGAGCACCGCCAGTCTTTCATTTAATTTTATAATACTGTCTTCAAGGTCAATTTCATAGGAAATTAGCTCTTTACTATATTTTTCAGAAAGAACATTTGCTATTCTCTGTTTAAAGAACTCTGCAATATCCTGAACTACATTTCCTGACAGCACCTTCTTATCTGCAGAAAAAATGTCATATGATTTCTCAATCAGTTTTTTATAATTGAAGTTTAACTTAGAATTTAATGTAACATATATTATTCCCTGCACTGCACGTCTTAATGCATATGGATCTTTTGAACTTGTAGGCTTTAATCCTACAGAAAAACATCCTGTAACTGTATCAATTTTATCAGCTATTCCAGCAATTGCTCCTTCTATAGTGACAGGCAACATGTCTCCCTGATATCTTGGTAAGTAATGCTCAAATATACCTGCTGCAACATCTTTATTTTCTCCCTGTTTTTCAGCATAGATAGAACCCATGAATCCCTGTAATTTTGTAAATTCCTTTTCTGCTATTACATTTGATACTAAATCGGCTTTTGCAAGTTCTATTGTTCTGAGTATATTATCCTTTTTATCTTGAAGATTAAGTTCATCTATAAGATATTCAGCTATTTTTTTACTTCTTTCCACCTTGTCATAGATACTTCCCATATCCTTCTGGAATGTAACATCCTTAAGTTTTTCCACATTATCTGAAAACTTACCTTTTAAATCTTCATCAAAGAAGAATTTAGCATCTGAAAGTCTCGGCTCTATAACTTTTTCATTACCTTTTTTTACAGTTTCAGAATACTCAGGAGCATTTCTTATAAGGATAAATTTATTTGTCAATTTTCCATCCTTATCCCTTACCGGAAAGTATCTCTGATGTGTTTCCATTGTAATAGTTGTAATGTCTTCAGGCAGCAATAAATAATCCTTGTTATATTCACCCTTGATTGCATATGGATATTCCACCAGGTTTATAACTTCTTCCAGAAGATAGTTGTTTACTAATGCAGCATCTCCATCATTTTCACAGTTTTCTTTTATACTTCTAAGAATTTCTTCTTTTCTTTTATCCTTTTTAGCTATTACAAAGTTTTTCTCCAGTACTGCTTCATATTCTGCAGGAACAGGTATTTCAGCATCCTGAGATGCAAAATATCTCATACCTCTTGTTCTGTTACTTCCTTTTATCCCTTCAAATTCAAAAGGCAGTACCTTGTCACCTAAAAGTGTTACAAACCATTTTATAGGTCTTGCAAATCTGAATGTTCTGTCGCTCCATTTCATAGATTTTTCAAATTCTATTTTTCTTATGACAGTATCTAAAATTTGAGGAAGCACTTCTTCAGTTGCTTTTCCCGCAATGAATGTTTCAATTGAAATATATTTTCCCTTTTCATTTTCTACAATTTTAACATCACTTTCAGATGCATTCTGGGACTTTATAAACCCTTCTCCAGCTTTAGTAAGTTTTCCGTCCTTGTAAGCAATGTCTATTGAAGGACCTACACTTTTTTTATCCAGATCCTGCTGTTTTTCAGCAATGTCCTTTACAATAACGGCAACCCTTCTCGGTGTACTGAAAGACTCAATATCAGAGAATGAAATTCTTTCGTTTGTCAGCTCTTCTGTCATTATCCTTTTCAAATTTGCTTCAGTTTCATCTACATATCTGGAAGGAAGCTCTTCCAGTCCTATTTCAAAAAGAAAATCCATGTAATCTCCTCTCTTTCTTTTTTACTTCTTCAATAAAGGATATCCCAATCCTTTTCTAACTTCTACAAACTGTTCTGCACATTTTTTCGCTAAATCCCTGACTCTAAGAATGTATGACATTCTTTCAGTTGTACTGATGGCTCCTCTTGCATCAAGATTGTTGAATGTATGGGAACATTTCAGGACATAGTCATATGCCGGTAATACAAGTTTATGTTCAAGGCAGTTCTGTGCCTCCTTTTCATACATATCAAACAGCTGGAAATTCATAGGCACATCAGCCACTTCAAAACTGTACTTGGACATTTCATATTCATACTGGAAACGTCTTTCTCCGTATTTTACGCCTTTTGTCCATTCAAGGTCATACACATTTTCCCTGTCCTGAAGATACAACGCTATTCTTTCAAGTCCATAAGTCAGTTCAGCCGGTGTTATTTCAACTTCAAGTCCACCTACCTGCTGAAAATAAGTAAACTGTGTAATTTCCATTCCATCAAGCCACACTTCCCAGCCTAGTCCCCATGCACCAAGCGTAGGGCTTTCCCAGTTATCCTCAACAAATCTTATGTCATGTTTTTTTGGATCTATACCTAAAGCCATCATGCTTTCCAGATAAAGCTCCTGAATATTCTCAGGTGACGGTTTCATAATTACCTGAAACTGGTGATGTTGATAAACTCTGTTAGGATTTTCTCCATATCTCCCGTCTTTCGGTCTTCTTGACGGTTCAACATATGCAACCTTCCAAGGCTCAGGCCCTAAGGACATTAAAAATGTGTCAGGATTAAATGTTCCTGCTCCTGTCTCCACATCATAAGGATTCCCGATTACACAACCTTTTTCTCCCCAGAATTTCTGCAATGTAAGTATTATTTCCTGAAAAGTCATTTGTCTCCATCCTTTCCTTATTTTTTTATTTAAATGTTTTTAAATATGTATCAGTTAAAATCAGCATGAGGGTATTTCAAAAAGAAAACTTGAAAAATATAGTTTTATATATTATATTTTTACTGTTTTGAGACATCCACATAGACTATTTTCTATTCTTTTCCATATATTTTCTTGCCAGGTAGTCAATTACAATAATATAAATACCAATATGTACATACATATCAGCAACATTGAATACAAAGTGCCATAATCCGTTAAAGTCTATCATATCTACAACAAAGCCCCTGAATATTCTGTCAATCATATTTCCTATGGCACCTGCCGCTATTATTGAAACTCCTATTTTTGTCCATTTAGTATAATTTTTAAAATTTTTATACTCTGTAAATACTATATACCCTAATAAAATTAAGCTGACAACTGTAAAGACCCCAATTTTTCCTTGAAACAGTCCAAAAATTCCACCATGATTTTCTACATAGGTAAAGTGAAAGAATCCCTGTATAACCGGTATCGAGTATCCGATATTTCCTTCAGCCGCAGCCAGCATCTCAGATTTTGTAAACTGGTCAATTATTGTAAGGACTGTAATAATTATTATATAAAGCATATTTCCTTCCTTTTTTCTTCATTTTCGAAAAAATAATTTTTTTCTGAAATATTTATGAGAATTTAGAATCCCCATAAATAAATCATTCTTATTATTATTTTTCCAAAGAATTAAGAACTTTAGCACATCTTGGACATACATCATTATGTTCATGGTCATGTCCAACTTCTTCATCGTATTTCCAGCATCTTTCACATTTTTCTCCAGATGCTTTTTCTACAGCAATAGTAATTGCTTCTATTTCAGTTTCCTGCAGCCCTTCATTTACAAATTTTACCTGTGAAACAATGAAGAGATCAGAAACTTCAGCTTCTGTATACTCTTTCAGGAATGCATATTCACCATTTGATATATTAAGAAGAACTTTTGCATCAAGTGAGTGCCCTATCATTCCATTCTGTCTTTCAGCTTCAAGTTTTTTATTAACTTCTTTTCTTAAATGATATATCTTTTCCCATTTTTTAGCAAGTTCTTCGTTTTTGTATTCAGGATTTGCTTCAATCCATGAACTCAAATGAACACTTTCTTCCTCTTTTATGCTTTCAGGTATTCTTTCCCAGATTTCTTCTGCCGTAAATGACAGCACAGGAGAAATTACCCTTACAAGAACTCTTAACACTTCTGTAAGTACAGTCTGTGCACTTCTTCTTTCAGGCGACTTTTTATTTTCACAGTAAAGTCTGTCTTTTACTATATCCAGATAGAAAGAAGACATTTCAATTGAACAGAAATATGTTATTTCCTGGAATAAACTGTAAAATTCATATTTATCATAATATTTTGTAGTCTTTTCCTTCAGTTCTTCAAGCTTGTGCATAGCCCATTTATCAATTTCAAACATTTCATTATATTCAACTTTGTCTTCTGAATAGTTGAAATCACTTAAATTCCCCATAAGGAATCTTGCAGTATTTCTTATTCTTCTATATGCGTCAGACATTTGCTGAAGTATATTTTCAGAAATTCTTACATCTTCCCTGTAATCTACTGAAGATACCCAAAGTCTTAGAATGTCAGCTCCATATTTTTCAGTAATATCTTTAGGAAGTATTGTATTTCCCAATGACTTAGACATTTTTCTACCTTGGCCATCCATTACAAATCCGTGAGTAAGTATTCTTCTGTATGGTGCATCCTTTGTACTTGCTATTGATGTCAGCAGTGATGACTGGAACCATCCTCTATGCTGGTCACTTCCTTCAAGGTAAAGGTCTGCAGGTCTTGGCAATTCCCTTGGCACAAGAACTCCTCTGTGTGAAACTCCTGAATCAAACCATACGTCCATTATACTTCTTTCTTTTCTTAATGGAGTATCTTTCAGATTATATTTTTCAAGCAGTTCTTCTCCTATGATTTCTTCAGCTTCATATTTCCACCATATGTCAGTTCCTTCTTTTTTTACTAACTCAATAACTTTATCCATTATTTCAGGCTCATATATAACTTCATTTGTTTCCCTGTTATAGAATATAGGTATTGGCACCCCCCATACTCTCTGTCTTGAAATTGTCCAGTCAGGTCTTGTTTCAAGCATTGCATTGATTCTGTTTTTCCCCCATTCAGGAACAAATTCAACATCCTTTAATGTATCCAGTGCATTCTGTCTAATATCGCTTTCATCAACACTTATAAACCACTGTTCAGTTGCCCTGAAAATTACAGGTTTCTTACTTCTCCAGTCGTGAGGATATGAGTGGGAAAATTTACTGTGGTGAAGCAGATGACCACTTTCAGTAAGGTCTTCCACTATTGCATTACTTGCCTTTGCATAGAACATACCTTCGTATTTACCTGCTTCTTTTGTCATATGACCTTTATCATCAACAGGCGACAGTATTCCTATGTTATATTTCAAGGAATAGTTGTAGTCATCCACCCCATGCCCAGGTGCAGTATGGACTGCTCCTGTTCCTGCATCTGCAGTTACATAGTCTCCAAGCATTACAAGTCCATCCCTGTCTAAAAACGGATGTCTGTAATGAGTTCTTTCAAGCTCTGTTCCCTTGAATTCCTTTAACAGTTCATAGGATAATCCTAGTGTTGAAAATACTGTTTCAGCAAGACTTTTTGCTAAAATCAGGTTTCCTTTTTCTGTCTTATAAACACCATAATCAAATTCAGGGTGCAGAAAAACTCCCAGATTCGCAGGCAATGTCCATGGTGTAGTTGTCCATATCAGGATACTTCCTTCATCTATTCCTAATTTATCCAACAAATCCTGTTTTCCTTCAAATTTTACATAAATTGAATGTGATTCAACATCCTTATATTCAATTTCCGCTTCAGCAAGTGCAGTTTCTGTAGTCGGTGACCAGTATACAGGTTTTAACCCTTTATATACATATCCATTTTCATATATTTCCTTAAATACTTTCAGCTGTTCTGCCTCATATTCAGCCCTTAATGTAATATATGGGTCTTCCCAGTTTCCTAAAATTCCTAGTCTTATAAATTCAGCCTTCTGTTTTTCTACCCATTTAAGTGCATATTTCTTACATTCCTGTCTTATCTGAAGCGGAGACATAGTCTTTGCTTTTTCTCCAAGTTCCTCCATGATTTTCCATTCTATCGGCAGTCCATGTGTATCCCATCCAGGAATATATGGAGCATTATAGCCTCTTAGCCTTTTGTATTTTAGAATTATATCCTTAAGTACCTTATTTAGGGCATGGCCTATGTGAATACTACCATTTGCATATGGCGGTCCATCATGCAATATGAAATACCCTTTGTCTTCTTTCAGAGATTTTTCATAGATATTTGCCTTATTCCAGTCTCTTAAAGTAATTGGCTCTTTCTGAGCCAGATTTGCTTTCATTTTAAAGCTTGTTTTCGGTAGATTTAGCGTTCCAGCATAATCCACCTTTTCAACATTCTGTTCTTCCGACATTTCTCCTCCAAATTTTTTTTGTTGTTTATATGAGGGCTCATCGCCGCCCTCATACTCCTGCTATCGGCTACAAAATTTACTCTTTAAAAAATATTCATTGTGCTTGAAAAATGTCAAACTCGCTATGCTCAGACAGCCATTTTTCTTTTCAGCACAATTCGTATTTTTTTAGAAAATTTTGAATGCCGAATTTGTTTTTATTTTCAATTTTTTTATAATTAAGCTATCATTCCACTTCCTATAAATACAAGTATACCTAAAATTATTGCATAAACCACTGAATATTTTATAGTAAATTTTAGCATACCTCCTTCCTGTCCTACAAGTCCAACAGTAGAAGCCGCTATGGCAATATTCTGAGGTGATATCATCTTTCCTCCAGTTGCACCTGCGGTGTTTGAAGCTATAAATAATGATTTTAGCATATCACTTCCAGGTTTCAATCCTTCAGCAACGCTATGCTGAAGATCCCCAAACAGCAGGTTTGATGACAGGTCGCTTCCTGTAACAAAAGTTCCTATTGTTCCAAGGAATGGCGAAATCAGCGGGAATCCTTTTCCTGTAAGGTTTACAAATCCATCAGCTATGCTCTGTATCATTCCACTGTGCTTCATAACGACAGACAATGCAACTATTCCCATAATTACTGTTAATGAAGGTATTTTATGGACTGTCGTATTCCATAACACTTCTCCCATGTCCTTTATTTTAGCCCTCTGTATAAATCCTGCAATTACTGTTGCTAAAAATAATGGTGCCGCAGGAGCCAGTAACCACTTAAATGTTACACTCGGATCTCCTCCATCCTTAAACCATGTTGCCTGATTTCCTAAGGCAAAGTTAAATTTAGTAGTAGTAGGTTCCAGCATTTCATGTATATGCGCCACAACAGGACTTGTTCCTACTATAAGTACTATCATTAGAATATAAGGCAGCCATGCGAGAAATGCTTCCTGACCTGTAACATGGGCTTTTTCAAATCCTTCATCATTCTTAACAAACATTTTTATAGATACTATCATTAATATCATCGCAAGCAAACTTGATAATATTGTTGTCAGCTCTGCTCCCATTGTAAATGCTATTGCAGGTTGTATAAGATATCCCAATATTGAAGCTAAAATTACCGGAACTATTCCTTTTCCAAATGCAGGATTTTTCCCGCCTTCTATTTCCCTGTTTGCCATTTGAACGATAATAAACGGAATCAGGCATGTAAGCAGCAGCAATAACAATGATGTAAATAGAGGTGTAAAGTTTCCTGCCTTGTCAAGCCCCAGTTTTGAAACCATTGTGGTAACAGGTAGTCCCACTGTACCAAATGCTGTAGGTGTAGAATTTGCTATAAGGCATATTAAAGCTGCATTCAACGGATTAAATCCTAACGAAACCATTATTGCCGCTGGAATTGCAACTGCAGTTCCATATCCTGCTATACCTTCTATAAATCCTCCAAATCCCCACGCCAGAACTAATGCCTGTGCTCTTTTATCTGTTGTTATATTTCCCAGCATTTTTTTAACTGTTTCAATTTTCCCTGTTTTTACTGATAAGTCATAAGCAAATAATGCCGCAATAACTACAAAACCAATTGGCATCCATGCCACTGCAAATCCTTCCAGTATTGAAGCAAGTATCCCCTGTATTGGCATTCTCCACGCCGGAACAATAAACGTCAAGATAATTGCAGTCAGCAAACTTGTATACGCACTGAACATAGCAGATTTTTTAAGACCTGCCAATAAAACCAAGAACAATATTATAGGCACAAGCCCGATTAAAAATAAACTCATCTCTTTTACCTTCTTTCTCTATTTCATAATTTTAATTAAATTACACCAGATATATTAAATACCTTTTCTCGTAAGTCCCACTCTTCCTCTTTCCCTGTCAAGCGACAGGATTTTAACTTTTATTATTTGTCCTACAGATAATACTTTTGTAGGATCTGATACAAATTTATCAGATATCTGAGATATATGAATCAATGCATCGTTTTTCAGTCCGATATCTACGAAAACCCCAAATTTCGCAACATTTCTTACTGTACCTTCCAGAACCATCCCTTCCTTAAGATCATCCATATTCAGTATATCAGATCTCAATAAAGGCTTTTCAAATTCGTCTCTTGGATCTCTTCTATCCTTCAGAAGCGCTTCATATACATCCTTTGCAGTCTGAGGACCAAAATCATTTTCCTTTATAATTTTTTCCAGATTGACTGTTTTCAGTTTCTGTCTTACTTCATCCAGATTTTCCTTCAGGTCGGAAACCTTACATCCTGCTTCCTTCAATATTGTTTCCGCAACGTGATAGGATTCAGGGTGAATTATTGTATTATCAAGAGGATTTTCACTGTCAGGCACTACTACAAATCCTGCCATCTGCTCAAACGCCTTATCCCCAAGACCTTTTACCTTCTTCAGCTGTTTTCTGTCTTTAAAGTCCCCATTTTCATGTCTATAATCCACAAGATTTTTAGCCACATTTTTCTTAATTCCTGATACAAAGCTCAGAAGTGCCCATGACGCAGTATTGATATTCACTCCCACGTTATTTACCACATGCTCTATTGTCTGCTCCAGAGTTTCATTTAACTTTTTCTGATTTACATCATGCTGGTACATTCCAACTCCTATTGACTTCGGATCTATTTTTACTAGCTCAGCCATAGGATCCTGTATTCTTCTGGCTATTGAAATCGCACCTCTTGCAGTAACATCAAGTTCAGGAAATTCCTCTATCGCAAGCTTTGATGCAGAATACACCGATGCTCCCGCTTCACTTACTATCAGATAGGATACCTGTCTTTTTGCTTCTTTTATTATTTTTGCTACAAAACTTTCTGTTTCCCTTGATGCAGTACCGTTTCCTATTGCTATTATATCAACACCGTATTTATCAATATAGTTCAATATTTTCTTCTTAGCTTCGTCAAGCTGTCTCTGGTTATGCATTTCCTCAACCAGATAAAGCACATCATTTGTTTCATAGAATCCATCCTTGTTTATTACAACCATTTTACATCCAGTTCTGTATCCCGGATCAAGACCCATAAGAGTTTTTTTAGATAATGGAGGTTGCAGCAGCAGTTTTTCCAGATTTTCAGAAAATATATTTATTGCTTCCGCTTCAGATTTCTCAGTATATATATTTCTCACTTCATTTTTTATTGACGGATATATAAGCCTGTCAAGGGAATCTTTTATAATTTCCCTGTAAAAATCCGTCAAATTTTTATTTCCAAATGACTTGAGTATAAAGTTCATTATAAATTCTTCCGTTTTTTCATCTATTTCTATATCAACTTTCAGAATTTTTTCTTTTTCTCCTCTGTTTAATGCCAGAATTCTATTTGAAGCCGCCTTTTCAATAGCTTCTGAATATTCATAATAATCCTGATACACACCTTTTTCATCTTCGCCTTTATTCTTTTCAATTACTTTTGAAGTAAGTATTCCATATTTTGCAATTCTTTCCCTTAAAAATTCCCTTACTTTTATGTCTTCTGATATATTCTGTGCAATAATTAAATGTACTCCTTCAATTGCAGCTTCCACTGTAATAACTTCTTCTGTAATATATTTTTCCGCTTCAGCCTTTAAGGAATCCATCGTTGTTTTAGGCAATAATGCAAATATTGATAGGGGTTCCAGTCCCTGATCCTTTGCAATATCGGCTTTTGTCTTTTTTTTCTTCTTATACGGCAAGTACAGGTCTTCCACTTCCTGCAGCTTTAAAGCCTTAGTTATACTTGTTTTCAGCTCTTCAGTAAGTTTTCCCTGTTCTTCTATAAGCCTTATAACTTCTTCTTTTCTTTTTTCAAGATTTCTGTAGTATGTAACTTTTTCAATTACTTCCCTTATCTGCTCTTCATCAAGATTTCCCGTAACTTCTTTTCTGTAACGTGCTATAAATGGAACTGTAGCACCTTCATCAAAGAGGTTTACGGTATTTTCAACCTGTGACAATTTTAGATTTAATTCCTTTGCCACACTACTTAAAATTTCCAAGTTTTTTCCTCCAACTACTCTTTAAAATTTCTGTCTGTTTTATGTTTTTTATTTTATAATCTATTTAGTATTTTAACATAATTTGACTAAAATGACTAGTTTTTCAAATATTTTTTTAAAAACTATTGACTATTGTAAATTATTTATGATAAATTTAAGATGTAATAATATATAAAATTAAAGGAGGGTTTAAACTGAAAGTGAAATAAATTTCAGTTTTTATAAATATGAGCAATATAGATTGGAATTTTCCTGAAAGTAACTTTTCCCAAAGACATGGAATAAGTGAAGCGGGAATTGAAACTTACAGAGGAACTCTGTTTTCTTCTTTGGCTAAGGAGGTATGCCAAAATTCACTGGATGCACGTCTTGATGCTTCAGTCCCGGTGACTGTGGAATTTTCTAAATTCCAGATAAAGACAAAAAATATACCGGGTTATGCAAAATTAAGCGAAGCTTTAAACACATGTCTTCATTTTGAAACAGATCAGAAGTCAAGAATTTTCTTTGAAAATGCATGTGCCAGAATGAATGACAAAAATATAGATATTTTAAGAATCAGTGATTTCAATACTACTGGACTTACAGGTTCAAAGGAGCCATATGCAGTAAATCCATGGCAAAGCCTTATAAAATCTTCAGGTATTTCTGATAAACAGGGTGCAATGGGTGGAAGTTACGGTATTGGTAAATCTGCTCCTTTTGCGTGTTCAGATATAAGAACTGTCTTCTATACAAGTTATGACACTGAAGGAATTCTTGCTTCACAAGGTGTTTCAAGGCTCATTTCCTTCCCGCTGGAAGATGATAAAAATACACAGGGAATGGGATATCAGATTTCAATGTCAGGCCCTCCTAAATGGAAGGTCGGAAATACTGAAAGATTTACACAGGGAATAGGATATTACGGAGAAACTGAAAAAAATACTCCTTTATTTGAAGAGCTTAATCTTGATTCTTCATTCAGAAGAAACGGTACTACAGGAACAGATCTTTATATAGCAGGATTCCTGAATGACAGCAAGTGGCAGGAAGAACTTGTTATAGCCATACTGGATAATTTCCTTGTTGCAATTTACAACAAAAATCTTATTGTAAAAATCGGAAATATGACAATTTCAGAAAATACATTAAAAAACATAATCGAAAGCTTTAAAATAAGTGAAAAGAAAAAATATCAGTCTATATGGAGCTACTATCAGGTTCTTACATCCACTGATAATCCTGCAGAAAATCCTAACAGTTTTTTCCTTGGAGATACGTTCAGGGATTTAGGAGCTTTTGAACTGAAAATTTTATACGACAACTTAAACAGAAAAGTTCTCATTTCACGTGCAAATGGTATGAAAATATTTGACTTGGATAGATTGCCGTCAAATGTCAGATTTTCTGCCATCTTTATTTTAAGCGGAGATAATCTTAATAATTACTTTAAGCAGATGGAAGCACCTCAGCATGACAGTTGGGAGCCTGACAGACATCCCGACAAAAATGCAAAAAATGTTCTCAGGGAACTGAAACAGCTCATTATAAATAAGATTATAGAGCTTGGAAAAAGTAATGTGGAGGAGCATATGGATGTTGAAGGAATAGGAAAATTCCTTCCGGACGATCTTCTGCTTCTTGATACAAGTATTGAAAATAATAAAATTGACAAGATAAGCGACGAGACCAGAAAAATTTTTGCTGAACAGATTAGTGAAAATCCTAAAAAGAGAAATGTAAAAACTACACCTAAAAGCAGTGAGGATTTCAACAATTCTAAAATAAACAGTACAGATGATTTTAATGATGAAATTATGGAAGTTGCTGATTCAGTATTTGGAAATGTATCAAATATAACTGAAGAGGAACAATATCTGAAAAATGAATTTTCTTTACTGAATTCTGACAGTAATATTACTGAGATACATGAAATAAAACGTGTTGAAGATGCCGGTATGCGTTTAATAATATTAAATAAAAAATTGAAAAAATACAGACTTGTAATATCTCCTCAGAGAGATATTGAAAAAGCCTGTGTACGTATAAGCCTTTCAGGTGAGCAGAATAATCTTAAGTCAAAAATAAGAAATGCATATAAGGACGATGTTATTGATAATTCTCTTTTCCTGAATCAGGATAAAATATACATTGAAAATTTGAAAAAAGATGAAAAATTTATTATGACCTTTATTTTAAATTATTCTGATGAATGTTCGATGGAGGTGGAATTATATGAATATAGAGTATAGACTTTATCCTTACCCTGTACTTACTTATTTTTCAGATGATTATGTAAATTCTTCCTTCACTTCAAACCTGAAAGTTGGAAGAAAAGGTGAAGAAATAATTTTTCACCTGACTGCAAATACTGATGATGAAAAATTATTAAAACTTATAAAGGAGGAATATGCTGAATTTGTATTTCACATAGAATGTCCTTCTACTTCTTACAGAACCATAGTAAAATCAAAACTTGGATTTGAAAATATTTCTATACATGAATCTTTACTTAACAACAGGGTAAACATCTGTTTTTTCATTATAGCAAAAACACAGATTGACAACTATACAAATAAAAATTTCAATGCCGATTATCAGGATATCCTGTTTAATCTTGAAAGAGCTAACATTCTTGCAATTGCAAAGCCTTTCAATATTGAAATTGAAAAGGAAAAAGATGATCTTGTTCAGATGCCTTCAATATTTTTAATATTGAAAAAAAATTCTGAAAATAAAAGTGGAATGGAAATTGACATGATGAATGACAGAATTGGAATTTCCCTTTACAAAACTGAATATGAGCAATATTCTATTTTATCAAGGGGTGTTTTTCAGCCACTGCTTCATTCTTCCGTTATTTTCCCGACATTAATCTATGTCTTTGAAAATCTGAAAAATTCTGACCTGGAAAATTTTGAGGAGTACAGCTGGTTTAAAACAATTAAAAAAGTTCTTGCCAATATGAACATTGAACTGAACAGGGAAACACTTGAAAGGGAGTTTTCTTATGACCTTGCACAGAAAATAATAAATTTCCCTGTAAGCAGAAGTTTTAATGCAATGATGGAACTCGAACAGAGTGAGGAGGAACTAGGATGATACTGAATTTTTTAAAAGAAATTTCTCTTGAAACATTGAGAAAAAACATTGAAATTAATCTCGAAAACTATAAGGCAACTACAAATGACTGGATTTTTAAATTCTTTGACGATAATTCCCCTTTTCTCGAGTTTAAAAAAGAAGTTCCTCAATTTAATCTGGATACGTCTTCTGAAAGACCTGAGCAGACTGATCTGGAAAATGTCAGAATTCTTTATTCTTCGATGAAACATTTATCAGTTGTGGAAGCAGCAAATGAAAATTTATGGGCAGGAATGGCACATAGCGATTTCTGGGATTATGTAAAATATAGAAATTCTTTTGATAAAAAAGAAGTAACTGAAAATTTGATAAAAAATACTTTTTTCTTTTCACACGGAAAAAGAAAATCTCTTATTATGCATCCTTTAGCAAGATTATGGTGGACAGGGCATCTTGTTTATGATGGAACACGTGCAGATCCGTTTGAACTGCTTAATGTTTTTAAAACAGATTTCAGAACAAAACTTCTGTATCTTTTTTCAAGTAATTTCAGCAACAGTCCTACCGTTACAAAAGCCTTTTTGTCTGCAATCCATGATTTTGAAAAAAATGGAGTAAATATAAAAACTAAACTGTTTAACGAAATTATCATATACCTTAATATTTTAGGTGGGACATATCTTCTTGATTATTTTGAAGAAAGTGAACTCAAGGAAAAAATTACGGAAAAAATAGATAGTCTTCTACTGATAATGGATTAAGAAATCTATTTTCAATAAAAAGAACATGATTTGTAAAAACTTTTAAATTTTATAAGTTTTCTGAATCATGTTCTTTTTTTATCCATTTATTTCAATGTTTCTAAATCCTCTTCCTTTACCAGCCCCAGCTTCGTTTCTGAAACAATTACCGCAAACAGTATTAAAGTAGCTCCCAGTGCAACACGCAACGACATCATTTCTCCTAAAATGAAGAAAGCAAATACAGGTGCAAATACTGATTCGGTAGACATCAGTATGGAAGCCCTTGTGGCAGTTGTCAATCTTTGACAGTATGTCTGAAGCAGCATAGGTATTGCTGTGGAAAATACTATTATGTAAATCATTGCTATCAAAGTTTTCCCATGTAACGGAGTCACTTCACTTATTCCTGAAGTTGCAAGCTGTGTCACTGCAAACATCAGACCTCCCACGATCATCTGTATGAGAACCAGATTCAACGGATTTACTCTTTTTCCAAAGTATCCTGTATAGGCTACCTGTGCCGCAAAGAAAAATGCCGATATTATCGTCAGTATATCTCCTTCATTAAGATGAGCCAAATTCATATTACTGTCAAAACTCATGACTCCTACTCCAAGAAGACAGATGATTGAAGCAGAAAATGAGAATATATCAGGTCTTTTCTTATTTAACATCCAAAATATATAGGGAACGATTATTACGTTAATTGCTGTAAAAAAAGCATTTTTTCCTACTGTAGTGTGCGCTGCTCCATATGTCTGGAAAAAATATCCAAAATACTGGATGACTCCAAGTAATATTCCAGCCTTCAGGTCATCACCTGAAATTTTCTGCATTCTTTTCCTGAATAATAAAAACAATATCACAAAACTCCCTAAAAATCTAAGTCCTGTAAGATAAAATCTATTCATTCCCTCATTCAGCCCAATCTTCACAGAAACAAAACCTAGTCCCCAGAGAATCCCTATCAAAAGCAGTCCTGATTCTGCTAAATATCTTTTTACTAATTTCTTCATTTATTGTAATCCTTTCCGTTTAAATAAAAATTATTTAATCTTTTCAGTATAAATTATAAAAGTACCAGTTTTTAAAATAATTTTCTAGTTTTCTATCTTTCCTTTTTTATGAAACTTTTCATATATATCAAGTCTCAGATACTCATTTTCTATTTTTCCATTATTCTGCTTAAGATATTTTACTACATAATCTCGTATATACTTTATTTCCTTCACGTTTTTAACAATATCTGTCAGTACCATATCTGAAACTCCGCTCTGACGTGTTCCCATTATTTCTCCTGAATTTCTCAATTTCAGATCTTCCTCGGCTATTTTAAATCCGTCTGTTGTCTTTTCCATTACTTCCAGACGTCTTGCAGAAAGTTCATTATCAGTTTCCGACTCCAGAAAACAGTATGACTGATACTGACCTCTCCCTACTCTTCCACGCAGCTGGTGAAGGGATGAAAGACCAAATCTCTGGGCATCACGTATTACCATTATTGAAGCATTTGGAACATTGACTCCCACCTCGATTACTGTTGTGGAAATCAGTATATCAAACTCATGGTTTTTAAATTTTCTCATGACTTCCTGTTTCTCCTTATAATTCTGCTTTCCATGAATCAATCCTATTCTCCTGTCAGGAAATATTTTACTGTACTCTTCAAACGTTTCCTGAGCTGACTTCACATTTAAGGTTTCACTTTCTTCAATAAGTGGAGAAACGACATATGCCTGTCTGCCTTCCTTAATTTTTTTTGCAATGAAATTATACATTTTCTGTCTTTCAGTTTCATCCTTAATCCACTTTGTCTTTATGGGCATTCTTCCAGCTGGCAGTTCATCAATAATCGAAACATCCAGATCTCCATATATTGTAAGCGCCAGCGAACGTGGAATCGGAGTCGCACTCATTACAATAAGATTGGCAAGACTTCCCTTTTCCCTGAGAAGCTTCCTCTGTGTTACCCCAAACCTGTGCTGTTCATCTATTATAATCAGTCCAAGATTTTTAAATATAACATCATTTTCAATAAGGGCATGTGTTCCTATGACAATATCCACAAGTCCATTTTCTATCTCTGCCAGAAGTTTTTCCCTTTTTTTCCCTTTTACACTTCCAGTCAGCAGCTCCACCCTCACATCAAGGTTCATAAATTCATCCACAATTCCAAGATAATGCTGTGTTGCAAGAATTTCCGTAGGTGCCATTATGACTCCCTGATAACTGTTTTCTGCCATATACAGCAGCATAATCAGCGAAACTATTGTTTTTCCTGAACCTACATCCCCCTGTATAAGCCTGTTTACTATTTTTCCTGCCTTCAGTTCTTTATAGATTTCTGCAACTACACGTTTCTGTGCCTTTGTAAGATCATATTCAAGGCTGTCTATAAATTTGCTTACAAGCTTTTTGTTATCTTCTATTTCATAAATATTGTTATTTGCCTTGTCTGTTTCAAACCTGTTCTGGAGTATCCCCATTTCCAGAAGGAGAATTTCCTCCAGCATAAATCTTCTCTTTGCCTCTTCCTTCTTTTCAAAGCTTTCAGGAAAATGGACATTTAATATGGCTTCCTTTCTTGGAAGAAGATTCCCTCTCTTCAGCAGCTCCTCAGGAATATTTTCCTCCAGCAGATATCCATAATCAAGCAGTGCATCATTTATTATTTTCCTTATTGATTCCTGCCTTAATGAAGCTGTTGAAGGATAAATAGGCAATATCTGTTCGCCACTTTTACCCTTTATAAGTCCATTTTCATCCAGTCTTTTATATTCAGGATTCACCATCTGAAATTTTGCCGATTTTTTTACCTTTCCATATACAAGAAGGTCATCACCTATTTTTATATAGCTTTTTATATATCTGTTATTAAACCAGACTAATTCCATAATTCCTGTATCATCCTTCAATATAGCCCTGAACATTGTCCGTCCTGCTTTTATATATTGAGTTGTGACATTTACAATAACTCCCCTTACAGCGACAAACTCATCAGGCAGAATATCTGCAATGTTTTTACTGTTTGTCCTGTCTTCATAGGCCCTCGGGAAAAAATAGAGTAAATCATACAAAGTGAATACTCCAAGTTTATTGAACTTGCTTATGTTTGTTTTTCCGATACCTTTTATTTTTAATTCTTCCAGATTTTTAAATAATAAATTATATGTTGCCATTCTACACTTCCGTTTTAATATAATACTTATCTTCCACTATATTATCACATTATATGATAATTTTAAAGAAGATAAGTTTGTTATTTATCAGTATTTCTTTTTTTCTTCACGGTAAATATTACTTTCCCTATCTTCTGTAGATTCAAAGCGTGCATCACTTTCATCTTTTTCAGAATTTTCCATAATTCTTTTAAACATTTCAGTATCTTCAAGTTTTTTTGTCAATTTTTCAAGTTTTGTAATTTCTTTTTCTGACATTTCTCCAAAAAATCCTTTCAAAGCCATTGCCATCTGAATTGTCATAACAGTCATCATTTCTTTATTTTTATTATATTCCGCCACTTCCCTAGAAATCTGTTTATTCGCAATTTTATTTATAAAATCATTGACCATTCCTTCTGTATCCCCTGCTACTGCTTTTAGAATACCGCCAGCCAAAAAAAAGTTCAATTGTTCAGAATATGCCTCTTCATCAGAAATTCTGTATTTTTCCCTCAACTCTTTACTATTGAGTATTTTATCAATTTCCTCCATTTTTTGCATTATTTCATCTATTTTCTGTTTCATTAACTTAGAATTTCCATCTTCATTTATATTTTTTGATTCCTTTGATAAATACTCAAAAAAATCTATTACTTTCAAATAATACTGATTATTGCTGATATTTTTAACTTTTTCAAAATATTTATTTTTTTCAGTTTTTTCTTTTGAACTGATCCAAAAATTCTTTCCCAAAAAGAAATTTTTTCTATCTTCAGAAATATTTGTTTTCAAATATTCTGAAATATATTTCTCTTTTTTAGGATCATTCTCTGTTCTAGTCAAAAAATAGAATTCTATTAATCTTTCCAAAGCAACGTAATTTCTTTTATCCTTTAAATAAATTTTTTCCCATTTATCCCTATCTTCTGTTGATACTTCCCCATCTTCGTTTTTCGTTGTAAATCCCTCTCCAGTTTCTTTATCCAATTTCACAGTTTCATCTATAATTTCCTGCTTTACCCCAACTTTTGATAAATCCTGCTGAATTTTTTCTTTCATTGTTAAAGCATTTAAATTTATAATACATAATAATGTCAGTAATAAAAGTATTCTTTTCATTTTATCTCCTTTTTTCTATTTCTTTATAAATTTAATTTCTATTTTATCTTCATCAATTACGCTGCCATTCACAATATATTTTCCATTTTTATCTTCCAGTTCTCTTGCTGATTTCCATTTAAGAGTTTCAAAATCTATATTTTCAAATTTTTTAGTCTTTACAAAATTAAATCCTGAAAAATAATCATAAAAAATTACAAATAAATTATTTTCATCTCGAACATATATAATTTTTTCCGTTATTGGCTCTTTCACAACTTGAAATTTTTCAGGTTTTATATCTTTTAATTCAAGACCAAATAAATAAACTTTATTTTTATCTTTTCCAAAATCATCTTTATTTTCTATATTTTCAAAATATAATACTTCAAATGATTTTACATCTACATTTTGAACTTCTTGTATATCCGCATATTCTTTACTAAAATAAACTTTTTTATCGTCTTTTGTATAATAAGGATTTAGCACTTGAAAATTTTTAGAATTTAATCCTTTCAGCTCTTTTACCATTTCATCTTTTCCATCCATAAAATTTATGTAATATGCTTTATTTTTATCTTTTGCATACATAAAATAATCTTTTTCATAATCTTTTACTATTTGAAAACTTTTTCCATCCACATTTAAAACTGTTCCGTCATTAGAATAAAATTGATTTTTATCTCTTACTAAATGTTCATTTACTCTTTCAAAAGTATACGGATCGGAATTTTTTATTCTTTCATTTGAATGATACAAATAATTTTTGTCTCTCGCAAATCCTGCATAAGCATCAATTACTTCAAAAGTTTTTGTGTCTGCTCCATCTATTTTTTCATTTCCTGCATAAACATTATTTTTATCTTTTGAAAAATTCAACTCCATTATTTTAAAACTTTTAAAATCAGCATTTTCCAGTTTATCTCCTTGAAAATAGATATTATTTTTGTCAAAAAAATAACTGGAATTATCATCAAAAAATTTTAATGTCTGTAAATCTATTTCTTCTTTTTTTTCTCCATAAAGATATACATTTTTTTCATCTGTAAAAATATAATCTTTTAAAACTTTAAAGTTTTTGGGATTTACTTCCGCTATTTTTTTACCAATATAATAGACACTATTTTTATCTTTTGAATACTTTCCACCAATTAGTTGAAAAGTTTGTTTGTCAATATTTTTTAAAATTTTTGGAGATATTATCCTATTATCTAAATCAGCAGGGAATCCTCCACTAGTTGGCAATAAAATATATAATCCATTTTTGTCCTTTAAATAAATCAAAAATTCATCTGCCATTATCTCAAGAGTTTTTATATCTATATTATTTACCTTGTACTCAAAAAAATAAAGATTATTTTTATCTTTTCCCAATCCAGAACTAATTTTTGATAATGATTTAAAACTTTTAGGATCTGCTCCATTAAGAACATATTCATTGTAATAAACATTATTTTTATCTTTTGCATATTCATTATCTTCAAATATTTCAAAAGTCTTTGCATCAGCTCCCTCAATTTTTCTATTTATGTAATAAACTTCTCCGTCTTCTATTCCATAATTTTCATTTAATTTTTTATTTTCTGAAAAAATCAGATTACTAATTAAAAATATCAGTAAAAATATTTTGATAAAATTTTTTTCCATATTTTACACCCCTTCCTTAAACTTTCTACACTTCCATCCTGAATACATTAATAACCGCAGTTTCATAAGGATGTGCTTCCTTCACTAAATAATACGCCAGTTCCTCAAATTCTCTTTTCACCCTGAACTTCATTATTTTTTCATCTGCAACACTTGATTTTCCCGTTTCTCCATCAAAAGGACTTCCACCTTCCAGAGTTTTCCAATGCCCAATCGTATCAGATGTAGAGTAGACATCAGCATAAAACCCTTCTGTCAGTAAAGAATATCTCTGCAGATTTTCCACAATTTTCTCTACATATTTTTCCGGAACAAAAACCTCAAAAGAACTGTATTCCTGCTTAAATTCCAATTTTGTCCCTATTAAGTCATCATTTTCATAATCTAAAGTCAGATAAAAGAATGGAGAATTTTCAAATAGCAGTTTCAGGAAAATTTTATCTCCTTCCCATAACTTAAGGTTGAAAATCTCATCTTTTGAAATCCATTTTAAATCCCCTTCATCACATTCCTTCTGTATCCCATTAAAATCAGAACTTGTATAAAGATACATAAACAGTGGCTCATCAGCATTATAGTTGAAAATCACAAGTCCCCTGTACTCAAAGCTGTTCAGCTCATGGCCTGTTTCTTCCCTGACTTCCCTTCTCAGACATTCTTCAGGAGTTTCCCCATCTTCCAGCTTTCCGCCTACACCAAGCCATTTCCCCTTGTTTATATCTATTTTCTTTTTATTTCTATGTAACATCAGATATTTATTATCCTTTTCAAGATAACACAATGTTGTAAGCATATTTTCCCTCCCTTTTTTCAATATTTCTAAAATCAAAATATGGCTTACATTTCTTCTTGGAATGTAAACCATATCTTCATTAAATATCTATTTTATAATGTATTTTACTTATAAAAATAAATTTCAGTAATTATATCATTTCAGGTTATATGTCTACTCCACATTTTCTCTTTTCCAAATGATACCTTTATTTATGCTATTTGTCAATACTGATAACCTGTCTTTTATAGATTTTTTATAGCTTGTAAAGATCTCTTCCAAGTTTTTCCCAGCTCCATATAAATCCAATTATTGGAAGTATTGACAGAACTATAGCCATGACTATAAAATTTTCTGTATGTAAAAAAATCTTAACTCCAGATGTCACTAAATAGTAATAAATGATTTTTACATACAGACTCCCCAGTAAATTATAAAAGCTATGACAAAATATCACTGTCTCTAAACTATCTGTCTTTCTTTTTATATTTCCTAAAAAAATTCCAGATATAAAAGCATATATAGACTGTACTAATAAAAAATGAAATAGAGCAAACAGGAATGCCTGAATAATATTATAAAATTTAGTTCTTTTTTTCAAAAAATTATATATCCATTCCCTAAATATTACCTCTTCTGATATTGGAGCAATGATAACTGTCTTAATCTCTTCTGAAAATGTTGAGGAAAGTACTGATAATTTCGTTCTATAATTCCCCATTATTTCATCAAAATATTTTATGTTATTCAAAATAAATATTACAGTTGAAACTAATAAAAACAAACTAAGAACATGAACAGCAAGATAAAAATACGTCCTTTTATTTCTATTCATATTTTTCCCCACCTTTCAATGAATAGTAGTCCAATCCTATTTTCTTTAAAGTCCAGATAAAAATTACCAAAGAAATAGCAAATATATAAGGAAGTGTTCTCATCTCCGTTATTCTTAATTTGGAAACTTTTTCAATCATACCTACAAAAAACTCAATGTATATTAATCCAATAAAAGTAAAAGTAAAACAGTATACTGAATGAAAAAATATACACCAGTTCAAATTCCCTTTCTTCTCCTTTATATTCCCGTAAACAACCCCTGTTATTATTGAAAAGAAAAAGCTGATTGTAATATTTTCCTCAATTTTTACTTTATCAATAAGTATCATATGAAATAATGCAAACAGAATAGCCTGAATAAAATTATAAAATTTAATTCTTATCTTTAAAAAGTCATATGTCCATTTTCTAAAAATCATCTCTTCCGCTATAGGAATCATAAGATACATAGACTTTCTCCCATAAATATAAAATGGCTTAAGAATTTCTTTTGTTGTAACTAATAACCTTAATCTGAGAAACTCAATATTATTACAGTAAACTGTCAGTAACAAATATATAATCTGAAGCATCATAATATTAATAATCAAATATATCTCATTTTTACCAAACTTTTTCCTCTGAATAGTAATCTCCTCCTTTTTCTCTTATTATATAAGCTAAATTAAAAGAAGTAAAATATAGTTTAATCATACATCTATAAAAATTTTATATTAATAATATTTTTCAGCAACTATACACAATCTCCTAAAACTATCTGTAATGTAAAAAGCCCACATCAAAACCATGAATGATTTCAATGCAGGCTATTTATTCTAAAAATTTTATTACATTATGTAATTATTCTTCTGTTGAGTAATCCATTGCTGCCATTCTCTTATAGAAGTTCCATGTATCTTTTGCATTTTTAAGGTTCATTTCAAACAATACTTTTGCATGATCAGGGAACTCTGCAAGTAATGTAGTATATCTTCTTTCTCTCTTCAGGAATTCTTCATATTTATCCCATGCAGGTGATTTTGAATCTAACTGTAAAGGATTTTTTCCTTTTTCAGCTAATCTTGGATCGAATCTTAAGATTGGCCAGTATCCTACTTCAGTAGCAAGTTTTTCTTCAGTTTGAGATTTTCCCATACCTTCTTTCAATCCATGTGCTATACATGGTGAGTAAGCTATTATTATTGAAGGTCCTGGATAAGCTTCAGCTTCTCTTATTGCCTTCAATGCCTGGTTCTGGTTAGCTCCCATTGAAATTCTTGCAACATAGATGTTTCCATATGTCATAGAAATTGCTGCCAAGTCTTTTTTCTTAACTGGTTTTCCGGCAGAAGCAAATTTTGCAACTGATCCTGCAGGTGAAGATTTAGATGCCTGTCCACCTGTATTTGAATAAACTTCCGTATCAAGTACAAGTATATTTACATCGTCTCCTGATGCCAATACGTGATCAAGTCCTCCATAACCAATATCGTATGCCCATCCATCTCCACCGAACATCCATATTGATTTTTTAACAAGATACTGTTTCAGCTCAAGAATTTCTTTTGCTTTTGCTCCTGTTTCCTTTTCAAGTAAAGGAATCATCTTATCTCTCAGTTCTGTTGTCTTATCACCGTCATTAATGTTTTCTCTCCATTCAACAAATAAGTCGGCTAATTCTGGTGCTACTTCACTTTCACACTCAGTCATTATTTTCGCTATTCTCTGTCTTACAGTATTTACAGCCTGATACATTCCGTATCCGTACTCTGCGTTATCTTCAAACAGTGAAGACGCCCATGCCGGACCTTCACCACATGAATTTGTAGTATATGGTGTAGATGGTGCCGAACCTCCATAAATTGAAGAACATCCTGTTGCATTCGCAATTATCATTCTTTCTCCAAATAGCTGTGTTACAAGCTTAATATAAGGAGTTTCTCCACATCCTGCACATGCTCCAGAAAATTCAAACAATGGTTTTGCAAACTGTGATCCTTTTACAGTTCCTTTACCCATTATCTTATCTTTATATGAAACATTATTAAACAGATAATCTGTATTTACATCTTCTTTTCTTTCCAATTGTGAATCAATCGGTTTCATTACAATTGCTTTTCCTTTTGGTGCCGGACACACGTTAACACATGATCCGCATCCTGTACAGTCTAATGGTGATACCTGTATCTTAAACTGCAGATTTTCAAATCCTTTTCCAATAGCTTTTATTGTAGGCATTCCTTCAGGTGCTGCAGCCATTTCCTTTTCATCAATCAGGAATGGTCTTATTACCGCATGAGGACACACGTAAGCACACTGGTTACATTGAATACACATATCAGGCTGCCATTCAGGTACTTCAACTGCAATTCCTCTTTTTTCATAATGTGTTGTACCATTTTCAAATGTACCGTCTTCATATCCTATAAATGCTGATACAGGTAAATCATATCCTTTTATTGCATTAACAGGATCTGCTATTCTTTTTACAAATTCCGGTTTATTAGATTCTATAATTTCTTCATTTACTGGTAAATCTGCCCATGAAGGATCTACAGCGATTTCTTCAAGCCCTTCAGTTCCTTTATCTACTGCAGCCCAGTTTTTCTCAACAACATCATGTCCTTTTCTTCCATAAGTCTTTTCAGCATAGTCTTTCATGTAATCCTTAGCTTTTTCATAAGGTATTACCTGTGTCAGATAGAAGAAAGCCGACTGCATTATTGTATTTGTTCTGTTTCCAAGTCCAACTTCCTTAGCAAGTTCTGTTGCATTTATAATAAAGAATCTGGCTTTCTTTCTTGCAAGTTCTCTTTTTATTTCGTTTGGTATAGTTTCAACAACTTTATCCTTATCCCAGATTGTGTTAAGAAGGAATGTTCCACCTTCCCTTAATCCTGAAATCATGTCATATTTTCCCATATATGCCGGAACTGAACATGCCACAAAGTTAGGTTTTGTAACTAGATAAGTAGATCTTATTGGATCTTTACTGAATCTAAGGTGTGATCTTGTTACTCCTCCTGATTTCTTTGAATCATATGCAAAATATCCCTGAGCATATAAGTCTGTCTTATCTCCAATTATTTTTATTGAGTTTTTATTTGCCCCTACTGTTCCATCAGATCCAAGCCCAAAGAACAGACATTCTTTTGAATCTTCATTTCCTGCAAAGATTTCTTCTTCAAGAGGTAATGATGTAAATGTAACGTCATCTACGATACCTACTGTAAAGTGGTCTTTTGGTTCAGGTTGAGCCAAGTTTTTATAAACTGCTATCATCTGTTCAGGAGTAGTATCTTTTGAAGATAGTCCATATCTTCCTGCAACTATAATAGGTGCATTTTCTTTTCCATAGTAAAGTGATTTTACATCAAGATATAAAGGATCTCCTAAAGCTCCAGGTTCTTTTGTTCTGTCTAATACTGCTATTTTCTTTACAGTTTTAGGCATAACTTCAAAGAAGTATTTTTCAGAGAATGGTCTGTATAGATGAACAGACAGAAGTCCTACTTTTACTCCCTGTTTAGCTAAGAAATCTACTGTTTCCTTAATTGTTTCAGTAACTGATCCCATTGCTACGATTACTCTTTCAGCATCTTCTGCTCCGTAATATACAAATGGTGCATAGTGTCTTCCAGTTACTTTGTTTATTTCCTTCATATAGTCATTTACTATATCAGGTACTGCGTCGTAAAATTTATTTTGTGCTTCCCTTGCCTGGAAGTAAATATCATCATTTTGTGCTGTTCCTCTTGTTACCGGTTTTTCAGGGTTTACTGCTCTTTCCCTGAATTCCTGAACTGCTTTTCTGTCTAATAATCTGTCGTATACTTCATAATCCATTACTTCTACTTTGTTTATTTCGTGTGAAGTTCTGAATCCATCAAAAAAATGTAATACAGGTACTCTTGATTTAATCGCTGCCAAATGTGCAACTCCTGCCAAATCCATTACTTCCTGTACTGATCCTGTTGCCAACATTGTCCACCCTGTCATTCTTGCTGCATAAATATCTTGGTGATCTCCGAAAATTGATAATGCTTGTGCTGATATCGCTCTCGCAGATACATGTATAACTCCTGGTAATAATTCTCCTGCGATTTTATACATATTAGGTATTTTAAGCAACAATCCCTGTGATGCAGTAAATGTTGTCGTTAAAGCTCCTGCCTGTAATGATCCATGAACTGTTCCTGCTGCACCTGCTTCCGACTGCATTTCTACTACTTTTACTGGCGCACCAAATAGGTTTGTTTTACCATAAGCAGCCCATTGATCTACAAATTCTGCCATATTCGATGAAGGAGTAATAGGATATATTCCAGCAACCTCAGTAAATGCATATGCTGCATGAGCTGCTGCCTGACTTCCATCCATCGTTTTCATCACTTTAGCCATTGTTCCTCCTAAAAAATTATTATTAAAATATTTATTTAACTATCTTTATTTACTATACAATGATACAATTTTAAAGCCCTCTAGTCAAGTGTTTTATTAGCTTTGAAGCTTTTTTTATTTAGTTTGAAAAGTATATATTTTGTCATTCAAACTATTCTTTATTTGTAATTATTTCATAATTACTTTAATTCTAGGCATTTTGCTCTAAAATTAGTTTATATTTCAAAGTATTTTTTCATATTTTTTTTTTGAAATATTATATATTTAATTT
>ERZ773068.288-NODE-288-length-27442-cov-6.159419_pt1 | contig 27442 bp, 25 predicted proteins | sample MGYA00580620_ERZ773068 | MGnify/ENA primary metagenome ERZ773068 (study PRJEB29015, sample SAMEA2737983) | human oral metagenome | biome: human oral; feature: human-associated habitat; material: dental | place: China | collected 2101 ... | reverse complement strand
ATAGTTTAAAAAAATTTTTATGAATGCAACTAAAAAAATTCTCACACATTTTTTTGAAAATTATTCTAAAAATGTTGATTATGAAAATTATCTCACAAACTCAGAGAAGATGAAGTATTTTTTCATGCCGTTTTAAAACTCGAATTGGAAAATAATTCTAATCCCACTTTGATAAATAGATGAGTAAATATTTTGGCAAAATATATAAAAATTTCAAATAAATAATCTTGGCAGAAATTTTGATGGCGTGAGAGATTAATGTTGACACACAATGGAATTAACATCGTGATACTATTTCATGCCTTTTTTATTCTTTAAGAAAAAACAGCTTATGAAAATGATTTATTATTGTTGAATCATTTTCTAGTCAATATGTGGCAGACTGTCGGATTGGTATTTTGAGCTCTTATTTTTGTATAGCACCTCAAATGAAAGATACTTTAATAATAACGCAAACTCGAATTAGGTGATTTTACTATCAGTTATTTTATGGTTAGGATAAATTTTAAGGTCAAATTTTATTCTCGAGATACTGGAGGAATGCGAGTTTTCCAAAAAATCCCTTAAGAATATTAAAAATAATAATATTCTTCTCATTATTCCTATAATTATCAAAATGGCGTGCAAACATATGAGAATATGCGAAGAGAAAAATATTAGACTTATCGAAGATGAAAATTTTGATTTATCAGTTCAAATACTGGTGGTACATGTATAGATTTTTACGATAATGATGAGTGCTATAAGTCCTAAATCTTGCAATGAATGTAAAAATTTCCCACAAAAATAAAATCCCATTTATTGGGATTTTATTTTATAAATTATTTTTGGATTTGAATGGTTACCTTTGCACCATTTTCAAGTTCAAAAGTTTTTCCAAGATCCGGGCTAGTAATACGATTAGTAAGCGTAGAAAGTGTTTCGTTCGTAATCATCGCACCAAATTTTTCAAGAATCTGAGAAATTTCGAGATTTCCGGTACCTTCATCGTTGTGATGTGCCGCGATGTGAAGTGAAATCTGATCAGTAACTTGATAATTTGCCTCCTTTCGCATATCTTGGATTTGACGGATAATATCGCGCGCATATCCTTCCAACAAGAGTTCTTCCGTAAGATTTGTATCCATTGAAATCACCGTTCCATAGCCACCTTCAATATCAGTTACGCCTTCCATTGCAGTATATTCAATCGTGAATTCTCCTGATTCCAATCGGAATTCTCCAACCTGAATGCTTCCGTCCGCATTCTCCGTGAAATCACCATTTTTAGCGGCGATAATAATTTTTTGAACATCTTTTCCAAATTTTGGACCAATTTTTCTCGCATCTGGTTTACAGATTTTTTTGGCAAGATTTTCTGGATTTTCAAATTTTACGGATTTTACATTGAGTTCATTTTTGATAATTTCCTCATAATAATGGGAAAGTTCTGTTGGAATCGTCACACTTGCGAGCGGCTGGCGCACACGAATATTTTTACGAGAGCGAAGCGAAAGTCCAAGAGAAACAAAATTTGACGCGAGTTCCATATCGCGATTGAGTTCGGACGAAATAAGATATTTGTTCGGTAAAGTTACATATTCAAGGTGTACGGATTCTTTTTTGGTAAGCCCTTGGAACATACTTTCCGCCATGAATGGCATAAATGGCGCGAGCAATTTTGAAACTTCAACCAACACAGTGTAGAGCGTATTGTATGCAGAATTTTTATCAGCAGTCATCTCCGTTCCCCAGAAACGACGGCGAGAAAGTCGTACATACCAGTTTGTCAATTCTCCCATATAATCCACAATCGCACGAGTCGCACGAGAAACATCATACGCGTGCATTGCGTCATGAACTTTTCCGATAAGAATCTGTAATTTTGACAAAATCCAGAGATCAAGCGGATTACAAATTTTTGTTGTCATCAAGCGGAATGGATCTGCGTTTTGGATATTGCAATTGTAATATACTGTTTCGGCATCAAGTCCGTGATATTCTTTGAGTATTGGACGAGCCGTTCCAGCATGCGCTACGATGAGAATTTTTTTGCCAGCATATTTTTGAAGAATATTTTCATACGCTGCCAAAATTCTTTTTTCAAATTGTTCAATATTTTCGACACTGTTATTTTTGTACGCTTTGCGAAGTGTTACCATGTCAGCTTCTGATTCAGAAAGTCCGAGCATTTCGCGAACTTCTGCTATTGTTTTGTTGGCGTATTCACCAGCTGTTTGCTCGATAAATCCATTATCAACGATATATTCACCTGTATATCCGAGTTCTTCCCCGATAATATGCGCCGTATCGCGCGTACGGATTCGGTCCGTGTGAATAATAACATCAAAATTGATTCCCTGATTTTTGAGGGTTTCGCCAGCCGTTTTGGCTTGTTTTTTTCCTTTTTCTGTGAGATTTGGATCATCGGTTCCATCACTCATTTTTCCGAGCACATTAGCCTCACTTTCGCCGTGTCGCGCGAAGAAAATTTCCGTTTCGTTCTTTTTCCAATGATCGATATTGGCGTATGTAGTAAAGAAAGAATATGTGTTCCAGATTGGAAGCATCACATTTTTGATGGTTTCAATAATTCCCTCTTCCTTAAAATCCATGTCTCCACCGGACAAAAGTGGCGAATTGAGCATATAAAATCGAATCGGATCGGCCCCATATTTTTCGATAGTGGCGCGCGGATCAGGATAGTTTCCGAAGCTTTTTGACATTTTTCGGCCGTCATTTCCATTAATGACTCCCGTGGTAATCACATTGGTAAAGCTTGGTGTTGGCTCAGTTTCGTTGTTTGGATTGAGTAGAACCCCGAGAACATGCATTACATAAAACCATGCACGAACTTGCCCGACATATTCTGCGATAAAATCGGCTGGGAAGCTTGCTTCCATTTCTTTTTTGTTAGCGAATGGATAATGCATTTGCGCATATGGCATCGATCCAGAATCCATCCAAACATCGAGCACTTCCTTGATTCGTGTCATTGGTTTTCCTGTTGTTGGTGAGGCGAGTTTTATTTCATCAATGTATGGGCGGTGCAAATTGAGTGCTTGTGCTCGGTCTGAAAACGCAAAATATGTTCGCACAAAATCTTCTACCTTTCCTTTGTTGGAAGGCATTTTTTTCTTGAGAGATTCGTATGATTCATCCAAGAGAATTTTTTCTATCAAAACAAATGGATCGCCATGTGTACAAATCACGATTGTTTTTCCAGCATTTTCTTTGATGATTTTTTCAAGACTCTCGCGAATGCGTGCTTCGGCTTGTGGAAGGGTTTCGTCGCCAGCAACCGCATCATCCCACTTGAGATCAGAACATTTAAATTCCGTGTCTTGCCAACTTGGTTTTTGTAATTCTTGGAAATTTTCGACTTTTGAAATTTCGAGATTTTTGGCTTTTGAAAGCGGAGAAATAGTATCCAGACAACGATTAAATGGACTTGAATAAATCGCGTCAATTTCTACTTTTTCAAGAAGCTTGACAATTTCCTCGGCCTGATTTTTTCCAAAATCTGTGAGATTGGCTTTGTTGAGAGAATCTTGTTTTTTGGCGTCGTTGTAGTCTGTACGGCCATGACGAACCAAAATAATTTTTGTCAATTGTGCAAACGGCTTGTTGTGCTGGAAAATTTCTTCGCGACTTGCGGCTACGAGTTTTTCGTCATTTTCTCCAATCCAGATCGGCATTGGAGCACCCCAAAATCGTGTTCGAGAAATACACCAATCTGGCGCAGATTCGATACCCTTGGCAAAACGGCCATATTTGAGATATTCTGGGAACCAATTGATTTTCTCGTTAGCTTTGAGAAGTTTTTCTTTTTGTGACTGAATATCGATGAACCAGCTATCCTGCGCGCGTTGTACGAGCGGTGTGCCAGAGCGTGGACAGAATGGAATTCGGTGCGTGATAGACTCATTTTTAAAAAGCGTTCCATTAGCTTTCATTGTTTCTGTATTGGCTTTGTTGGCATCAAGATAATGCATTCCCGCTAAATGTCCGAGCTGTGCTGTGTATTTTCCTTCATCATCAAGCGCTTCAGTGATGGTAATTCCCTTTTCTTTCCCAAGCAAATAGTCGACATCACCAAATTCTGGAGCCGTATGCACGATACCTGTACCATCTGTATCAGTCGCAAAATCCGCAATATACACACGATGATCGGCAGGATTATTGGTTTTATTTTTATAAAAATTAAATGGTGGAACGTATGAAAGTCCTGCAAGGTCCGCTCCCATCATTTCTTGAATTACTTCGTATTCGCCTTTTCCTTTGAATACAGTCTCAGCACGATTTTTGGCAACGATAAAATGTTCGTCGTTATTTTTTACGAGAATATATTCGATATTTTCACCAACCGCGAGCGCCATATTGGCAGGAATTGTCCAAGGCGTCGTCGTCCATGCGAGAATTGTTGTATTTTCAGGAAATTTATCATTTTTTTCTAGAACAAAACGCACCGTGATGGCTGGATCATTTACTTCCTGATAAGTATCATCCATCGCTACTTCAAAATTGGAAATTGGCGTCGAAAGCTTCCAGGAATAGAGTGAAACACGTTTTCCTTTGTAGATGAGCCCTTTGTCCCAAAGTTGCTTAAAAACCCACATTACGGATTCCATATAATCCTGATCCATCGTGCGATACGCGCGATCCATATCTACCCAACGCCCGATTTTATCAATATACCAATCCCATTCTGCCGAAGTGGTGCGAGTATAATCATAACATCCGTCGATAAATTCTTTAATTCCGCGTTCTTCGATTTCTTTGTTGGAAGCAAGTCCAAGCTTTTTTTGAACTTTTTCTTCAATTGGCAAACCATGGCAATCCCAACCCCAAACACGATCTACGCGTTTTCCTTGCATTGTCCAGTAGCGCCCAACCGCGTCTTTGACAACAGACGACAAAAGAGAGCCATAATGCGGCGTTCCCGTGATGAATGGAGGTCCATCATAAAAACGATATGGGTTGTCTTCTGGACGAGATTCGATTGATTTTTTAAAAGTATCGTTTGCTTTCCAGAAAGCGAGAACTTCTGATTCCAAAGCAGGAAATGATTGCTTTGGTGAGATATTTGGAAAATGTGACATAATAAATTTTTTAAAAAATTAAAGCGTATAATTTTTGATTTCGAGAATTTTTCCGAGTCCAAGTTTGAAACATTCTTTTCCGTTAAATTCTTCAATTCCCAGAATTCCGCGATATTCCATCACGGCGGTCGGAGATGTTGCTTTGTAGCCGTTGACAATGTGCACGACATCAAATTTTTTCGGTGTGCCGTCTTTTTCAAAAAGACGCGATTCCCAGAAGGGCTTGGCTTCGCGATAACGATGCGAACAGCCTTCCGTGACAAGTTTTTTGAATCCATCGCCACAAATTCGAAGTGTGAGAATTTTTTGCATACAATTTTAAAATTTTCAAAAATAAAAAGCCCACAAAAAATGTGCGCTTTTGGCAGGAAAAAATCCTGAGTTACCACCCAAAGCTGTGCTCGATTTTATTTTTTAACGAAGGTTTGCGACTTCGGAAAGTTCTAGTCAGGCGAGGCCTTTTCTTCTTTCGGCTCGTGGTTGATAGCCACTCGAACGCCTTTATTTTTTTTATTTTATAAAATTTTTTCGTTTTTGCAAATTTTTATGCAATCAATTTTAAAAATTTTTCTTCAAAAATTTTTGTGTCAAATTTTTGTGCTTGTTCAATACATTTTTCTGGTAAAAATTTCCCGTCGAGATTATTTTGGTGGAAAATTTTGAATTTTTCCGCAAAATCTTCCCCGAATTTATCATCGAAAAATCCGCCTGTCACGCCATCAATATTGGTCTCTAACAATCCACCTCATCGGTAAGCGAAAACTGGCTTCCCTGCAGCCATCACTTCGATTGGCACAATCCCAAAATCTTCCTCGCCCGGAAAAATCAATCCCATGCTGTTCTGCACGAGATGCACGAGTTCATCGCCATATTTTGGTCCGACGAAAGAAATATTTTTTCATTGCACCATTTTTTCGAGCGTTTCACGATAATCGCCCGCGCCGATAATTACGAGATTTTCTTCGAGATTATTAAATCCCTTGATCGCGATTTCGATTTTTTTAAATTCTGTGAGTGCCGAAATGATAATATAATATTTTTCGAATGGTTTTTGGGAATTATTTTCGCTGATTTTCGCTCCAAATCGCGCTGTCTCGACTGGCGGATAGAGGATCTCAGAATTTCTTCGATAGTATTTCATGATACGATTGGCGGTGTTTTGGCTGTTTGCAATCAAAATATCTGAACGCTGTCCCGCCGAAAAATCCCATTTTCGATTTTCAAAAAGCATTTGTTCAATCATCGGTCGCAAAAAATATTTTTTCCATCCAGAAAAAAGCCCCAAATCGCGCTTGTATTCATTGGTCCAGTCCCACATGTATCGGGCTGGTGAGTGGCAATATACGACAAATTTTGTCTCAGGCTTGGTGATGGCGCCGTGTGCAAATCCGCTCGAGCTACAAATCACGAGGTCATATTCTGAAAAATCCAATTTTTCGACTGCGCGTGCCATATGTGGTAGACAAAAACGCTGTTTTCCTGTGAAATTATAGATTTTTTGCGTCCACAAATCCCAAACTTGTGGCGAAATTTTGGATTTTGGGAAAATTTTTCCGCATTTTTTCTCATCGTAAATAAGCGTGAAAATATCTGCTTCTGGAAAAAGTTTCATAAAATTTTCTACCACCTTTTCCGCGCCACCCAATTTCACGAGCATTTCGTGAAGAATTGCTACTTTCATACACAAAAATTCTAAAAATAAATTATTTTCATTGTATTTTTTTTTCAAAAAAGGCAAATTTTTTCCCTCATTTTTTCTAAAATCTTCAAAAAATTCTTAATGCAAAACTTTGCAATAGTATTATTTAAGAAAATTTTACCACGAATTTTACTTATTATTAAGCGATTTTTATTATTGCAAATATTAGCAATAATATTTTTTGATAAAAAATAAGCCCCGAAGGACTTATTTTATTTTTCTTTGACAAGAACGGTGCCAAAATCTATTTCACGAATATTTTGTTCGTGCGTATCAATATTTTCTGCGATTTTAATATATGAAATATTCGCTTGAATATCATATTTTTCACCGATTCCAATAAATTGTAACTTCATTGATTTTGAGTTTGTTTGTTTGAATTCATCAACGATTTTTGCTATAAAATCGCTCAAATCATAGGTCTCAATCACTTCGCCATAATGCGTGAGTACAAGATTTTTCCTATCAACCATTGCGTAGAAATTTTGAGATTTTCTCAGTGCATTGTCGCGATCAAATTCATTATTATATTTGTTGGCAGCGTCAATTGACCAGTCATAACCTGAAATTTTTTCACTTCTATCTTCCGATTCTTTGGCTGTTAAATCATAATTTCTCACATTGTCAGGAATGGTTTCACGAGTACCATAAATTACCTCTTGCAACAGCAATTTTTCCGCGATTTTTTCGTGAATTCTGTACGAATTTTCTGGATTTTCGAGAATACTTTCAAATAATTTTTTAATCAATGTACAGTCACTCGAGTTGCACAAATAATTGATTTTTTCAAGAATTATTTTTGAATTTTCATAATCGAGCATTTCGAGATTTTCTGTAACAATTTTCCCGTCGCGATAGCGGCCAGTTTGCTCGAGTTTTGCTATCAAATCATTGTATTGAAGGGTTTTTGGAAGAGCGAAAATCCCCCACGGCCCAATTGACATAAAAAGTGCAAGACACGAAAACATCATCGGAATCATCACGAGGCGCTTTCGCTTTGCAATCATCAAATAGAGTGAAATCATGAGCAAAATACCACCGATAATTACGACTAAATAACGATTTGTTGTGAGTCCATATTGTGCGATACGCAAATAAATCGCATAAAAAAGCATAAAAAGCTGGAAAAATACCGCCCACGGCAAATATTTTTGGAAAATTTCGATAACACGATTTTCCCCTTCCAGATGCCGAGTTTTCATATATGTGTAGTATCCAATCGCTGAAAAAACAATCACGAGATACGAAATAATTCCGTGCGGCCAATTCCAAAAATTCAGAAGTACGCGCGCGCTGTACGCGTATAAAATTACAAAATACAAAATCACAAATGGTACGCCAATATTTTTGATGAGAAAAATTTCAGCTTTTGTGAGTGTATGATTTTCTGCATTTTGTGCATTATAATGAGGAAAATTGGCAAGCAAATAATACGAAGAAAAAAGCGTTACCGAGAAAAGACTCCACCACGCATTGAGCCGCGAAAAATCAAAAAATGTAAAATTTTCGTAGAGATCAAACAATTTTCCAACCGACCAAATCGCTATATTTCCGAGCAAAAGCACAATGATAGAAATTCCTGCCGCGAGAAAAATATTGCTTACCACCGATTTGAAAAAATTGTCATAGCGAATTTCGGTTGCATCGCGCCATTTGTACGCCACCCAAAAAGGAAAAAGTCCAAACGCAAAAAGTCGTATTGCAATCATTGTGAAATTTTCGTCGTACCAAGTTGAGGTGTTATAATTGAAATAATAAAAAATCCCCAAGTACGCGCCCATCGCAAGATAGAGCCACGCAACGGCATTATTTTTATATTTTTCACGCAAAAGTTCGATGCTGAGTGAGAGAAAAAATCCAAAAAGCATCGTGAGTGAAAAATAAAATGCTGCTGATTCTGGCGTTTCTTCTATAAAAATATAATACGACCAAAACGCAAAAAATCCGAGCGAAAATAGCGCCGCCATCGGGAAACGGCTGAAAATATTTTTCAACGGAACAACGATATTCCGCGACAAAAATCCATCTTTCATAATACGAAATTAAGAAGCATTTTTATTATATCAAATTTTTGTAAAAAGCAAAAAATAAAAACGCTCAAAGGCGTTTTAGAGATCATCTTCAGGAACTTCTTCCACAACTGGTGGAATTTCTTTGGGTGAATTTTCAGCGTGCTTGGTTGCTGGACCACCACGCCCAAAAATATATTGCACCAAAAACATTCGCATTTCTGTTTCGAAAAAATTATTTTCTTCGGGCAACAAAACCGTGATTGTATAGGTATAATCGGTTGCATTCGTGTTACTCATTGTGTATTCGACATCAATTGGAAAAAAACTATTGATTTTCCCTTCTATAACGCGCAGCGCGTGGCTGATTTCTTCTGATGGCGTCGTTTTTGCAAATGGAACGAGCAATTCATAGCTATAAAACCTTCGACGAGAAAGATTTTCTACCGATTCAGAATAAATCACTTTGTTTGGCACGTACACAACTTCTCCTGTTTTATTCGTGATTTTCGTGTGATTCAGCGTAATTTCTTCGACCATTCCCTCAATCCAAAGCCTGATCGTCCGCACACGAATTGTATCGCCGATTTCAAAAGTTTTGGAAAGCAAAATCGAAAGACTTCCCAAAAGGTTCGTGAACAAATCCTTGTACGCAAGCACAAAAATGGCACCACCAATTCCCGCCCCTGTCAAAATATTTCGTGTATTGATGCCGAGCGCTTCCAGCATAAAAAACCCAACCAACATTACGATTATGGTGTTGATGATGAACTGAAAAATTGGTAAAAATCGGCGAATAAGTTTGGTTTCAATTGCACGCGAATGACGGATTTGGTAAAAAATGGTCCCAACAATACTCCACACAAATCCACCCACCAAAAAAAATTCGATCACATGATACGCTGTCTCCATGTGCCCCAGAACTTTTGGCGTCCAGTGCATATATCGCACTGAATAATGATACAAAATCACCACCAAAAAAAGCGACATGATCCAACCCAATATTCCAAAAAGATGTTTAAAATACCGCGAAAAGTACATATTAAACAATAAAATCAACTGAATTTTTCTCATTGTAGCGTAATTTTTTATTTTTTGCAAATTTTGCAGAATTTTTTCAAGTATTTTCTCAAAAAATCTTTATACAATAAAAAAAATAATCGACAAGTGCAACTCGAAAACAAAATTGATTTTTTTAAAAAAAGCGTTAAATTGAGGCATAATTATAGAATTTTTACAAAAATTTCAGCAATGTCCTTTCATCTGGCTCACATTCACGATTATGAACGATTTTTGGTGATAGATATGGGAACATATCATGTGCGTGCCGGTGTTTATAAAGTAGAAAAACAGCAGTTGAAAGAAATCGGATACGCGACCGTTCGTCAGAATCGTAAAAATTTTTCTGGTGGACAGATTTCTGATATGCAAGGCGTTGCTGCGACGATTGAACAGGCTATTTTGCAGGCCTCCAAGGACCTGGATCACATTCCAGAAGATATTATTATTTCGTTTCCGTCGAGCGATTTTCTTTTTGATTCTATCACGACGCAGTACACGCGTGCTGACCCATCATCGACACTCACAATGCAGGAACTCGACACGATGATCAAAAAAATTGAATCTCAATCATACGCTCGAGCTCGTGAAAAAGCCCGTATTCGTTCGGGAGTTTTTCAAGATGATTTGCGCCTTATCTCATCAACTATCACATCGGTCGCGATTGATGGCAAAAAAATTACCAATCCTGTGGGGTTTTCTGGTGGAAAAGTGATGCTGACGGTGCTTAATGTTTTTGCGCCAGCGAGCGAGTTTAATATAGTTCGATCTATCATTGCCTCACTCGGTCGAAAAATGATTTCCCTTATTCCGATGCCACTGATTTTTCCAAAAGTAGTGGAACAAACCGAATACATCAACGAACGCGCGTGTTATCTCGATATCGGCTATTCTCACACAACAGTGCTTGTGATGCAGGACAACGAAATTAAAACTTTTGAAACTTTCCCGGTTGGGGCGCGGATGTCTATGGAAATGCTTCGTGATGAGCACAAGACCTCTTCCCTCTTGGGAATTGAAAATATTTTGGTCAGCGAATCTGAAATTCGTGAACCGAAAAATCAGGAAATTTTGAATGATTTTTTTGAATATATTCTTGATATGGTTTGGGCGTTTTTGGAACAAGAAAAGCTCAATGTGCATTTTACCAATCTTTTTTTGCACGGAAATATTTTTGAGAATCCTGCGATTTTTAAAATTTTTGGAACTGCGTTCGAGGAAAATTGTGGTTACAGCGTCCGAAAAAAACGCCTTTCTTCGCTCGTGAATCCAGAATATCGCCACGACGAATCTATCACATATGGACTTGCTCTGACCGCTTCGGAGCTCTTGGTAGTCAAAAAAGACCCATTGATTCGAATACTTCGTTACGTTTTATATAGTTATGAATAATTATCACACGATTACCATTTCTGCAGAAATGTCTCGAACGGCCGCGATCAAATTTATCAAAAATTCGTTGGCAGAAAATCCTGGCGTTATTGTCATAGATTTGCTCGAAGCAGAATTTCCGTTGCATCGAGATTTTTTCTTGGTGCTTTCGAGAAAATTTCCACGCGATCGATTCATTTTGCGGGTAAAATCCGAAAAAATCGTCGAACTCACGCGCTCGCTTGGTTTGCAGGCGGAAGTTGCGGGCATTCGTGCTGAATTTGAACGCGCCTATACTGGGCAAAATATCGCGACACACAATATGAGTATGATGGAATATTTTCTCTACGAAGTGCGTCGTGGTTGGCTTTGGCTCAAATTTGTGATTTTTGAACGCAAAAAAGACGAACCAAAATTACTTCATTACAAAAAAAATAATTTTCAAATGGCACTCATTGTGGCGGGATTGATTCTGTCAGTTGTGCTCTTGTTATTTATTTTTCATTTTGCGATTTCTAAAACAATCGTGACGATTTCTCCACAAGTTTCTGTTCGTCCTGTTTCGGCAAATATTGTCTATCGACTTGAAGGCGCGACTGGTTCTATTCTTGAAACCAAAAATGTTTTGCGCCTCAAAAAATTGGAAATGCCGGTGGAACTTTCACAAAAATTTAGCGTGACTTCTGTTGATGCGAACTCTTCTCGTAATGCGCACGGAACTGTAACGATTTATAATGAATTAACTACGCAACAAGAACTTCGTCCGTCGACGCGATTTGTGACGGATGATGGCGTCGTTTTCCGCACGAAAGATTGGGTGCGTGTGCCAGCAACTCGTTCACTCAACGGAATTACCGAAATGGGTGTTGTGGAAGTGGAAGTAGTGGCTGATGTAAATGATGAATCTGGAAAACTGATCGGTCAGCGCGGAAATATCGCGGCGGGAACAAATTTGATTATTCCTGGATTGAAATTTAATCGCGATAAAGTCTATGCAAAGGCAAAAGATAATTTCTCTGGTGGTGAAAAACCGAGCGTGCATGTCCTCACAGAAGACGAGTTAAAATCTTTTCAAAATACGCTCAGCGAAAAGCTTCAAAAAGAATGACGAGAAAAAATTGAACAAAGTCTTGCAAATATCAAAAACTCCACAGGCGAAGATTTTGCACTTCTAATTCCGGATACTCTCAAAATGAGCGAAACTGGCTATGAAATTATCTCCGGTCACAAGGTTGGCGATGCAACTGATGAAATCGAAATCAAAGCACGCACCAATGTAACTGCAACAGTTTTTGACCGAAAAGCAACGATTGATTTTTTGACAGAAAAATTCCGAGAAAATCTCCTTCGTGGAACCAATAAAGAGCTGGCGATTCATCCTGATACACTTCGGGTTTCCAACGTGATTTCCCGCGCAGAAGATGATTCTGAAATCAAAGCAACACTCGAAATGAATGCTTCGACCGTGTATGATTTTGAAAACGCTTCCAATGAACTGACTCGTCGTCTCAAAATTATTATCGCAGGAACTTCTGAAAAAGATGCACTTGATCATCTCATCAACGAGTGACAAATCAAAGAAGCAACGATTCAGAATACGCCATTTTGGCTTCGTAGCGTTTCGAGTAGCCCAGAAAACATCGAATTTGTCATCAAAAAATAATCTAAAAATAGACCCAAATTGGGTTTATTTTTTTGTAAAAATTTTACTCATGAAAAGATTTGACAAAAAGAAAATCCAGGCTATACTTAAAAAGTAAGAATTTTTATATCATAAATTACTCGTATGAAAAATAGTCTGCACACTTCTGAATTTTGATCAGAAAGCTTTTTAGAAAAATCAAAAAGTAAGATTTCTTCGCTTCGATCTCACACTTCTGCGATGGTGCTGAGTGTAATGATAGTATCAATGCCAGTGGCGAGCGCTGAGAATGAATGGTATGAGAATTTTTATAACTATGAAGGGGCGACTATTTATCACCCAGCATTTGGCTTTCCGGTTTCTCTAGAAGAAGAAAAGGCGTGTGAGCAGATTTTGGAAGAAAAATTTGATGAGAGTGCCACAGAAGAAAATGCACAAATCCAAAAAGATTATGCGACTTGCACAGAACTCAATAATGCATATCTCGCATTTTTGAAAGAAAAAAAAGAGGAATTGGATGAGCTCAATCTCGCAGAACAACAGGAAAAAATGAAAGATGTGATTCATTAACATCCACATGTTGCTGAAAATACAAAATAAAAAGCGAAAATTTTCGCTTTTTATTTTTATAATTTTTATTATAGCTGAAACTATAAAAAAGTTTGAAATAATTCTACAAAATGTGATTGCAAAAAATGCCCGCGATGTCCAAAAATGTGCATCTCAGATTTTGGTAAATATTCAAAATATTTTTCTGAATCCTCAAAATTGACAATATCATCATCACGACTCGCCCAAATATGGATTTCATCGCATTGTGATGAGATTTTTTTGAGATTTTTTGCTTCAAATGAGAAATTACCGGTATTATGCAAAATGCTTTCAGGATGGCTCCAAACAGGCGCTATGAGGTGCAAAGCACGAATCTGGCGAATAAAGGTATTTTCTGATAAATATTTTGCCAAAAAAATTCCCCCGAGTGAGTGTCCAATGAGCGAAATTTCTGCATTGGTATCAAGTAAATCAATATATTTTTCGAACCAAATTTTCCACGCATCATAATCCGCATTGGTTTTGTCTGGCAAGGAAATTCGCTTCACATCATAATTATCAGAAAGCCCATGCGCAAGCCAATCTTTCCAGTTTTTTCGTGGCGGATAAAACGGTGTTCGCTCGCACCATTCCAGATATTTTTCGCGCGAGCTGAACACTTCCCCGCCCCCAACGATCCAAATAATCGGTTTTATTTTTTCCATATTTTTCGAATTAGAATACTCGTATTATAAAAATTTTTTCAAAAAACCAAAACAAAAAGAAAAATTTTAAATATTGACAAAAAATATTTTTTGATTATAAAATAAATGTTTTTATGATTTTTGATTTTCATTTTCAGAAAGGAGAAAAAATGACAAAATCCAAAAAACACAATCCTAAGGGCAAAAAACGAAACAAGAAATCTGAAAAAGCTCCATCTTTCGTACTGGATTCCAAGATGACTCCCGAAGCTTGTGCAGCAATCGGGCTCGAAAAGTTGCAAGATATGGTGACGAACGCACTTGAATATCTTCCAGTGGAAATTAGAGGGAAAAAATTTGAGAAGCCGCTTGATAAGGTTCTTGAAGTATTTTTGATCATCTATGCAGCCAAGCAGACTGGTCAAACCAACGAAGCTATCAAGAATATTGGGCTTTTTCGAAAAAGTTTTCTCATGAGATTGAAAGCGTTGGATAACAATCTTGGAGAGAATTTTCTCTTGAAGTATTATCCGCGCGTCTTGTTCAAGAATATGTTGGCCCAGCATATTGAGTCTCATTTTGAGACAAAATATGAGGTCAAACAATTTCTTGCATCTATTGTCTTTAGCGAAAAAATCATTCAATTCGAGTCTTCTCAAGAGAGTGAGGCTGAGTGAATTTCAAACCCCTCAATTGAGGGGTTTCTTTTTGTGACAATAAAAATATAAAAATCCCCTTTCGGGGATAATTACGCGAGTTGCATATTTTCTTCCAATGCTTTGATGCGGTTGTCAAGCGAAGGGTGAGTTGAGAACATACTATCTGGCTCGCTGATCATAAATGCTGCCATTTTTTTGTTGGCTTCAGCATTTTCTTCAGAAACCTGGACTGGCATACTTGAAAGTTTTTTCAATTTTTGAAGACCAGCAATCATTTTTTTCTTGCTTGTGAATCGAGCGCCGCCTTCATCTGCGCGATATTCGCGATATCGAGAAAAATACATAACCACGAGAGATGCGAGAAAACCGAATACAATTTGCAAAAGCATATATACAAGGTTATATGCAAGAATTCCCATTCCTTCGCCGTTTTCATCGGAAATCCATGCGTCAATTGCACGAGCGATGACTTGTGACAAAAATACGACAAATGTATTCATTACGCCCTGAATAAGCGTAAGCGTCACCATATCGCCATTGAGAATATGTGCCATTTCGTGACCAACTACACCCTCGATTTCATCGAGTTCCATTACATCCAAAAGTCCTGTGGAAACTGCTACCAGTGAAGAATTTTTGGTGGCACCGGTTGCAAAAGCATTTGGGTCAGCAGATTCGTAATATCCGACTTCTGGCATATTGATGCCATTTTCGCGAGCAATTCGCTCAACCGTATTCCAGACAATTTGTAATCGAGAATCAGACATTGCACTTTGCGCATCAAGAAGCTGAATATTATACATTTTTTTCGCAGACCAACGAGAAATCCATAGAGAAATAAATGATCCAAGAAAACCAAAAATCGCAGCATACACGAGCATGTACATATATCCATCGCCCACATTTTGCAATCCTGGAAAAATCATCTGCACAATCATCATCACGATCGCAAAAAGCGTTAACACCGCGATATTTGTCAATACAAAAAAGAAAATTCGTTTCAAAAATGTCATTTTATAAATTTTAAAAGATAAGTATGCTGATTATAAAAATTTTTTTTCAAAATACAAGCCTTCCACGAAAATTTTTAATATTTTTTAACTTTGATTTTCATGATTTTCCCTAATTCAGAAAAAATAAAATCCCCTTTTGAGGAATTTTAATTGTTGTCAGAATCAGAAGAATTATCCGTATCGGAAGTATTCTCAGTGTTAGAATTTTCCGCTTGATGTTCGGAATTGTCGCTCATCACTAGGCTCAATCCGAAAAAAATTACACCGACCACAACGAGTCCGATTTTAATCATCCAAGCCGTATCCTCGCCCCATTCATAGATCCAAGCAAGGATTTTTGGAACGCGATTCGCATATCCAAGTCCAATCGCCATAGCGCCCAAAATCGCGAGTGCTGAACCAAAATTTCTGAAAAAATCTTTCATAGAAAAAATTTAAAAAGTTCGCGAATTATATAGATTTTTCGTGCTTTGTAAAGAAGTTATAAAAACTCTTGACTTTGGTTGGAAAAGTCATACAATTCTGAAACTTTATACTTTTTTAACTTTTTGAATATTATGTTTGGTGGACTTTCAAAAAAATCTGAAAATGCCAGCATTCTCGATCCTTCGATGCGAATGCACGGAACGGTAACGGTGGGTACAAAGGGGCAAATCGTGATTCCAAAGGAAGTTCGCGATATGCTCAATATTAACGAAGGAGAAAATCTTTTGGCGATTACAAAATATGGCACATTTGTCGGTTTTATCAAAACGGACGATGTGGCCGAATTTATTGAATTACTCCGCAAAGAAGCGAATTTGAGCGGAAAATAATTTATTTCTTAAAAAATTTTATGAACAAACAATTTTTGGCGATATCTCTCATATCGCTCCTCTTTTTGGCTTCTTGTGGAGGACAATCGACCGATACAAATACAGAAAGTGGTGTTACCACAGAAAAAACTGATTTTATCGTACGAACCGATTCACTTGGAAGCTTTGGAACCGATATTTCCACAGAAAAAACGGCTGTTATTCAGGCGGACTCTACGCTTACATTGGGCGCAGAAGCGAATGGAAAAATTTCAAAAATTTTGGTAAAGGAAGGTCAAACAGTGCGTGCTGGTGCACCGATTGCGACGATTTCTGACACGATGAGCAATTTTGATCTTTTGCTTTCTCAGGCACGAAATAATATTGAATTACAAAAAGCTGGAAATGCTTCACAGATGGCAAATTTGGATATTTCGATTTCTAATGCAGAAACGGCTTACAAAAAGGCTCTCCAGTCGTACAATCAACTTTTGGAAAAAATAAATCTACAATATGATAATCTCGTAGATTCCAATAATACTACACTCAAAACATACAACGATTCGTATCGTTCGCAAATGTCTGGACTGGACGCAACGATGACGCAACTTTTGCATGATGCGGATGAAATTCTTGGAATGACGAAATATCGTCAATATGAAAATGATGCATGGCAAGGATATCTTGGTTTATTGAATGGTGAAGGTTCTGGAAAATCTGAAGATTCTTGGAATATGGTGTTTGCTTCTCGTGGTGCTATCCGCGCTCGATTGGAGAAAAAAACTGATTTTACAGAATCTCCAAACGAAGATATAGCAATTCTAGAAAAAGGTATTGAAAATACTCGAAAAATGGTCGACAACATGATTTCTATGCTTCAAAATAGTGTAGAAAATCGTTATCTTACAAAAGAAATGCTCCAACTGTGGCTTCAGAAGTGGAACGCACATCGTTCAGCGATTCAAGGCACAGAATCTCAATTTGTTTCTTGGAAAACACAAACGAATGCTTTCCTTGATAATTATAAACAAAAAGAAATTGCTACAAAACTCGCAACACAGAAAAATACTGGAATGTCAGCTGAAGAATTCAATGCTTTGCAAAAAGATGAAAAACTCAAGCTTGCGTACCAAAATGCAGACTTGGGTGTTCGCGAAGCGATTGATAATGCAAAACTGAGCGTATCACAAGCCAAAGATGCTTGGGAAAATGCTAAAAAAATTAAAGCAACAACTGAACGGCAACTAGTTGCTTCATTGAATAATGCACAAATTGGACTTGCACAAGCCGAAAGAAATGCTGGAAAATTGACAGTTACTGCACCGATTGCCGGAACAATTACCAAGATTTCAGCAGAAGTTGGACAGAGTGTAAGTATTGGGACTCCAGTTGCTGAGTTTGCGGGATCTCAGGCGCAAGCCGCAATTGAAGTGGATCCGCGCGTTGCACTTTTTTTGAAAGTTGGTGATGAAGTTAAGGCTGTTGCAAACGACCAAGAAATTACTGGAACAATTGCTTCTGTTTCGACTATTGCTGGGAAAAATCTTCTCTCAAGCGTGCGAATTGTCTTCCCGAAAGCAGATAAGCTGATTGGTCAGCCAGTGGTGGTAAAATTCCAAATTTCTGATGCTGTTCGCAAAAATAGCTTTTTGCTTCCTATCAATGCGGTGCGAATTATCGCTGAAGGACAAGGAAAAATTGAAACTTTGGTAGATGGAAAAATCGTCACACACGATGTGCAACTTGGCGCGATGTATGGTGGAAATGTAGAAGTTTTCACGGATTTGCCAGCTGATACGCAGGTTATTTTGTCTGATGTAACGCAATATAATTCTGAAACACAAAAATTGGTTACTGAAAAATTTGCTCACTAATTTTTTATGGAAAAAGATAGAAAAAAAGAATTACAAAATAAGGTTACATCAGGTTTTTGGGGATTTTGGATTAAAAATTATCGCCTTTCATATTTGATGACAATTTTGCTCATCATCTTGGGATTTGTTTCGATTTTTACAATTCCAAAAGAAGCTACACCAAAAGTTGAGCTTGGGATGGTGACAGTCACGGCGGTGTATCCTGGTGCGAATCCACAAGATGTGGATTCGCTTGTAACCGAAAAACTTTATAAAGCCATCGAAGGAATTGAAGGGATTTCAAGCGTGAAATCCACTTCTTCTGTCGGTGTTTCGAGCCTCGTAGTTTCTGCTAAAACAGGTGTTGATACCAAGGATTTGCGAACCGAGATTCATTCAAAAGTAAGTTCCGTATCACTTCCAACAGAAGTTAAGGAGCCCAATGTAACAGCGATTGCTACGAGTGCTAATCTCGCATTCTCTGTATATTTATATCAAAAAGATAATAATGCCTCGCAGGATGAACTTATTGAGCGTGCCAAAGTTTTGCATGAGCGCCTCGAAAAACTTCCTTCTGTAAAATCTGCCGCAGTTTCTTTTGATGCGGTGTTGACTTCATCAGTGGGAAATTCTGCTGATGACAGCAAATATGATGCAGAAATTATTGTGAAAGATGAAACGCTTCGTGCGCATGGATTGACACTTTCGAATATTTCTCAACAAATTTCTGGCTTGAACCGTGATATTCCTATCGGGAATTTCCGCATTGATAGCAAGGATTATGATTTCCGAATTAGCGGAAAAAATATTTATACCAGCGATTTTCTCAAAACACCAATTAGTTTGCCAAATGGTGGAACGATTTTGCTCGGCGATATTGCGACCATTGAGCGAAAATATGATTCCAAAAAAATTACCAATCTTGTGGTAGATGGGAAAAATTATTCTGCGATTGGACTCGTGATTTCCAAGACAGATTCTGCTTCTATTTTTAGTGTAGCGAGCGAAGCAAAAACAGAAATCGAAACTATTTTCCAAGAACAAGGATTTAAGGATTTTGGATTTATTTATACTTCGGATATTGCGGATCAGATTATTACGATGTATATCAATTTGTTCTGGAATTTTGTCAGCACGATTGGTCTGGTATTTGTAGCGATGCTCGTATTCGTAGGACTTCGAGACTCTGTGTTTGCCGTGATTGCCCTACCACTCGCCTTTCTTGCGACGTTTATTATGCTCGACAAGTTGGGTTACACGATGAACTCGCTTACTAATTTTTCTCTAATTATTTCGCTTGGTATCGCGATTGATACGGTGATTATTTTTGTACAGGCGTCGAGCGCGAAACTCAAACTTGGATATGATCCGCAGACCGCTATTATTCTCGCCTTCAAAGAATATGCGGTGCCAGTGATTGTAGGAACGGTTACGACTGTGGTCGTGTTTATCCCGATTATGAGTCTTCCGGGAATTATGGGACGCTTCTTAGCGTTCATCCCAGTGACGATTTTTGGCGTGTTGGTTTTTGGGCTTGTGCTCGCAGTAACTATCAATGGTGCACTGTATCGAGCGATGGTGAAGCCACGAACAACCTATGTGGATAACCCAGAACAACTCGAATATCTTGATAGCGATCAGAAAGAATTATTGCTTTTGGAGCGTGAAGGAAAAACTGAAGTTCAGGAAAATTCACTTTCTTTCCGTGCGCGACTTATTAGTGGTATGACCACAAAATATCGAGCGCTCATGGATCGACTTTTACCGAAAAAATGGTATCGTCGCCTCGCGATCGCATTACCAGTATTATTTTTCTTTTTTGGTTTTAATGTCATTGCTCCACAGATCAATTTTGAGCTCATGCCGACTGATGATAACGATGAGCTTTCGTACACTATCAAGTCAACGGTGGGGCTTACAAGTGAAGCGATGGATGCGATGGTGGGCGATGTGGCACCATATTTTGCTAATGCTCCAGAAATAAAAAATGTTTCCAAAGTAACGAATGGAAATATTACGACGCTTACAATCAATCTGACTCCCAAAAAAGAACGCCAAAAAAATGGACAAAAAAGTGCCTTTGATCTTGAAAAAGAAATGGCGAAAAAATTTGAATTACTTCGCTCAAAGGGCTTACACATCACAGGTGGAGTGGTAGCACAAGGGCCTCCAAGCTCTGGCGCGATTGGTATTAAACTCGAAACCACTGATAATAATAATTTCCAAACGCTTGTCAGTGTCGCGAAAGATTTTGAAAAATATCTTGAATCTCTTCCGGAAACAAAGGATATTACAAATTCTTCATCAGAAACTCCGGGACAATTTGTTTTCCGTCTCAATAAAGAGTTGCTTACGCAAAAAGGAATTTCCCCGGCAATGATTTATGCGGCAATTGCTGAGCAAACCAATGGAATTACGGTGGGAAGTATTAAGGATGGATCCAATGATATTGATGTAAAATTGAAAAATTCTGCATTTACTGGCGCTGTAACGCCTGATATGATTGAGAATATTTCCCTTTTCCTCGGAAACACTTCCTACACAATCGGAAATTTCCTTACGGTTGTTCCGCAAAATTCTGTGGCGAATATCGTGCGTGATGGAAAAAATGTTCAAATTACGGTTGGTGCTGACCTCGTTGAGGGCGCGAATTCAATTCAAGTTAATCAACAAGTGCTCGAATTTGCAAAAAATTATCACTATCCAGCTGGTATTAAATATTCAGAGGGCGGTGCTCAGTGAGAAAATTCTGAACTCATCGTTGCGATGATGACGGCACTTTTTGTTTCTATGATGGCGATTTTTGCAACGCTCACTTGGCAGTTCAATAGTTATTCTCGCCCAGCAGTTGTGTTTTATTCGGTTTTGATGGCACTTCCGTTTGTATTGCTTGGACTTTGGATTACAGGCAATCCGTTCTCGCTCATGTTTGGAATTGGGTTTATCTCGCTCATGGGAATCTCAGTAAATCACGGAATTCTTATCATTGATGCAACAAATCAGAACCTCGAAAAAGGAATGGACGGATATCTAGCCCTCACGGAAGCGACGGCGTCGCGTTTGGAACCAATGATTTTGACGACACTCACGACGGTTCTCGGTATGGTGCCACTCACAATGGAAGGCGCGATGTGGGCCGGACTTGCTTGGACGATTATTTTCGGGCTGCTTGCGACGACATTTATTGCACTTTTCTCGCTCGGAGCGCTGTATTATGAATTATTTTTGAAGCCAAAAAAACCAAATATCTTCAAAAGAATTTGGCGAAAAATTTTTAGAAAAAATCGTTCACAGAATACAAAATCTGAAAAAAATTCTCAGAATGATTCTAAAAAGCTTGAACCAGTGGCTCAAAATTCGCTTCAAGTAGCAGAAAATTTGCAAACTGAACATAACGCACGAATGAACCAAATTCTTGAAGTTGCGTAAAATCTGCTTCAAATGCATACTAAAAAATCCCTGAAACCATGGATTTTTTTGAATCAGGATCTAACAATTTTATAAAAAATATTACAATCCTTGAATAATTACGCCGAGTGAGACTTTTAGCTCTGAATTGAGTTCAAATAGTATTTCTATCGATCTTTTTGCAATTACCGCTCCGTAAATGAGGGCTTTTGTCATGAGCAATCGTAATACTGAAAGCGATGATCTCTATATACAGCGCATATTTCGCTCTATCTCCTCCAGAAAATTTTCTACGAAGCATGGCGCGCACTTCAAGATATTCGATAAATTTATTTGCCATATTACTATCAATATCACTCGAAACTTTATTGCGTGATGATCCAAATCGTTTATTTATTTTGAGGACGATCATTTCAATTTGTTTGAGTCGATACTGAACGCTTTTTGAGTCGTTATTACCTCCAAAAAAAGTGAAAAAGGAATCTGCATTATATGCATTCTCTCGTTTTTGTTCATTTTTAAAAGATAATTAAAATCCCAAAATTACTTTTGGGATTTCCTTTTTTGTAGGAATAAGGCGACCTTAGGTGGCGCCTATTTCCAATATTTCCAAGAGAGATTTGGTGAGGAACGCATTAAGATTATCAAGAGTTTTTTCAAAAAACTCGGGGCTTCTTTTTGAATAAGGCAGCATCACGAGGAAGTCTGCCCATTTGCATCTCTCACAAGCCATAAGCTCCTCACGAAACATGTCCTTATCTTCAAGATATTGAATATAGCGATATGCTACTTCGCTACTAATCCCATCCGTCGTTTTCGGTGCACGAACAGTCTCGTGCACTTTGCTGACGATTTGCGCGATTTGCTCAGCTAAGTCCTGATCTACTGTTTGCTCAGCCAAAACTTGGTCCTGATCTACTGCTGTTGTCGACATTTCTGTCTCCAAGGTTGTTAAAAGGACTTCTATCATATCGAAAATTTTTTTCTTGTCAAATTTTTAAACAGATTTTACTTTTTTGTGAAATTTTCTAGAAAAATCGTACAAAAAAATCCGCTTTGGGAAATTTTATTCTTCCAAAAGGGATTTTGTTAATATTTCATATCCATCGTCTGTCACCAAAATCGTGTGTTCCCATTGTGCTGAGAGTGAGCCATCTTTGGTGCGAACGGTCCACTGATCTTTGTCGATTTTTGACGCATATTTTCCAATATTGATCATCGGTTCAATCGTAAAAACCATTCCTGGTTTCATTTTTGGCCCAGTATTTTTTGCTGCTTTATGATAGACGAATGGCTCCTCGTGAAATGCCACACCAACGCCGTGTCCACCGTATTCGCGAACTACAGAATAGCCTTTTTTCTCTGCAAAATCCGCAATATGAAAACCAATATTTCCAAATTGATTTCCTGGGAAAACCTGAGAAATTCCAACTTCCATTGCAAATTTGGCGTCATCAACCAATTGTTGCGCTTTTTCAGAAACTTGTCCAACCGTGTACATTCGAGATGCGTCGCCAAAATATCCGTCCACGATTGTTGTTACATCAATGTTGAGAATATCGCCTTCTTTGAGAATCACGTCGGCAGATGGTATGCCGTGACAGATTACATCATTGAGTGAAATACAGGTACATCGCTTGTAGGCTGACGGATGATTAGCCCATTTATTGTTGCCAAGATAATTGATGCACGCAGATTTTCCGCCATTCGACAAAATAAAAGTATTCATGATGTTATCGAGCTCAAGCGTTGAAACGCCCGGTTTGATATATTTTCCAATCATATCGAGTGTTTGCGCTGTTAATCGGCTTGCTTTACGGATTCCTTCAATTTGTTCCGGTGTTTTAATGATAATTCCAGTCATATTTTTAAAAATTTTAGAAACTTTATTTTATACAAAAAAAAATCTTTCGCAAGTTTTTTTATTTTTTCAATTTTGTAGAAAAAAATCCTTTTCTCATTGATTGTGCAAAAAAGGAAACAATCGAAAAGGATTTTGAAAATGCGTTGCCAATAATCTCACTTTGACGCGGCGCGAGACCTACCTCACTTTGGCATTTTTAACGAGCAGTGCCAACTCGGGGACAAATTTTTGCCCAAAGAATTTTTTAGAATATTTGTATTTGTATGAGACGCTCTGATTTGGAGCGTGGTTGGCGAGTGAGCGCCTTCGTGAAGTAAGTGATTTTATTGTAGCAGAAACTTTTTAAAAAGTCAAAAAAATAAAAAATCTCCGAATTGGAGATTTTTAGACGCGAATTTTTTTGATAACTTCGCCGAATTTTTCATTTTTTGTGGTGAGATTGCGACCATTGAGGAAAAGTCCGACAATAAGCGTAACAAATCCAAACCAGAAAATCCAGTTGTCAGTCGAGATATTCGCAAAAAGTGCGCCAGAATCGTTTTGTGCTTGTGCGACACTTTCGGCGGTTACTTCTCCATTTGAAGGCGTTTCTACATTCGGAATATATGCTTTTTCAGTCATGAAAAATACTGAAAAAATCATCATCAAAGCACCGAGCGTCGTAATCACTTTTTTCCAAATCGCTTTTCTAAAAAGTCCTGGATCAAAAATCCCACGAACAAGACCGACAGCTGGAAAAATAAACAAAATATATTTAATTTCGTCTGGCAAATCGTAGAATTCGTAGTAGTCAAAAATACTGATATTGATATTCGTCACATTCCATCCAAAAACGATAACCGCAACGAGCAAAAGCGCAAAAATAATGCGTGTCGTGCGAATTTTGGCATCAGATGGTTTTTGAGCGAGTTTTCCAAGAGTCCCGAGGGCATCCATAAAAAAGAAAAAATTATTGAATTATAAATTGAAATTTTGAAAATGGCGGAGAGAGGGGGATTCGAACCCCCGGTACCTTTTGAGTACACACCCCTTCCAAGGGTGCACGATCGACCACTCTGACATCTCTCCGTGACGCACCAAGAGTATTCAAAAACCCAAAAAAATCAATAGCATTTTTCAAAAAGGACGTTGATTTTTTCTGAATTTTTCATACAATACGCGCATGGCAACTCGAAAAACTTCAAAAAAATCAAAACAAACTTCCCTTCCCGCGCTTCACCCCGACACGATTGACATGATGGTTGGGGTATTTTTGGTGACGATTGCATTGCTCACTTTTTTCTCGACACAAACGCCAGAATCTGGCCAAATGCCAGTAATTGGCCAGTATTTTACTTTCGCGGGAGAATATCTTTTTGGAGAATATTTTCGATTTATTTTTTCACCGATTTTGCTCGTTTTTGGGGCAATGATTTTGCTCAGAAAAACCGAATGGAATGCACTGAAAGGCTTTGGAATTCTCGGATTTTTTGTTTCGGTGACTTCCCTGCTTGGCTGGTTTTCGCGCGAAAATTCTCCGAAAATGTTTTTCAACATTTACGATCCACTTCAAAATATGGTCGGCCCAGCGATGGCATTTATTTTTTTGTTGGCGATTTTACTCGTTTCGCTGTACCTTATTTTTCAGCTGTCTTATGCAAAAATTTTAAAAAATGTTGGCCATCATACCAAAAATGCGATTTCGAATATGCGAATTCCGCAGGAAGATTTTCCTGAAATCGTAGAAATTTCTGAAAAGAAAAAACCGCGCAAATCAGCAAATCGCGTGGAAGAAATCAATTCTGAACTCGAAAATATTCGCCAAGAAAAAGAAAAAACTCGCGACGATGAGCCGACGATGGGCGCCAAAATTTTGTCTGGAATTTTTAAAAATCCACGAGAAAATATGGACGACGAGCCTGAAAATCTGAAAATTTCTGAAAAGAAAAAATCTTCTCGCGCGACTATTATTCCTGATAAAAAAATTCCACTTACGGATACAAGCGGAAAAGTTATTTCCAAAGAAAAAGAAAATCCTGCGCCAAAAATTGCAAAACCACTCTCTGGTTGGAAATTTCCGAGCACGCAACTTTTGGATCGACCAAAAAAGGCTAATCCGATTTCTCCAGAAGAAATCCGCGAGAAAGCGCTCATTATTCAGAAAACATTGTTGCAATTTGGGATTGAAGTCGAAATGGAAAAAGAATGCGTCGGCCCGACGGTGATTCAGTATCGCTTGCGCCCAGCGGAAGGTGTGAAAGTTTCGAAAATTGAAAATCTCAACAAAGACTTGGCGCTCGCACTCAGCGCGAAATCGATTCGTATTCAGGCGCCAATTCCTGGGATGAGTCTTGTCGGAATTGAAGTTCCAAATGACAAGCGCGATGTTATCACGATTCGTGAAGTTTTGGAAAGCCCAGAATTTCAGAATAATCCAAAAAAATTGGCCGTTGCTCTTGGAAAAGATATCAATGGCGATTATGTTGTTGGAGATTTGGCTAAAATGCCTCATTTGCTCATCGCAGGTCAGACGGGATCGGGAAAATCCGTCGGGATGAATGGTTTGATTTTGTCACTTTTGTACAAAAATACGCCGGCAGAATTGCAGATGATTATGGTGGATCCAAAGCAGGTGGAACTCGGAATGTACGACGGAATCCCACATTTGCTTACGCCGGTGATTACCTCGCCTGATAAGGCACTCAATTCCCTCAAATGGTCTGTGGCTGAGATGGAACGCCGATTTGGGATTTTCCGTGAAAAGCGTGTGAAAAATCTTGATGAATATAATGATCGTGCCGATAAATCCGAACAAATGCCCGCAATTGTATTTATTATTGATGAATTGGCAGATTTGATGATGAGTGGAAACAAAAAAGAAGTTGAACATAATATCGCGCGTATTGCACAAAAATGACGCGCTGCCGGCATGCACATTATCATCGCGACGCAGCGCCCTTCTGTAAATGTCATTACTGGTATTATTAAAGCGAATGTTCCGACACGAATTGCCTTTACGGTTGCTTCACAAGTCGATAGCCGAACAATTCTTGATCAGATGGGGGCGGAAAGTCTTTTGGGGCGCGGTGATATGCTCTACTTTCCTACTGGCGCAATGGGTCCGACTCGTGTTCAGGGAATGCTCGTAGAAACCGATGAAATCGATAATGTCGTGCGTGAAATTCGTTTGACGATTATGGATGAGGATTGGTCACCAAATATTCCTGATACCGAAAGTATTGTTCGAGAACCAGCTGGTAATAGATCCGGAAGTATTATTGATGGACAGCAATTTGATGAAGCAGAAGATGTGATCAATTCAGCCATTGAACTCGTGCAATCAGCAGGAAAATGTTCAACAAGTATGCTTCAGCGTCATTTGAAACTTGGTTATGGTCGCGCAGCTCGTCTGGTTGATATTCTCGAAGAAATGGGAATTGTTGGCCCAGCTGATGGTTCTAAGCCTCGAGAAGTTTTATAAAATTTATTTTATCAATTTAAAAAACATGCACAAAAATATTGCTGGCCTTAAAATAACTACAACAAATGAAAATGGAAAATCTGAACAAGATTTATGGAAGTGATGGGAAAATTTTTACCAAAAAGATTTTTCTGAAAATTTATGAAAAATTGCTAAAAATTCTATTAATTATGCAGTTTATACAAATTATGAAAAGGATTTTTCCGAAGGAAATTATGATGTATATATTGGTAAGGAAACGCAAAATTCTGAAAATAGTTTTGAAAATATTTTGGTGGATTGGGAAAAATTTGAA
>ERZ773068.286-NODE-286-length-27460-cov-46.504908_pt1 | contig 27460 bp, 23 predicted proteins | sample MGYA00580620_ERZ773068 | MGnify/ENA primary metagenome ERZ773068 (study PRJEB29015, sample SAMEA2737983) | human oral metagenome | biome: human oral; feature: human-associated habitat; material: dental | place: China | collected 2101 ... | reverse complement strand
CTGTGCACGGCGGGCTATGGACTAGCACACGGTAACTGGCACTATTTTTTCGGTGCTTTTTATCTGTTTGCCATCAACTGCGTGTTCATCGCTTTTTCCACCCTACTGTTTTCCAAACTACTTAAGCTGCCGCGCAGGGGGCTGGTAAGTGAGACCAAACGCAGACTGCACCGTATTATTATCACAGCCGTAGTGTTGGCAGTGATGATTCCGAGCGGATATATGGCATCGGGACTAGTGCGTCAGGAGCTGTTTAATACCAAAGCCAACAATGCCATCGCCGCTGCACAACAGCAGGAAGGTTTTTTCGTGCTGCGTAAAATGGTGAACTACAAAGAACGTGCAGTCGGGCTGATTGTCAACGGAACAGGGAATGCCGAGAAAATTACCACTCTGCTGGTCACAAATCTGAAAGCGGCAGGTATAAAAGAACCGCAAGTGAAAGTAGTCTATGCGGGGGGCAGTGACACCAGAATTGAAGAACTGCTGGCAAGCCATAACAACTCGGTGCAGTTACAGAACAAGCTGGAAGAGCAGCAGGCCTACATCGATACCGTGCTGGCGGGCAAAACCACCAGTCCCGAAGACGTAGCAGTACTGAGGGAAATCAAAGCCCAATATCCGGAAGCCGAAAAAATCGTTGTTGGGCGCGGTTTGGTTTGGGAAAAAGCACAAACTGCACCCGCTACGCAGGAGCAGCCTGAGAGAGTTCAAAGCGAAGAAGCGGACGCAAGTAACAATGTTGTTGTCTCCCTCGAATTCGACCAACCTCTGCCCGCCAAAGACCGCGAAAGGTTACAGGCGTGGTTGAACCAGCGTTATGAAGGTACAACGGTGCGCTTGTTGGTCAATACCAAAGTTTTGGACAAATAGGCATCCCTCAAATATTTCGCCTGAACCCCGGAGGCTAGCTAGAACTTTTCAGGTAGCCTCCCCTAGTGTGAATTATGAATGACGAAACCCGCCCGCTACTACAAAAAGGCCGTCTGAAACTTAAACCCATACGGTTTTATCTATTGATGCCGCGCAAACCTCATTCTACGATTTTCAGGTAGCCTTCCAGACCGTTTGAAAGGCTACCTGAAGCCTACCCACACCCTCATCTTTAAGGAGACCCAATATGACCCAATCCTGCGATATCGCCATCATCGGCGCCGGCCCCTCCGGCGCAGTTGCCGCCGCCCTGCTGCTCAAACACGGCTTTTCCGTGTGCGTGCTCGAAAAGCAGCATTTCCCCCGCTTCGTGATCGGCGAAAGCCTGTTGCCGCACTGCATGGAATTCATCGAAGAAGCCGGCTTCCTGCCCGCCGTCGAAGCCGAAAAGCGCTTCCAGTTTAAAAACGGCGCCGCCTTTACCTGGGGCAGCCGCTACACCTACTTCGACTTCACCGACAAATTCACCGCCGGCCCCGGCACCACCTTCCAGGTACGCCGCGAGATTTTCGACAAGATCCTGATCGACGAAGCCGCCAAGCAGGGCGCCGACGTGCGCTTCGGCCACGCCGTTGCCGCCTTCGCCGACACCGATAGCGGCGCCCGTCTCACCGTGCAGCCTGAAAACGGCACCGAATACGTGCTGGAAGCCAAATTCGTGCTCGATGCCAGCGGCTACGGCCGCGTGCTGCCGCGCCTGTTGGACTTGGACACCCCGTCCCATCTGCCCGTGCGCGAAGCCCATTTCACCCATATCGACGACAACATCAGCGACCCAGAGTTCGACCGCAACAAAATCCTGATTTCCACCCACCCCGAACACCGCGACGTGTGGCTGTGGCTGATTCCCTTCGGCGACAACCGCTGCTCCATCGGCGTGGTCGGCCTGCCCGAGCGCTTTGCCGGGCTGGGCGATTCCGAAGCCATCCTGCGCCGCTACGCCGACGAAGTCCCCATGCTCAAGCGCGTGCTGGCCAACGCCCAATGGCACAACGACTTCCCTTTCCGCAAAATCAGCGGCTACTCGGCCAACGTCAAAGCGCTCTACGGCAAACACTTCGCGCTGTTGGGCAACGCCGCCGAGTTTCTCGATCCGGTATTCTCATCCGGCGTCACCATCGCCATGCACTCGGCCAAACTCGCCGCCGACCTGCTCTGCCGCGCGCTCAAAGGCGAAACCGTCGATTGGCAAAGCGGCTTTGTCGAACCTTTGATGGTGGGCGTCGATGCCTTCCGCACCTATGTTGAAGGTTGGTACGACGGCAGCTTCCAAGACGCCATCTACGCCCCCGAGCGCAACCCCGAAATCGGCCGCATGATCAGCTCGATCCTTGCCGGCTACGCCTGGGACACCGCCAACCCCTTCGTTGAAAAATCCAAACGCCGCCTCGAAGCGCTCGCCGCCACCGTCGGCCCGCAGGAATGCCGTTAAACCGGCATTAAGTGCTGTTCAGGCTGCCCTGCCGACAGGGCAGCCTGAAAACCCAAGCAGCCTGAAACGCTGTTTCAGGCTGCCTTTTCCCGCTCCGCCGCAGCTTGAATTTCCCCGCCCAAACTGCCAAACTCCACCCGTTTTTTTACCTTAAAGGCAGCCTGAAAACATGAATGCCAAACTTTCCGCCCTGATTACTGCCGCCGCGCTGCTTTTAGCCGCCTGCGGCACTTCTTACAACCCGCAGGCGCGCCCGCAGCTCGATGCGGGCGAGAGCCGCCGTTTCAAAATCGAGCGGCTCGACGGAGCGGGCGGCACCGAACAGGTGTCGCTTTTGGTGGTGCAGGGCGAAGCCGGCGGGCAGACGCGCTGGATTCAAACCGACGCTTTCGGCGCCCCGCTGGCGCGCTTGTCGGCCACCGAGCGCGGCTGGCGGCGCGACGGCTTTGTGCCGCCCAACCACGCGGCGCAGGCGCTGTTTACCGAGATGTTCCCGATGCTCAAAGACTACAGCAGCGACGAGCGGGACATCAATATCAACGCAGGCGGCGTCAAATGGCGGGTTACGCCGCTGCCGCCGGAGAACGGCGATGAATGATGCCGTCTGGCTCGGCCGCCCGGCGCTGGTTTCGGCGCTCGGCAGCGGTTTGGACGAACACCTGCGCGGCCTGTTTGCGCCGCCGGCGGCGAGTCCGCTCACTTTCAGCAGCGAATGGGTAATCGGCAAAAACCGTGCTTTCGGCGCGGTAAACCGCGAACTCAGAAGGCTGCCTGAAAACCTCGGCGCCGAGCATATCAGCCGCAACAACCGGCTGTTGTGGGACGCACTCGAACAAATCGAGCCGCAGATTCAGGCTGCCCGCAGCCGCTACGGCGCCGAACGGGTGGCGGTGGTGATCGGCACTTCGGTGGGCGGCGCCGACGAAAACATCCCGCTGTTCCGCCACGTTGCCGACGGCGGCGCGTGGGACGGCCTGCCCTTCGGCCAGCAGCAGCAGCTGTTGTCGTCATCCGCCGATTTCGTCGCTGCCGCCTACGGTCTGCACGGGCTGTGCTACGGCGTTTCCACTGCCTGCACGTCCGGCGCGCGGGCGCTGATCAGCGCGGCGCGGCTGCTGCGCGCGAATCTGTGCGACGCGGTGGTGTGCGGCGGCGTCGATACCCTGTCGCCGCTGACGATTAACGGCTTTGCGGCGCTGGAAGTCTTGTCCGCAGGCATCGCCAATCCGTTTTCCGAGCGCCGCGACGGCATCAATATCGGCGAAGCGGCCGCCGCCTTTGTGATGACGCGCGATAACGACGGCGAGAGCCTGCCGCTCTTGGGCTACGGCGCCAGCAGCGATGCCCACCATATGTCGTCCCCGCGCCCCGACGGCCTCGGCGCGGCGCAGGCTTTTCAGGCTGCCTTAAAACACGCCGCCCTTGCGCCCGCACAAATCGGCTGGATCAACCTGCACGGCACCGGCACCAAGCTCAACGACGGCATGGAAAGCCGCGCCGTGGCCGAAGTGTTCGGCTGCGCCACCGCCGCCACGTCCACCAAGCCGCTCACCGGCCACACGCTCGGCGCCGCCGGTGCGCTCGAAGCCGCCTTTGTGTGGGGCGCCGTCAGCCGCCGCGACAATCCGCAGGGCCTGCTGCCGCCGCAGCTGTGGGACGGTGTGCGCGATGCCGAGCTGCCGCCGATCGCCCTGGCCGTTTCAGGCTGCCGCTGGCCCGACGGCCGCCGCATCGGCGCCAGCTCGTCTTTCGCTTTCGGCGGCAACAACAGCGTGCTTATTATCGGAGAACCCTAAATGCAGCCCTGCCCGATCAAACCCACCGACCACCTGCTGCCGCACAGCGGCCGCATGGTGCTCTTGGACGAAGTGCTGTCCTACGACGACACCAGCCTGCACGCCGTCTGCACCATCCGCCCCGACTGCATCCTGCTGCCGCCAAACAACCCCGACGCGCTGCCCGGCTGGCAGGGCATGGAAATCATGGCGCAGGGCGTCGGCGCCTGGGCGGGCGTGCAGGCGCTCGATGCCGGCCGCCCCGTGCAGCTGGGTTTTCTGCTCGGCACCCGCAAGCTCGAATTCGGCGTACCGGCCATTCCCGTCGGCACGGTGATGGACGTGAAAGCCGTACTCTCCTGGCTCGACAACGCCAACAATATGGGCGTGTTCGACTGCACGCTTGCCGTGCGCACCCCGCCCGCCGGCCGCGAAGCCGAACTGCCCGCCGGCACCCTGCTGCTCTCCGGCGCGCTCAATGTGTTTATGCCCAAAAGCCAGGAAGCGCTGGAAGCGATACTGGCGGGTTAGCCCGCCCGAACTTTCAGGCTGCTTTGCCCTGGATAAAAGGCAGCCTGAAAAAACCATGCGGCAGCCCGCCAAACACTCAGGCACCAAACTTTCAGGCTGCCTGAAAACCACCCGCACCGCTGCCGCCCCGCACCCGCCCGGCTAACAGCGCTTTCAGGCTGCCCTTATGTTTTCAGGCAGCCTGAAAGGGCAAAACGGCATTGCCAAGCAGGCAGCCTGAAACCCTTCTCCCCGTCCGAATTTGCAAAGGAAACCCCGCACCATGAGCACCCCCACCATTCTGATTACCGGCTCCAACCGCGGCATCGGCAAGGCCGTTGCCCTGGGCTTGGCGGCCGACGGTTTTGACATTGTCGTCCACTGCCGCAGCAGGCGCGACGAAGCCGAAGCGGTCGCCGAACAAATCCGCGCGCTGGGGCGGCAGGCGCGGGTGCTGCAGTTTGACGTATCCGACCGCGCCGAGTGCCGCGCGGCGCTGGAAGCCGATATTGAAACACACGGCGCCTACTACGGCGTGGTGCTGAACGCGGGACTGACGCGCGACAATGCCTTTCCCGCGCTGGAAGACGACGACTGGGATAAGGTGCTGCGCACCAATCTCGACGGTTTTTACAATGTGCTGCACCCGCTGGTGATGCCGATGATCCGCCGCCGCGCGCCCGGGCGGATTGTGTGCATGGCGTCGGTGTCCGGCATCACCGGCAACCGCGGCCAGGTCAATTACAGCGCGTCCAAAGCCGGGCTGATCGGCGCCGCCAAAGCGCTGGCGGTGGAGCTGGCCAAGCGCAAAATCACCGTAAACTGCGTCGCTCCCGGCCTGATCGACACCGAAATCGTCGATGAGCGCGTGCCGGTGGACGAAATTCTCAAGGCCGTTCCCGCCGCGCGCATGGGGCAGCCTGAAGAAGTGGCACACGCGGTGCGTTTTCTGATGGACGAAAAAGCCGGCTACATCACCCGCCAGGTGATCGCGGTAAACGGGGGGCTGTGCTGATGCAAACCAAACGGGTGGTGATTACCGGCGTCGGCGCGGTGAGCGCTTTCGGCCGCACTTGGGACGACATCCGCGCGCGTTTTGCCGCCGGCGAAAACGCCGTGCGCTACATCGCCGCTTGGGAGAGCTATCCCGAGCTGGAAACCAAGCTCGGCGCGCCGATTGCCGATTACGCGCCGCCGGCGCATTGGACGCGCAAGCAGCTGCGCAGCATGGGGCCGCTGGCGCAATACTGCACCGACGCCGCCGAACAGGCGCTCGAGCAAGCCGGCCTGCTGAACGACCCGCTAATCCGCGACGGCCGCATGGGCGTGGCCGCCGGCTCGTCGTCCGGCAGCACCGCCGACGTGCTCGACATCGGCCTGATGCTCGCCCACCAGCCCAACAACTTCAGCGCCAACACCTATGTACGCATGATGCCGCACACCACCGCCGCCAACGTGGCGATTTTCTTCGGCTTAACCGGTCGCCTGATTCCCACTTCCAGCGCCTGCACTTCCGGCAGCCAGGGCATCGGCTACGCCTACGAAGCCATTAAATTCGGCAAAATCCCGATGATGCTCGCCGGCGGCGCCGACCAGCTGTGTCCGTCGGAAGTATTCGTGTTCGACACCCTGTACGCCGCCAGCCGCCGCAACGGCGAAGCAGCGCTCACCCCGCGCCCCTACGATGCCGCGCGCGACGGCCTGGTGCTGGGCGAAGGCGGCTGCATGATGGTGCTCGAAGAGCTGGAACACGCCCGCGCGCGCGGCGCCGAAATCATCGCCGAAATCGTCGGCTACGGCGCCAACTGCGACGGCAGCCACATCACCCGCCCCGAAGAAGCCACCATGCGCCGCTGCATCGAGCTGGCGCTGGAAGATGCCGATCTGCCGCCCGATGCCATCGGCTACGTCAGCGGCCACGGCACCGCCACCGAGCACGGCGACATCGCCGAAACCCGCGCCACCGCCGCCGTGTTCGGCCACGTCCCAATCAGCTCGCAAAAAAGCTATCTCGGCCACACTCTCGGCGCCTGCGGCGCGCTCGAATCGTGGTTCGCAATCGAAATGATGCGCGACGGACAGTTCTTCCCTACCCTCAATCTCGACAATCCCGACCCGCGCTGCGGCGACGCCGACTACATCGCCGGCAGCCCCCGCGCCATCAATACCGAATACGTAATGAACAACAACTTCGCCTTCGGCGGCGTCAATACCTCGCTGATTTTCAAACGCTGGACAGAATAAGCAGCCTGAAACCGCCGCCCGCAACAACAAAGCAGCCTGAAAACGGAATTTCCCGTTTTCAGGCTGCTTTTGGCTCAAAAAAACGGCGCCGGCAACCAGCCCCAGGGGGCGCACCGCGCACCAAAGCACCCAAGCAAACAAGCCGGTACACGGTACGCCTCCTACAGAGCAGGCTGCCCCCGCAAAAGCAGCCTGAAAGCCGTTCCAAACGGTTTTCAGGCTGCTTTTTGCAACGAAAAACGAAACACGGGCGCTGCGCCCCTATTCTTCCCCGCCCTCTTCTGCGTCTGCATCGGCCAGCATCCGGCGCAGCAGGGCGGCTTCGCGGCGGCTGACCAAATGACGCATGGCGCCGATGGTCATTTCGCAATACTGGCGCTGCCGTGCCGGATCCAGCTTTGCCGGTTCGGCATTCATGACTTCCTGAGCTTCTTCGCCATATTGCTGCAACAGATAATCGCCTAAGGATTCCCCTGCGGCGGCCACTTCGCTTGCTGTCGGAATGCTGCGCTCGGCACGGTAGCTGCGGATGGCTTGGGCAACGGCGCGATCCACGGCGCCAAAATCCAGCGATTCCGTTTTTTTACGGACAATGCTGTAGGGGGTTTCGAGAAGGTCGATGCAGTTGCGGGTGGGCTGGCGGTTGGCCTGATCCAGCAGGTCGGCGGTAGCGGAGAATAAGGACAATATGGCTTCGTCGCTGCCTTTGGCCATATATCTGCCGGCGAAAGTATCGATTTCAGGGCCGATTTCTTGGGCAACGGCCGCTTGGCCGTAGGCATCGGTTGCTCCGCCGGCCTGCAGATGGCGGTCGATGGCGGTGTGCAGTTTTTCTTCCAGCCGGCCGTAAGCAGCGGGATCGGCGGCCTTGATGGCAAGGCCGGTTTCGCCACCGATGGTTTTGCTGATCACGCTGTCCCTGAAATCCTGCTTGCGTTGCCGGCGCAGCTGCAGATCAAAGACAAACAGCGACACCAGCCCCAGCAGCACCAAACCAATAAGTATGCGTTTTGTGTTGTCGGACATGGCCGGTTTTCCTGTTCAAACGGTTTTAGCTTCGCAACTCCGCTTTGCTACGCAGGCTGCTTTTTTTGCGCGGCTCAGGCAATCAGCCGCATCACCACCACCATTACCACCGCCAAAAACAGGCCGAAGGCGGCGGCGATGCCCAGGCGGATGAATTTTTGGCGGTAGGGGTCTTCGTCGTCCTGCATCAGCTCGGGCATGTTTTCGGGGAAAACGACGATGTCGTCTTCTTCGCTGGGCACGGCCGGACGGCTGCTGCGCGGCTGCAGGCGGTTGTTGAGCCAGACGGCGATGTCGCTGTATTGCGGTGCGGGCGGGGCGGCGGTCAGCGCACCCTGCGCCACCAGCTCGGCGATGCGCGCTTCGGCGTGCGGGTGGCCGGCTTGGGCGGCCTGCAGCAGTTTGGCGCGTGCCATCTGTTTGACGGCGGGGTCTTGGACGAGAAACTGGCTGACGGCGGTGGCGATTTTGCGCTCGTCGGGTGCCTTGCCCTGCGGCCATGCCACGGCGGCGGCCTGCTCTTCGGCATCGGCGGACAGCAATTCCGGCGCGGCTTCGGGGGCGGCGAGCACCATTTCGGCGTGCAGGCGCAGGCCGCGCCAGTCGCCGGCGACAGCGGCACGGCGCGCCCAGGCGGCGGCTTCGCGCAGGCTCTGCGGCACATACAGCCCTTTGCCGTAGAGATAGGCGAGATAAACGGCGGCGTTGGCCTGGCCGATGTTGTACAGCCGCAGCAGCGCGGCAACCAGCGCCGGCGCCTGCTGGGCGTTCAGGCGGCCGCTTTGCACCGCCTGATGGATTTTGTCGGGCGTGCGGCTGCCGAGCAGGCGGTTGAGCGCGTCGTCGGCCAGCTCGGCAAAGGCGCCGCCGAAGTCGGCCAGCCGCAGTTTGGCGTAACGCACGGCGCCGTCATTGCCGGCATTCTGGCCGGACACCAGTTTTTTCGCCGCCGCCATTACCGCGTCGTCGCCGGCGCCCTGCTCGCTGCTGCGGCCGTAGCTGCGGCCGGCCTGCCAGCGGCAGTTGCGCACGAATTGTTTGCCGCGGGCGTCGTCAGCAGCCTGAAAGGCGGTGCCGGGCACGCTGCCCAGCGTCGGCAGTTCGGCGGCGCTGGGGCGCACGGCGTCGGCAAAGCCTTTCCAAAAAACCGGTTCCTGCGCCAGCAGTGCGGCAAAAGCGGCGGCGGCATCCAAGCCCTGTCCGGCGGCCACCCACTGCCGGTAGTAGGGCATATGCGCCCAGTAGCGGGCGGGCAGCAGGGTAACGGCGGCCACGCCCTCGGCGGCGAGTATCGGCACGCAGCGGGCGCGCAGCACGCCGTCGGGCAGGTGCGGCCGCCACAGCAGCATCCGCGCCAGCCGTAGTTGCGGCCGGGCGGGCAGCGGGCGGATCAGGCTGCCTGAAAGCGGCTGCGGCGCCTGGCCGCCCAGCACTTCGGCGGCAGCGAGCAAATCCTGCGGCGCGGTGCGGCCGGCGGGGTCGTACACCACATCTACAATCTCGGCGTCTTCGCCCGCTTCAAAGGCGGCGCCGTTGCCGACTACGGCGGCACACACGCTGCGGCCGGCGGTGTAGAGCCTGGCCAGCGCGTCGATTTGCGCGTAAAGCGGACTGGCGAGCAGCTCAAAGGGCGGCAGGATTTGCAGATAGGGCAGATCGTGCTGCGGGGTGCGCTCGACGGCGTCGGCGCAAACGGGCAGGGTGGCGGGAAAATCGGCGGCGTTCAGCATGGCGCTCTTTCGTAGGGGGATGGTTTTGGGTTTTCAGGCTGCCTGATTGGGCTGTGCGCTTATCGCCCAAGCAGCCTGAAAAAGGCGGATGGTCGGGAAAACGGTTTTCAGGCTGCTTGGGCGGCGGTGTGCTCCAATTCCAGCGCGGCGGCCAGCAGCGAGAGCCGCGCCATCACGCCGTAAACATACAGGCGGTTGCCGGTGCTGTCGGGGTCTTGCGGGTTGGGGCGCGGGATGCCCAGCTCGTCCCATTGGGCGAACACGCGCTTGCAGTCGCCGCTCTCGTCGCCATCCTGCGCTTCGTTCTCGTCGGCGCAGCCGGTGGTGGGAATGCTGTGGTTGAGCGGCACGAACACCATGCCGCCGGCGTTCAGGTTTTCGTCGGCGCCGCGCCCTTCGTGCACGCGAAAAAAGCCGCCGATAACGAAGCGGTCCATCATATACACCACCGGCTCGCACACCGCGCCGTTTAGGGTTTCGTAGGTGTAAATGCCTTCTTGGACAATGACTTCGCTCACCTCCAGCCCTTCTTTGACTTTGGCCATTTTGTTGCGGTTTTTGCGGTTCAGGCCGCGCACTTCGTCGGCCGATTTCACGCTCATCACGCCCATGCCGTAGGTGCCGGCGTCGGCTTTAACGATCACAAAGGGCTGGTCGGTGATGCCTTTTTCGTCGTATTTCGCCTGGATTTTCGCCAGCACGCGCTCCACGGCTGCGGCCAGCGCGTCTTCGCCTTCGCGCTCTTGGAAGTTCAGTCCGCCGATTTTTTCGAAATAAGGGTTGATCTGCCACTCGTCAATGCCCAGCAGCTCGGCAAACTCGGCGGCGATGCGGTTGTAGGCGGCAAAATGCTCGGTTTTGCGCCGCGTCGTCCAGCCGCCGTGCAGGGGCGGCAGCACGGTTTGGCTGATATCCTGCAGGATTTCCGGCACGCCGGCGGAAAGATCGTTGTTCAACAATACGAAGCAGGGCGAAAAGCCGTCGGCCAGATGCACGCGGCCGCGAGTGCGCAACAGCGGCTCGATGGTCAGCCGGTTACCCAGTGCGGTTTCCAGCTCCACCGCTTCGGTGATTTCGGGATTCAGGCTGCCGATGCGCACTTCAAAGCCGGCATTGCGCAAAATGCCGGCCAGCGCGTAAACGTTTTGCAGATAGAAGGTGTTGCGGGTGTGGTTTTCCGGCACCAGCAGCACCGAACGGGCGTTGTCGCAGGCGCGATCGACGGCATCCTGTGCGGCGATGCTCGCCAGCGGGATAAAGTTGGGATTGAGATTATTAAAGCCGCCGGGAAACAGGTTCATATCGATAGAAGCCATTTTGTAGCCGGCGTTGCGAATGTCCACCGAGCCGTAAAACGGCGGCCGGTGCTGCTTCCATTTCTGGCGGAACCACGCTTCGATGCGCGTTTGGTTTTGCAGCAGGATTTGTTCGAAATCTTGAAGGCGGGCGGCATATTCGGGGGCAATCGCAGGCAGTTTCATACGGGTTCCTCTTGCGGCGGGAAAACAATCACAAGCGGCGGCATACAGGCGCCGCAGCGGCGTGCGGCATTATACACGGCACACCGCGCGCCCCAAGCGCCGCCATAGCGGCAGGCAGCCTGAAAAGGGCGGCGATGCGACATTTTATGCTTTCAGGCTGCCTCTTTTTTGCGTATATAATCGGCCGCCTGTGTAATCCAAACAACCAACCGCCATGAAATCCAGATTCCGCGCTGTCCCCGCCGCACTGGCGCTGCTCTTGGCCGCCTGCGGCAGCAGTGAGCAGCCGATCACGTCCACCCCCAATGCCGCCGATACCGACCCGCTGGCGCCTTTGCTGATTCCCAAGGTAAACCTGCCCGCGCCCGATGTGGCGCAAACCGGCTACTCCGCCCATCCTGATGTGCAGGCGTTTGTTGCCGAGCGGCGCAATCAGGGGCGCGGGTTGGACGAAGGCAGCTTGAAAGCCTTTTTCGATAGCGCAGGCTACCGCGGCGACATTATCCGGCTGATGGACAAGCCCGGCACTTCGCGGCCGTGGTATGTGTTCCGCAACAATAACGCGCCGGCCGCGCGCATCACCGCCGGCCGCCGCTTCTATCAGGCCAACCGCGCCGCCATCGACCACGCCGCCGCGCAATACGGCGTGCCGGCCGGGCTGATTGTCGCCATTCTCGGCATCGAAACCAATTACGGCAGCAATATGGGCAACATCCGTCTGGCCGATTCGCTGCCCACGCTTGCGTTCGGCTATCCGCGCCGCGCCGCTTATTTCCGCGGCGAGCTGGCGGAATTCCTGCAGCTGGCCGCCGAAGAAGGGCGCGATCCGCAGAGCTTTAGCGGCAGTTTCGCCGGCGCGATGGGCATGCCGCAGTTTATGCCCTCCAGCTACCGCAAATGGGCGGCGGACGGCGACGGTGACGGCCGCCGCGACATCTGGAACAGCGTGGCCGACGCCGCGGCATCGGTTGCCAACTATATGAAGCAAAACGGCTGGCAGAGCGGCGGCCGCATGGCGGTGCCGGTTACGCTGACGCCCACGCCCGAACTTTCGGCACTGATGGAGCGCAAAACCGAGATGGACCACACCGTGGCCGATCTCAAGCGCATGGGCGTGATGCCGCAGGAAGCGGTGGCCGACGATGAAAAAGCGGTGCTGTTCCGCTTGGAAACCGCGCCCGGCGAATACCGCTACTTTATCGGTCTCAACAATTTCTACACCGTCTGGCACTACAACAACAGCCGCCTGTATGTAATGGCGGTGCGCGACATCGCCCTGGGCGTTGGCGCCAACGGCCTGTAGAGCCACCAAGCAGCCTGAAAAGCTTTCAGGCTGCCTCAACCGCATCATCGGAACGAAAGGAAAAACCATGAAACGCCCTGTCTTGTTATGCGCCGCCGTGCTGCTGGTCGCCTGCGCGGTCGAACCGCCGCCGCACGCCCCCCGCCATCACGATCCCGAACCGCAGCACATCCACCGCCACCGGCCGGTTACTGTTGTCCAGCCGGCCAAAGACAACAGCCGCCATGTGCCGGCGCAAAGCGCTTTCGGCCGCGATATGGTCGAGCGCTTCTGCGCCCAAAACGGCGGCCGCATCGAACAACCAGGCGGCCGCAGCACCTGCCGCCTGCCCGACGGCACGGTTGTTGAAGAGTGGGAATACTTCCGCCAGCGCCCGAGCCGCCCCGACTACCGCCGCTAAGGCCCCCGCTTTCCCAACCTGCGGCCGCCGGCCGCACCCACCATCCGAAAGGAAAACGCCATGAGCAAACTGATCCCCCTGTCCGCCGCCCTGCTGCTGGCCGCCTGCGCCGGCAACGGGCAGCCTGAAAAACACCCGGATTCGCCGATGGTCGGCATGTCCAACCCCGCTTCCGAGTTCTGCATCAAACAAGGCGGCAAGCTCGAAACCAAAAAAGACGCCGAAGGCGGCGAATACGCCCTGTGCCACCTGCCCGACGGCACGGTTGTTGAAGAGTGGGAATACTTCCGCCAGCACGCCCCGCGTTAAACTCGCTTTTAGCCAAACGGCCGCCGCAACACTTTTCTGCGGCGGCCGTTTTTTCAGGCAGCCTGAAAGACCGCGCGGTTTTTTCAGGCTGCCTGTCTGTAGCGGACTGGCGTAAGCTAATGGCGTCGTGTGAAAGGGGCAGACTTGGTAAAGGTTTCAGGCTGCTTTTTCCTGCTTTCGGGCGGCTTTTCTGTTTTGACTTCGTTGAAAACTGCGGCTTTCAGGCTGCCTTTGTGTTTGCCTGCCGGATAAAAAAACGCCGCAATCCTGCGCGGATTGCGGCGTTGGTTTTCATAAAACGACTGCTTATTTCTGGTCGTCTTTCACTTCTTCAAAATCGGCATCGACTACGTCGTCGTCTTTCTTGGCGGAAGATTCCGACTGCGCCGCGCCTTCGCCGGCTTGGGCTTCGGCCTGCGCCTGTGCGTACACCATTTCGCCGAGCTTCTGGCTGGCGGCGCCGAGGGCTTCGGCTTTGGCGTCGATGGCGGCTTTGTCGTCGCCTTTCACGGCTTCTTCGGCTTCTTTCAACGCGGCTTCGATTTTTTCTTTCTCGGCAGCGTCGAGTTTGTCGCCGTAGTCGGCCAGCGATTTTTTCACCGAATGGATCAGGGCTTCGGCCTGGTTGCGGCTTTGCACCAGCTCGTGCAGTTTTTTGTCTTCTTCGGCGTTGGCTTCGGCGTCTTTCACCATGCGTTCGATTTCTTCCTCGCTCAAGCCGGAAGAGCCTTGGATGGTGATGTTGGCGGCTTTGCCTGTGCCTTTGTCTTTGGCAGACACGTGCAGGATGCCGTTGGCGTCGATATCGAAGGTTACTTCAATCTGCGGCATACCGCGCGGGGCGGGGGCGATGTCGCCGAGGTTAAACTGACCCAGTGATTTGTTGGCCGAAGCGCGTTCGCGTTCGCCCTGCAACACATGGATGGTTACCGCGCTTTGGTTGTCTTCGGCGGTAGAGAACACCTGCGACGCTTTGGTCGGAATGGTGGTGTTTTTCTGAATCAGCTTGGTCATCACGCCGCCCATGGTTTCGATACCGAGCGACAGCGGGGTTACGTCGAGCAGCAGTACGTCGCTGCGGCCGCCGCCCAATACTTCGCCCTGAATCGCGGCGCCCACGGCCACGGCCTCGTCGGGGTTCACGTCTTTGCGCGGCTCTTTGCCGAAGAAGTCTTTCACGGCTTCCTGCACTTTGGGCATGCGGGTTTGACCGCCGACCAAAATCACGTCGTCGATGTCGCCTGCGGAAAGGCCGGCGTCTTTGAGCGCGGTGCGGCAAGGCTCGATGGAACGTTGGATCAGGTCTTCCACCAGGCTTTCAAATTTGGCGCGGGTGATTTTCATCGCCAAGTGTTTGGGGCCGGTGGCGTCCATGGTGATGTAGGGCAGGTTGATTTCGGTCTGCTGGCCGCTGGAAAGCTCGATTTTGGCTTTTTCGGCGGCTTCTTTCAGGCGTTGCAGCGCCATCACGTCGTTTTTCAGATCGATGCCCTGTTCTTTTTTAAACTCGGCGATGATGTGGTCGATCAGGCGTTGGTCGAAGTCTTCGCCGCCCAGGAAGGTGTCGCCGTTGGTGGCCAATACTTCAAACTGTTTTTCGCCGTCCACATCGGCGATTTCGATAATGGAAATATCGAAAGTACCGCCGCCCAAGTCGTAAACCGCGATTTTGCGGTCGCCGCTGCTGTTTTTGTCCATACCGAAAGCCAGTGCGGCGGCGGTGGGCTCGTTGATGATGCGTTTGACTTCCAAACCGGCGATGCGGCCGGCATCTTTGGTGGCCTGGCGCTGACTGTCGTTAAAGTAGGCCGGCACGGTAATCACGGCTTCGGTTACTTTTTCGCCCAGATAGGCTTCGGCGGCTTCTTTCATTTTGCGCAGCACTTCGGCGGAAATCTGCGGCGGGGAAAGCTCTTTGCCCTGCGCTTTGACCCAAGCGTCGCCGTTGGCGGCCTTGATGATGTCAAAGGGCATGGTTTCGATGTCGCGCTGGACTTCTTTGTCTTCGAACTTATGGCCGATCAGTCGTTTGGCGGCGTAGATGGTGTTTTTGGCGTTGGTTACGGCCTGGCGTTTGGCCGGCGCGCCCACCAGAATTTCGCCGCCGTCGAGATAGGCGATGATGGAAGGCGTGGTGCGCGCGCCTTCGGCGTTTTCGATTACTTTGGTTTGGCCGTTTTCGGAAATGGCCAGGCAGGAATTGGTGGTACCCAGGTCGATACCGATGACTTTTGCCATGTTTGCGTCTCCTAACAGATGGATAAAATAAATTCAGGCGGATGCGGCTGCATCCCGACGGCAGGCAAAATAGGGGAACTTGGCGGCTTTTCAAGGGGCGGGGCGGGGATTTTTTGCAAGAGACGGCAAGGCTAGGGCGAAAAACGGCATTTTCCGGCGCAAAAAAGTTTTCAGGCTGCCTTTGCAGCATGGCAAAGGCAGCCTGAAAACAAGGGCGCGGCGGTTTGAAGCCGCTTTAGGAAAACAGCCGCTTGGCCAGCGCGCCGCCGGGGGCGATTTCCACCGCCAGCATTTCTTCCTGCCGCGCTTTGATGTAGCGGCGCACGTTTTTCAGCCACTGGCTGGAAATCGGCTGGATTTTTTCGTCCACCAGATCGAGCCGTAATTCTTTGGACACCGCCACCACCAGGTTCATAAACTGGTCGAAATTGTCGTCCGACGCCGGCACGCGGGTGATGTCGAACAGCAGGCTGAAGCCTTTGTAGGGCTGGCTGGAGAGCAGGCCGTCGGTAAACGGGTTGCCGTCCAGCGTAACCGCGGTGTATTTGGCGCCGCCGGTATCGGCCGCCAGCACAAACGAACCGTCGGGCATCAGCTCGAAGCCGCGGCGGGTAAGCGCGGCGCGCAATTCGTTGCCCGACACGCCGGCCTGGTTTACCAGATGGATGGCGATGGCCTGATCGACGCGGGCGCACAATTCGTCGAGCGGGCCGGCGGTTTCGAGAAAGGCGGTGGCGTTTTCAAACAGCGCGCTGCCGCCGTTTTTTGCCGCAAAGCGCTCGACCTGGCTGCGGAAGTCGTCCAAATCGCGCCGCTCGGCCAAACCGATGCGGCTCACCGCCTGCAGGCCGATAACAAACGCTTGGTAGAGAATGCCGGGAATCGGCTCGGCAGCCTGAAAACGGCCGTCCATGGTGCAGCCGATTACCTGAAAGCGGTGGCGGCCGGACAGACGCGGCACCGAATGCAGCTCTCTGGGCTCGTTCAGCGACACATAGGCCATATAGTCGAAACGTTTGTCGAACCATTTGAGCTTGGCGCGGCGCAAGTCTTCCAAATCCAGCGCCTGATGTTTGGGTGCGGCGCTTTTGGCGGCACTTTTGCGCTCGACTTTGGCCGGCTTGGGCGGCTGCTCGGGCGACACCAGTTCAAACGGAAATTCGCTTTGCGATCGGGCGGCGGGCGCTTCGGCGGCAGGGGTTTCGGCAGCGGGCGCGGGTTTTTCAGGCTGCTTTGGGGCAGCGGTTTCGGTGTGGTCGCCGTCGGCTTGGGGGGCGGCGGACGGCGCGGGTAATGCGGGAGTTTCAATAGGCTCGGCAGGCTTTTCAGGCTGCTTGGGCGCAGCGGGCGTGCGGTTGAGCGATGCGCCCAAACCGCTGCCGCCGCTTTCGCCGAAAGTCTGGCCGTCGCGCACCGACGTGGTTTGGCTCTGCATCAGCGCGTCGCGGTCGGCATGGCCGAACTGGCTGCGGATTTTTTTGCGGTATTGATTTTCCTGGTGGATGTTGTAGGCCACCACCGCCACCAAAACGGTCAGCAGCAGCACGATGATGATCAGAAAAGTGGTGTTGTTCATGCGTAAACCTAGGATGTTTGCGTGAATCGGCGCCGCAATTATATAGTAGAACCCGCCCGCAGTCTTTTCAGGCTGCCCGCGCATGGACAAACCCTGCCGGCGCGTGTAGCATTTTGCCGCCGTCCGTGTACCGCGCCGCCTGTTGCGGCGCGTTTTCCCCGCCGCCGCGCCGCCAGAGTGCCGCGCGTTTCAGGCAGCCTGAAACGGTTTCAAAGGATTGTTATGCCGCCCGATTTCGATATGGTTTTATTCGGCGCCACCGGCGATTTGTCGATGCGCAAACTGCTGCCCGCACTCTATCAGGCGCACGCCGCGGGCGAGCTGCATCCCGACGGGCGGATTATCGCGCTGGGGCGCAGCGATCTGGATACCGCAGGCTTTATTGCCAAAGCGGACGCCGAAGCCAAAATCCACATCAAAACCGCGTTTGACGAAGCGCAATGGGCGGCATTCACCCGCCGCATCGTCTATCTCAGGCTAGACATCACCCGCCGCGCCGATTTCGACGCGCTGGCGCAAACCGTGCAGCGGCGGCAGGCGCAAAGTGTTGTCGTCTATCTTTCCACCGCGCCCGAATTTTTCGCCGACGCCTGCGCCAATCTGGCCGCGGTCGGACTCAATACGCCGCAGGTGCGCATCGTGCTGGAAAAACCGCTGGGCACCGATCTCTCGTCCGCCCGCGCCATCAGCGAAGCCGTCGGCCGCCATTTCGGCGAAAACCAGATCTACCGCATCGACCATTATCTGGGTAAAGAAAGCCTGCAAAACCTGCTGTCACTGCGCTTTGGCAATACGGTGTTTGAGCCTTTGTGGAACCGCGATTATGTGCGCTCGGTGGAAATCACCGCCGCCGAAACGCTGGGCGTGGAAGAGCGCGGCGGCTTTTACGACGGCGCCGGCGCCCTGCGAGACATGCTGCAGAACCACATCATGCAGATGCTGTGCTACACCGCGATGGAAGCGCCGGCAAGCGCCGATGCCCAAGGCATCCACGCCGCCAAGCTGGCGTTGTTGCAATCGCTCAAACCGATGAGCCGCGAGAGCGCCGCCGGCAACAGCATCCGCGGCCAGTACGCCGCGCAAGGCAGCCTGAAAGGCTACCGCCAAGAGTCCAAAGTCCCGCCCGAGAGCCGCACCGAAACCTTTGCCGCGCTGCGGCTGGAAATCGACAACCCGCGCTGGGCGGGCGTGCCGTTTTACCTGCGCACCGGCAAGCGCATGGCCGAGCGCAGCGCCCGCATCGTGCTCAACTTCAAAACGGCGGCCGGCGCTTTCGGCGGCAGCGCCAACCGCCTGCTGATCAGCCTGCAGCCGCAGGAAACCGTGTCGCTGTCGCTGCAGGTGAAGGCGCCCGGCGGCAGCGAAACCGCCGCCGCCGAGATGACGCTCGATCTGGCGCAGACCGCCGGCCGCCGCGCCGACGCTTACGAGCTGCTGCTGCGCGAAGTGATTGCCGGCCGGCAGGAATTGTTTGTCCGCCGCGACGAAGCTGAAACCGTGTGGGCGTGGCTCGAGCCGCTGCTGCAAAACTGGGCGGCCGACAGCGTGCCGCTTTACGACTATCCCGCCGGCAGCTGGGGGCCGCAGGCCGCCGACGAGCTGCCCGCGCGCGACGGCAACCGCTGGTCGGAAGCAGCCTGAAACGTCTGTCCCAAACACGTGGCGGCTTTCAGGCTGCCTGAAAAACGCCCTGCCCTGCAGCCCAAGCGCCAAACGCATGGCGCTTGCTTTTCCGTTTCAGGCTGCCTGCCGCGGTCATCCGCTCCCCATCCGCGGCAGGCAGCCTGAAAGACTGTCTGCCCTGCCGTATCGCTTTTTCAGGCTGCCTGCCGCAGCCTGCCGGAGAAAATCCCATGTTCCGTATCACCGAAACCGCCGACGCCCAAGCAGCGGCGCAAACGCTGGCCGATGCCGTGGCCGCCGACTTGCGCCGCGTGCTGGCGGAATCGCCGCAGGCCGTGCTGGCGGTATCCGGCGGCAAATCGCCGGTGGCGTTTTTTGAAATACTCAGCCGCGCCGATCTCGACTGGGCGCGCGTTGCTCTGACGCTGGTGGACGAGCGGCTGGTGCCGACCGATCACACCGACAGCAATACCGCACTGGTGCGCCACCATCTGCGGCAAAACCGCGCCGCCGCCGCGCAATGGCTGCCGCTGGTGGCCGATAATGCCGACGAGGGCAGCCTGAAAAACCACGAGCAGGCGCTGGCTTTCGCGCTGTCGCAGTTCAAACAGCCCGATGTGCTGGTGCTGGGCATGGGCGGCGACGGCCACACCGCCAGCCTGTTTCCGCAGGCGCCGCAGCTGGCGCAAGCGCTGGCCGCCGATAATCCGCAGCCGCTGGCCGTTACCAGCCCTCAAACCGCGCCGCACGAGCGCATCACGCTGACACTGGCGGCCATCGAGCGCACGCCGCACTGCTATCTGGCGCTGGGCGGCGGCGACAAGCTGCGCGTGCTGCAGCAGGCCGAGCAGGGCGTCGATCCCGAGCTGCCGGTCAGCTTCGTCCTTCATTCCGCAAAGGCAGACTGCCATGTCATCACCCATCCCTGACACCTATCCGCGGCTGGTGGCCGATATCGGCGGCACCAACGCCCGCTTCGCGCTGGAAATCGCGCCGCAGCAGTTTAAATTCGTCGAAGTGCTCTCCTGCAACGACTACAACACGCTGGTCGATGCGGTGAAAGAATTTCTGCGCCGCCACGATATTTCCGCCGTGCGCCACGCCGCGGTGGCGATTGCCAACCCAATCGTCGGCGATTGGGTGCAGATGACCAACCACCATTGGGCGTTTTCCATCGAAACCACCCGCCAGGCGCTGCATCTGGAAACCCTGCTGTTTCTCAACGACTTCACCGCGCAGGCGCTGGCCATCACCCGCACACCCAGCGAAGAGTTGCTGCAGGTGGGCGGGCTGGCGCCGGTGGAAGGCGCGCCCAAGGCGGTTATCGGCCCGGGCACCGGCTTGGGCGTGAGCGGGCTGATTCCGTCGCCCGCCGGCTATGTGCCGCTGGCCGGCGAAGGCGGCCACACCAGCTTTCCGCCTTTCGACGACGCGGAAATGGCGGTCTGGCAGTATGCCAAACAGCGCTACGGCCACGTTTCCGCCGAGCGCTTTCTCAGCGGCGCCGGACTGGTGCTGATTTACGAAGCGCTGGCCGAGCGCGAAGGCGCGCGCCGGCAGGAGCTGACCGCCGCCGAAATCAGCGAACGCGCCCTAAGCGGCTCGTCGCCGCTGTGCCGGCTGACGCTCGACATTTTCTGCGCCATGCTCGGCACCGTGTCGTCCAATCTGGCGCTCACCCTGGGCGCGCGCGGCGGCGTGTATCTGTGCGGCGGCATCGTTCCGCGCTTTATCGACTACTTCCGCCAGTCGCCCTTTCGCAACCGCTTCGAGAGCAAAGGCCGCTTCGACGCCTATCTGGCGGCGATTCCGGTATATGTGGTGCTGAGCAAACACCCCGGCATCAGCGGCGCGGCGGTGGCGCTGGACAACCATCTGCAGGCAGCCTGAAAACCTTTCAGGCTGCCTGCCATCGAAGAGAGGACATCGTATGGCGGCTTTCGACAGCGAACGCGGCAAACCCGAAATCCTGGCGGTACGCACCGCCGCCCAAACCCGCATTTTCCAAGTGCAGGCGGTTGATCTGCGTTTTGCCAACGGTACTGAGCGCACCTACGAGCGGCTGACCCCCGCCCGCCGGCCGGCGGTGATGGTGCTGGCGCTGCACGAAGGCAGCCTGATGATGATCAGCGAATACGCCGTCGGCACCGAGCGCTACGAGCTGACGCTGCCCAAAGGCCTGATAGACGAGGGCGAAACGCCCGAGCAGGCCGCCAACCGCGAATTGCAGGAAGAAATCGGCATGGCCGCCCGCAGCCTGAAACCGCTGCGCGTGCTGTATTCATCGCCCAGCCATATGTACAGCCCGATGCACGTTTTCCTGGCCGAAGACCTGTATCCGTCGTCGCTGCAGGGCGACGAGCCTGAACCGCTAATCCTGCACCCGCTGCCGCTGTCGCGCCTGGACGAAATTCTCGACAACCCCGCCACCGGCGATTCGCGCACGCTGGCCGCGCTGTTTCTGCTGCAACGCCTGCTCGCCAAGCGCTAAATGTTTTCAGGCTGCCTGAAAGCCGCCCGCTACCGCCACGATACGGAGTTTCCCATGCTTGCCACCATCAGCCGCCAACTCGACACCCTTTCCAAAGCCGAACGCAAAGTCGGCGAATATGTGCTGGCCGAGCCCAAATGGTTTGTGCAGTCGCCGGTGGCCGAAATCGCCGCCCGCGCCCAAGTGAGCCAGCCCACGGTGATCCGCTTTTGCCGCAGCCTGGGTTACGACGGCCTGCCGCAGTTCAAGCTCGCGCTGTCGGCCGCCACCAGCCACAACGGCCTGCCCTATGTGCATGAAGAGCTGAACATCGACGACAACGTCGCCGCCGTGCGCGAAAAAGTGCTGTCCAACACCGCCGCCGCTATGCTCGGCCTGCGCGGCAGCCTGGACGATGCCGAAGTGGAGCGCGCGGTGTCGCTGCTGGCGTCGGCGCGGCGGGTGGAGTTTTACGGCGTCGGCAATTCCGGCATCGTCGCGCAGGACGCGCAGCACAAGTTTTTCCGCTTCGGCATTTCCACCGTCGCCTATGTGGACAGCCATATCCAGCTGATGGCCGCATCGGTGCTCAGCCCGCAGGACGTGCTGGTGGCGGTGTCCAATTCCGGCCTGTCGCGCGAGGTGCTCGAAGCGGTGGAGATTGCCAAAAATAACGGCTGCGTAATTATCGGCCTGACCCGCCCGGGCAGCCCGCTGGCCGAACAGGCCGACTGCCTGCTGGCGGTGCCTTCGCGCGAAGACGGCCGGCTGTACACGCCGATGGTGTCGCGCCTTTTGCATCTGGCGGTAATCGACATTCTGGTGATTTCGCTGGCGCTGCGGCTGGGCGAGGCCGCCAGCAGCAGCCTGGCCAAAGGCAAGCGCAGCGTGGAAGCGCACCGCGCCAGCGCCGCCGAAGAATGAAAACGGCTTTTCAGGCTGCCTGCCGGCACAGGGCAAAGGCAGACTGAAAAGCCTTATTCCGTTTTTCCATTGCCCCTAAGGGTAAAACCCGTTTGGAGCCGACTATGTACCCTATCGACCTGCCCGCCTGGCAACGGCTGCAGCAAGACTTTGAAGCCACCCGCCACCTGCATATGCGCGATTTGTTCCGCCAAGACCCCGGCCGCGCCGAGCGCTACTGGCTGGAAGCCGGCGGCATCCGGCTCGATTATTCGAAAAACCGCATCACCGACCGTGTAATGAACGATTTGGTGGCGCTGGCCGAGGAATGCCGCCTACCGGAAAAAATCGCCGCGATGTTTGCCGGCGAAAAAATCAACCGCAGCGAACACCGTGCCGCGCTGCACACCGCGCTGCGCAATCTGTCGGACGCGCCGGTGGTGGTGGACGGCGAAGACGTGATGCCCAAAGTGCGCGCGGTGCTCGCGCAGATGGGCGACTTCGCCCGCGCGGTGCGCAGCGGCCAATGGCTGGGCTATACCCGCCAGATGATTACCGACGTGGTCAACATCGGCATCGGCGGCTCGGATTTGGGGCCGCTGATGATGTGTTCGGCGCTCGCGCCCTACGGCTCGCCGCGGCTGAACATGCACTTCGTTTCCACCGTGGACGGCGCCCAGCTGCGCGACGTGCTCGATAAGGTGCGCCCCGAAACCACGCTGTTTGTCATCGCATCGAAAACCTTTACCACCCAGGAAACCATCACCAACGCCCGCACCGCCCGCACCTGGTTTCTGCGCGAAGCCGGCGAAGCGGATATCGCCCGCCATTTCGTTGCCGTTTCCACCAACCGTCAGGCGGTGGCGGAATTTGGCATCGATCCGGCGCATATGTTTGAGTTTTGGGACTGGGTGGGCGGCCGCTACAGCCTGTGGTCGGCCATCGGCCTGCCGATCATGCTGTATCTGGGCGAAGAAAACTTTATCGACATGCTCGAAGGCGCCCACCTGATGGACCGCCATTTCGCCACCGCGCCGCTGGCACAGAATATGCCGGTGGTGCTGGCGCTGCTGGGCATCTGGTATATCGACTTTTACCGCAGCGGCAGCTGCGTGGTCGCCCCTTACGACTACCACCTGCACCTGCTGCCAAAATTCCTACGCCAGCTCGATATGGAATCCAACGGCAAACAGGTGCGGCTCGACGGCGGCCGCGTGCGCGCCGGCACCGGCCCCGTGCTGTGGGGCGAGTCGGGCATCAACGGCCAGCACGCCTTTTTCCAAATGCTGCACCAGGGCACGCAGCTGGTGCCGGTCGATCTGATTGCCAGTTTGGAAAAACGCAGCAACCTGCCCGGCCACCACGAAATCCTGCTCTCCAACGTATTCGCCCAGGCCGAAGCGCTGATGCAGGGCAAAACCGCCGCCCAAGTGCGCACCGAACTCCAAGCGCAGGGGCAGCCTGAAAACGAAATCGCCGAGCTGCTGCCGCACAAAGTGTTCGACGGCAACCGCCCCAGCAACATCATCCTGACCGACCGCATCGACCCGCGCAATATGGGCAGCCTGATCGCGCTTTACGAACACAAAGTCTTCGTGCAGGGCGTGGTTTGGGGCATCAACAGTTTCGACCAATGGGGAGTGGAACTGGGCAAGCAGCTGGCCAAAACCATACTCGGCGAGCTGACCGGCGCCATCGAACCGGCCGAACACGACTCGTCCACCACCCGCCTGATCCGCCTTTACCGCCGCACCAACTGCGCCGAAGACGGCACCTGCGCCCTGTTCGAATAGCCGCGCCCGCCCGCCGCCAACTTGAAAGCAGGCAGGTTTTGACGTAGAATGCGCTGCTTTCTGCGGCAGGGAATCCGCCGCGTACAGAAGCACGTCACACAGCCGCTTAGCAGTTGTGCGCGTGCTTTTTTTTGAACAGGTTTCCGGAACACTTCAGGCAGCCTGAAAGTTTTTCAGGCTGCCTTCACAGCGAAACACACACCCATTCTTGCAGGCCGACCGCGCCTTCCGACCCATCACAGGAGCCACCCATGTCCACCCCCGCCATTCTCGTTCTTGCCGACGGCAGCATCTTTCGCGGCATCTCCGTCGGCCATCCGGGTTCGACCTCCGGCGAAGTCGTGTTCAACACCTCGATGACCGGCTATCAGGAAATCCTTACCGACCCATCCTACAGCAGGCAGATCGTTACCCTGACCTACCCGCACATCGGCAACACCGGCGCCAACGGCGAAGACACCGAAGGCCGCGAAGTGTATGCCGCCGGCCTGGTTATCCGCGATCTGCCGCTTCTGCACAGCAGCTTCCGCGCCCAAGAGAGCCTGCAGGAATACCTGATCCGCACCCGAACCGTCGCCATCGCCGACATCGACACCCGCCGCCTCACCCGTATCCTGCGCGACAAAGGCGCCCAGGCCGGCGCCATTCTCACCGGCAGCGACGCCACCGAAGACAAAGCCCGCGAGCTGATCGCCGCCTTCGGCAGCATGGTCGGCAAAGACCTGGCCAAAGAAGTGACCGTCAGCCAGCCCTACCAATGGACCGAAGGCGTATGGCAGCTCGGCGAAGGTTTCAGGCAGCCTGAAAGCCGCTATCACGTCGTCGTGTACGACTTCGGCATCAAAACCAACATCCTGCGCATGCTCGCCGATCGCGGCTGCCGCCTAACCGTCGTCCCCGCGCAAACCCCCGCCGCCGAAGCACTTACCCACAATCCCGACGGCATCTTTTTCTCCAACGGCCCGGGCGACCCCGAACCCTGCGGCTACGCCATCACCGCCCTGCGCCAAGTGCTCGACAGCCGCAAACCCTTTTTCGGCATCTGTCTCGGCCACCAGCTTTTGGGGCTCGCACTCGGCGGCCGAACCCGCAAAATGCCCTTCGGCCACCACGGCGCCAACCACCCCGTGCAAGACTTGGACAGCGGCCGCGTGATGATTACCAGCCAAAACCACGGCTTTGAAGTCGATGCCGACACCCTACCCGCCAACGTCCGCGTAACCCACCGTTCGCTGTTTGACGGCTCCTTGCAAGGCATCGAACTGACCGACCGCCCCGCCTTCACCTTCCAAGGCCACCCCGAAGCCAGCCCCGGCCCGCATGATGTCGGTTATCTGTTTGACAAATTCATTGACAATATGAAAGCGGCAAAGGGCGTTTGAGGTTTTCAGGCTGCCTGAAACCCGCCGCCCCGTCCGAAAAGAAGCCAAACCATGACAGTTCCCCCCGTCCCACTCTATCAACCGCTCAACACGCTGAAACCCGTTGCCGACAACATTTGGATAGTAGACGGCGGCATTGTCTGCATGGATGCACCGTTTACCAAAATACCGTTTTCCACGCGCATGACCGTGGTACGGCTGTCGGACGGCGGCTTGTGGTGTCATTCCCCGATTGCGCCCGACGAGCAGTTGCTCCGGCAAATCGACGCACTCGGCAAAGTGCACCATTTGGTTTCGCCCAACTGCCTGCACTATGCCCACATCCTCGCGTGGAAAAAGCGTTATCCGCAGGCAACCGCATGGGCCGCCCCCAATGTCCGCAAACGTGCCGCAAAACAGAAAGTTGCCGTCTGCTTTGATAAGGATTTGGCGGATACCGCGCCGAAAGATTGGGCAGCAGACATCGCCCAACATATTTTCAGCGGCAGCAGAATCATCAAAGAAACCGTTTTTTTCCACCACGCAAGCAAAACGCTAATACTGACGGATTTGATAGAAAATTTTGAAACCGAATACATCGGCCGTTTTTGGCGTTTCATCATACGGCTGGCAGGCATCGCCCATCCAGACGGAAAAACCCCGCGCGATATGCAGGCGACTTTTACCGACCGCGCCGCCGCCCGTGCCAGCCTTGCCGCCATCAAAGCATGGCAGCCTGAAAAAATCATCTTGGCACACGGACGCTGCTATCTGGAACACGGCGCGGCAGAATTGGAACGCGCATTCCGCTGGCTGGATTAAACCGCAGCACGGTAGGTTGGGTTGTAAACCCAACACGAAGCAGATAATTTAACGGTTTTGTTGGGTCTTGACCCAATCTACGCTTGCTACATGCGGGCTACGGCTTGCTGCCTGAGTATGCACAAAGGCAGCCTGAAAACGGAAAGGAACACATTAGCGGAGTGTGCAAATGGTTTTTCAGGCTGCCTTTAACCAATGGTTAGACGCTACACGGTAGGTTGGGTTGTAAACCCAACATGAGGCAGATAATTTAACAATTTTGTTGGGTCAAGACCCAACCTACGCTTGCTGAAACATCAACGGCAGGAATTTTTCAGGTAGCCTTTATCGCAAGGCAGATAAAACAAACGCCGTAAGCGTTTTTTCAGACGACCTTTGAACCCATCGGTAGGATGTGTGCCGCAAGGCACGCACGCGGTGGGTTGAGATTGCAGGGAAAATGGAGAACGCGTGCGTGCGTACCGCACACACCCTACATACGGGCTACGGCTTGCCTGTTTATTTTTCAACCAACATCAGGAAATTTTATGTTAATTGAAAGTGCCTTTTCAGTCCTTCCTGAAGTAATATTAGGGTCAGGATTTATTAAGATAACAAAAGAAATGAATGCGGTTAGTTTATTTTCTTTTGCATTGCTCAATGCATTTCACTCAAAAAATATACTAGATCCACTAAAGTTCATTCAAGTTGAATACTCTTATGAGACACAGAAAGCTCCGTTCGATTGCCAAAATAAAAGAACTTGTGATTTATATATAAATTACAGCGGTTCAAAAATAGGATCCAAACGGCTAGAAAAATACGGGTGGCGATATAATAACTATATTGAAGCCAAATTCTTCAAATCATATAACGGAACTATCAATCAATATGGGCAAGATTCAAATTCATCTAGATATACTGCTGAATTAGTCGCCGACTTAATAAGACTAATTATATTGGTGCCAGAGCCACATTTAATAACCAATCCAAACAATAACGCAAATTTAAAAACTGCATCTGCTAGATATTTTTTATTTCTATCTAACACGAAGCCAGGAGCATACCTGAATAAATTCCTAGGGAATGATTTCATTAATATATTCTCTAAACCACAAAACTTTAATGACATTGATAAGCCCATCACCATAGATTTATCTAAAGACAAATGTGCCAGTTTAGCTAAAAGGATTGGCACTGATTTTAATAAGATAAAAATTGAACTTAACCAGCTTACCTGCTTCTCTCATTTCCCTATTATACAAACCAATCATAACAATTTTGATGAAATTTATATGATTTTAATAAGAATTGACTCTGCAATAATTACAAAAAAACAAGATGATGGTGATGAGATTTCGTTTTCCATCGACTCTAACAGAAACATTACAGAATCAAGAGCAGGTGCTTACAGAGAAATACGTAATTTTGTTGCAAGAAACATTAAATAATACCGAAAAGGATTAACCCATGCCCAAACGTACCGACCTAAAATCTATCCTTATCATCGGCGCCGGCCCTATCGTTATCGGTCAGGCCTGCGAATTTGACT
>ERZ773068.280-NODE-280-length-27735-cov-3.262283_pt1 | contig 27735 bp, 23 predicted proteins | sample MGYA00580620_ERZ773068 | MGnify/ENA primary metagenome ERZ773068 (study PRJEB29015, sample SAMEA2737983) | human oral metagenome | biome: human oral; feature: human-associated habitat; material: dental | place: China | collected 2101 ... | reverse complement strand
GGCACCCTGCCCGCCAGCCCTTTATTTATAAGGGTTCCAGAGGCGCTTGCCCGCAAATGCCCTATCCACCCGGATTTCAGAAGGGGAGTAAAGCCCCTCGCTTTACTTGCGCATGAAGAATACGAGCAGCGCCGCCAGCAGTAACCCCAGGAAAAACAGGATCGACCAGTTGGCCAGCGATAATCCGAGAAAATGCCAGTCCTGCTGGGTGCAAAAACCGGTCACCATGAATAGCGAGGGCCATTGCGCGCCCAGCCAGTTCACCAGTTGCTCGTAGAGCGCCGGCTCACCAAAACCACACTCCGTCACCTGATCCGGGGCGTATTCCATCCAGCTCTGCCACCCGGCCGCAGCCAGGCCACAGGCCGCTGTCAGCGCCAGCAGGATGCACCAGAAACGGCGCGCACCGGGGACAACCACGCCGCACACCGCCCAGAAGCAGAAGACCAGAAAAATAAAGCGTTGCAGGATACACAACGTGCATGGCGCCGGCAGATGCATCAAATCGGCCAGCAGCACCGCGCTGCTTGCCAGAGCAAACGATACCGCCGCCAACATCGCGAAGGCAAAACGTGTATGGATAGGCACAACAGGTGAAACAGGCATCATGATTCAGGGATCTCTGAAGAGTTACCGGCGATTTTATCAGAGACGCTCCTGACTTCATTCGTAGTACCCGCCTGAATACAGACCGCCGTGTAATTTCACGCACCCCGTTCACTGATTACCGGCGAAATGGGCGATTCGCCGCATCAGCGCGTATCGTGTATATTCGCGTTCAGGTCATTTCCTCGGACTTTCATTATGAAGACCCGTATCCTGCTCATTGAAGACGACAAGCGCCTGGCCGACCTGACTGCCGAGTATCTGCGCAAGAACGAATTTGAAGTCCATATCGAATCCCGCGGCGACACGGCCGAAGCACGCATTCTCAAGGACAATCCCGATCTGGTCATTCTCGACGTGATGCTGCCGGGTAAGGATGGTTTTGAGGTTTGCCGCAGCGTACGCGCGCAATACACAGGCGTCATCCTGATGCTGACGGCGCGCGACGAAGATCTCGATCAGATTCTTGGCCTCGAACTGGGCGCCGATGACTACATCGCCAAGCCGGTTCAGCCGCGCCTGCTGCTGGCGCGCATCAAGGCCCTGCTACGCCGTGCGCCGCTGGTTGCCAATGAACAGGGCGCTGCCAGCGAAACCGAAGAGCTCGCTTTTGGTAATTTTGGTATCAGCCAGGCGACCCGCAGTGCGCATCTCGGCGACGAGCCGATCGACCTGACAACGGCGGAGTTCGACCTGCTTTGGCTGTTGGCCAGCCACGCCGGCAGCATCCTCTCGCGCGACGATCTGCTTCAGGAGTTGCGCGGCATTGGCTTCGACGGACTCGACCGTTCGATCGACGCCCGCATTTCGCGCCTGCGCCGCAAACTGGGCGACGATCCTGACAATCCTACCCGTATCAAGACGGTCCGTGGCAAAGGCTACCTCTTCAGCAAACACGACTGGCAATAGCGCGACCGGCCGCGAACACCGCCTGTTTGACATTCTCCTGCGCTACAAGCCACCGCCCTGGCGCGGCAGCTATAGTCTGTCACGCCTGTTCCTGAGTTTTTACTTGCTGATCATGGGGTCATTCGTCGGCATCGCCTATGTCGCCGACCTTGTGATCTCGACTTCGGTCAAGGGCATCACCGACGACTATACACGGCGCTTCATGCAGGGCACCGTCATGCTCATCGAGGAGGAGCTGTTTCGCCAGCCGCGCAAAGACTGGCCGCAAGCGATCAAGGGCATCGGGCAGATTTTTTCCTACCGGCTCGATATCGTCGAACGCTGGTCGCTCAAACTCAATCCCAAGCAGGCAGAAAAACTGGATGCCGGAGAGCTGGCGATCGACAAGGACGGCGATATTCTCTACCACCGCCTGAAACATACCTCACAGGTACTCGTCGTCGGTCCGATCTCGCCCAACGCCAGCGACCAGCATCCGCGCGCATTGCCCTGGGAGGTGCGCTTGCGATTGCTGACCTGGAGCCTGATTGGGCTGATTCTGGCCATTGCCGTCTGGTTCTGGGTGCGGCCGATCTGGCGCGATCTTGAAACCTTGCGGCAAACCGCTCGCGATCTGGGCGAAGGACACCTGGAAGCGCGTGCGCCAGAAGCTAAAAGCCCGGCCTTCAAGCTGCTCACCGAGACGATGAATGGCATGGCCGAGCGCATCCAGCGCCTGATTGCCGTCCAGAAAGAGCTTTCCAGCGCCATCTCACACGAACTACGCACACCGATTGCTCGCATGCGTTTTGTCACGGAGATGCTCACCGACGCCGACAGCCCGGACGAACGGCGGCGGCTTCAAACAATGATGAACGACGATCTCGAAGAACTGGACAGCCTGGTAGATTCCAGCCTGGTTTATTCACGTTTCGAGCGCGAGCTGCCGGAGCCACATCTGACACGCGTTGATTTTGAGGCCTGGCTGAACGAAAAGGTCGACGCCATCCGGATTCTTGGCCGCTCGCTCGAACTGCACGTCGACTGCTCCGCTTTGCCGCCCGGGCAATTGGTTGAACTCGACCAGAAAAGCATGCCATACGCACTGACCAACCTGCTGCGCAACGCCATCAAATACACCAAGTCGCGTATCGTCGTCAGCGCCGAAGTCAAGGGTAATCACATTTTCGTTCATGTCGATGACGACGGTCTGGGTATCGCCAAAGCCGACCGCCAGCGCGTATTCAAGGCGTTCGCCCGACTCGACCGCTCCCGCGATCGCGCCACGGGCGGCCACGGACTTGGATTAGCCATTGTCCGCCTCATCCTCGAACAGCACGGCGGCACGGCTGTTGCCGAGGCATCACCACTGGGCGGTGCGCGTTTTACTCTATCTTGGCCATTGTTACATGACGTCACCCAGACATGACGAAGCCGCCAAGCACACCAACCTGCTCACCTATTAAGATTCGTCTGTCGGCCGTGCCGCTCAGCCTGTCTTGTACCGGTTCTGAACCCCCATGTTCCCCCGTCCTGTTGCCCTGTATCCATTGCCTGCCGTTTGCCTTCGCCCGTTTCTTTGAATCATTCCCTCATGCAGCAATCTGACGAACCCATCTTAAGACACGCGCCACGCCATAAAAAGCCCCCCTTTCCCCTGATCGAAGGAGTCGGCATCCTCATCGGCGTCATGGCTTGGGACTTACTGAATGACGGTTACGTCAATATCGATAAAGCCTTTCTGATCGCCGTTCCCTGCACAGTGATCTGGTTTGCCATCCGCTGTTGGCGATATCGGACACAGAATCGCCCTAACGAGGCGGAAGCCACAAACCACAGTCACGAGGCACTGGGCGGCGATCATTGATCATCCGGTTTGAGCGGAAATACCGGCAAATGCAAAAAAGCGCCCCGATACGGCGCCTATATCAATCAATTTATTTTCCCCGCGGCACTGCTTTATTTCTCGCTGCATATTTTCCGCTGCATTTGTCGGAAACACGCGTACTGTTCCGATTCGACCCAAAGTCCTGAAAAAGTGATTTCAGCGAAGATAGCGGGTCTTCCCGCGTCCCTCTCCCCGCGCCCACAGAGCCATCAATTTTCTCAATCCTTTTAGGATGAGCACGGGATTAGCACGGCCTATTGCACTGCCTGTTTTCTCATTGGGTAGGAAAAACGTTCTGCGCGTCCGTTGTATTCTGGCGCATACGAACTTCACGCTGCGGGAAAGGAATTTCGATATCGTGTTCGCGGCAATAGTTCAGGAGCGCCAGATAAAGCGCTGAACGCACCCCGCCCGTCCCCTGCTCAGGATCGGCAACCCAGGCGCCCAGTTCCAGCTGCACACCATTATCGGCCAATTCGGTCACAATCGCGCCAGGCGGCGGACTGGGCAGAATTCGCGGATTCTGCAAGGCAAGCTGGACCAGATCCGGAATCAGCTTCTCAATATCCGTTTCATAGCCTACCTGTATCTGCACGGCGATGCGCACACGTTTATCGGTGTAGGACAGATTGCGGATGATATTGCTGACCAGATACTCATTGGGAATAATGACTTCCGTTCCTCCCAGAGTTTTCAGCACGGAATAGCGCGTGGTAATGCAGGAAATCGTGCCGGACGTACCATCATCAAGCGCAATCAGATTCCCCAGCTGCACCGATCGATCCAGCAGCAGGATAAAGCCGCTGACATAGTTGCTGGCGATTTTCTGCAACCCGAAGCCCAGCCCAACGGCCAGCGCACCGCTGAACACCGACAGCGCCGTGATATCGATCCCCATCAATGACAGGCTGATCAGCAATGCCAGCAACGTGAGCAGCGCCTTCGCCGCACGCGCCAACACCTCGCGCAGATTGGCATCCAGACTGCTGGCCGCCATCAGTCTGCGCTCGATCAGGCTGGCGATCCACAATGCAAACAGAACCGTGATCACCACGGTCATCGCACCGCGCAACGCCATCCATAAATCGAGACGCTGTTTGCCCACGGTTACATGAAATTTTTCCAGCACACCGATGACCGGCGTGCCCAGCCCCGTCATATCGAGCGCCATGACGCCCCAAACGGCAATGATGATAAAACGCTCGAAGTCACGCAGCAGACTGCCTTGGGGAAAAATGCAGTGCAGCACATAAACCAACGCATTGGCCAGCAACCAGGCCAGCAGGAAAGGCGAAGCCAGGTCGAATGTGCTCATTACCTGCCACCCCGAAAAGTGCAGGATCTCACGCACACATGAGAGCATGAGCAACGCAATCAGCGGGAAGGCAATCCGCCGCGCCTCACCCTCACCGAAATCCCGTACCGGCCGCCATTTCGCGGCCGATTGCAAAAAACGCGGGCTGCGTACACGACGTGACACCCCCCATGACATCGCCAGAATCAGCACCAGCAGCGCCACACTCCAAGGAAACTCGGCGTGATGCACATCCGCCCGCAACGCTTCGAATAAAGGGAAAAATTGCATGTTCATCCTCTTTGCCCCATCACGCCCGTTTTACTTCAAGCCTTACTGCCGCGCCATGACCGCGGCAAAAAACCCATCCGTCCCGTGCCGGTGCGGCCACAGACGCAGGTCATCGCCCTTCTCGTCACCGCCCCGAATGGGAATTGACTGGCTGCGTAAAATTTCGCTTGCCGAAAGGCGCGAAAACTCAGGATGCGTCGCCAGAAAGGCCTCAACGACCGCTTCATTTTCTTCACTCAGCAGGCTACAAGTGGCATAAACCAGACGACCGCCAGGGCGCACAAGCTTTGCCGCCGCCGCCAGAATCGATGCCTGCTTGACGGCCAATTCCGCCACATCGCTTTCATGCTGCCGCCATTTCAGATCCGGGTTGCGGCGCAGCGTCCCCAGCCCGGAACAGGAGGCATCAACCAGCACGCGATCAAACTTTCCGGCAAGGCGCTTGAGCCGCGCATCATGCTCGGACTCGATACGCACCGGGTGCACATTCGACAAACCTGAGCGCGCCAGGCGCGGCTTGAGCTTCGCCAAGCGTTTTTCGGCGATGTCGAAAGCGTACAGCCGCCCCTGCGAGCGCATCAGCGCCCCCAGCAGCAAGGTCTTGCCGCCGGCTCCAGCGCAAAAATCGGCGACCATTTCGCCACGTCGAGGCTGTACCAGATAGCCGAGCAACTGGCTGCCTTCATCCTGCACCTCGAAGCTTCCGTCGAGAAAAGCAGGGTGGCGCGCCAGGGCAGGTTTATCCGCCAGGCGCATCGCCAACGGCGAATAATCGCCCGGCACCGCATGGATACCATCGGCGCGCAAGCGCGCCAATAACGCATCACGCTCCGCTTTAAGCGGATTGACACGCAAGTCGAGCGGCGCCGCCTGGTTGAGCTGCAAGGCCAGATGTTCCGTGTCCTCCGCCCCCAGCTGCACAAGCAGCCGCGCATACAGCCAGTCCGGCAAATCCAGCCGCAGCGCCGGGGGAAAGTCTTCCAGCCGCAAGGCTTTAGCCTGCGCCAGCCACTGGTTCTCGGCCGCATCAAGGACATCGCCGAATTCACGCCGGTTCAGCTTCTGCACGCACCCCAGCCAGGCCAACAGCAAACGGCGCGGCGATATTTCTCCCAGACAGTACGCCCCCAGAGAACGGCGCCGGCGCAGCACGGCATAGACGGCCTCGGCAATAAATCCGCGATCGGCCTGCCCCAGGCGTTCATGCCGGCGGAAATAACGGGAAACCACCAAATCCGCCGGAAAGCGGCAGGGTAGTATTTCGGCCAGTAGGGCCTCGGCATGTTGCAGCAATGGGGGGACTAAACGCATGATTTTTTCCTGACGGTTCTGCACGGTGCGCCGATCGCCTGCCCGACCACGGACAACGTATGCGTGGGTTAAGGCGTTTAGGACACGCTGAACGGCGTGATCCATGACTCATGGCGTATCGGCATCGACGCGGATGCCGGTAGCCACCTGCACAAAGCTGCCGCCTTCGCGATCGACATGGCGGATTTTAACCGGCAGCAGAAAATAATCGTAGGCCAGCCACAACTCCGTCGTATGTTCGCCGGCAGAACGCACATGTAAAGTCCACACGCGCCCCATCGGCAATTCAATCTCTTCATCGCCGACAACGGCAAGCGGGTAGATCGCGTATTTCTTGCCGGTAACAATCGGCAGATGAGTTGCCACCCTGGAATCGGGCATGAAGCCGAGATGGAAGTTGAACGAGAGTAAATCCTGCGCGCCCGGATCGAGCGCTTGTGGCAGCTTGTCGGCAACGGAAACCTGCATTTGCGCCCAGTCAAACGTTGCGCGCTCCTTGGCAGCCTGGTCATTACGACGAATCGAAAAATACTCCGGCCGCAGCCCTGTTGTCGTCAGCCAACCCCGGCTTTCCATCTCGATCCGATAGCTTTTGAACAGCCAGACCAGCCCTGTCGTCTCCATCTGGAGACGCAATACGTAACGATCATCGCTGATCTCCCATTCGCTGACGGCACGGCCGATTTCAAATTCCCGATCGCCACGATCGACCCGGTAGAGAATGCGCCCGTGCGCCGGGAGCCCGCGCATCGCCGCGTCATCCTGCTTCACCTCTGCCCCTGCCTCCGCATCCAGCATCACGGCATCGCCGCCCTTTGCCATGACATCACTCGCAGCCGTCCCACTTACCGTTTCGGCTGCCGCGGCACGTATTTCCTCCATCGACGGCGTGACGGACGCTGTGCCAGGCACAGCGGAAGAAGCAGCCGAAGATGCGGTAACGGCAGTAGAAGGACGCTTTGCGCGCGGAACCTTTCCCGAAGTCATGTCCCCTGCAGCGATGTCCCGCCGGATGCCCGGAAAGGGAGGCTTGACGGTTTTTCGACGTGGCTTTTTAGCTCTCTGCGGCTTAGCTGGGGCTTGCGCAGCATCCATCACCAGCCCCTTCGGTATCGGTTTCATCTCCACCAGCAATGGCGCGGACTGCGGATATGTCGGCAAATCAAGCGTCACACCCAGCAGGGCAATTGCATGAGCCGCCAGTGACACTAGGAAAGCCCATATCAATGCGGCACGTCGCGAAGTCTCATCTCCAAATAATTTCATAAGCCCGCACGATACATGCAATGCCCGCGCCACCGTGCCGCGCAGTCGTTATACCGTCCAGGGAGAAATCAGTGCAGCGCGGTCATCTTGCGGCAGATCGAGCTTAGCCTTTCCGTCGAGCAGATGCAGGCGTCCTTCGACGAACCAGCGGATCGCCAGCGGATAAATCACATGCTCCTGCGCCAGCACGCGTGATGCCAGCGCAGATTCGTCATCGCCATCAAGCACCGGCACAGCGGCCTGAATCACGATCGGTCCATGATCCAGTTCGGGCGTAACGAAATGCACCGTACAGCCATGCACGCGAACCCCCGCCTCCAGCGCCCGGCGATGCGTATGCAGGCCAGTAAACAAGGGGAGCAGCGAGGGATGGATATTCAGCATTCGCCCGCGATAGCGCTGAACGAAATCCGGCGTCAGGATTCGCATGAAACCTGCCAGCACAACCAGATCGGGCGCAAAGGCATCGATCGTTTCGGCCAGCGCCGCATCAAAGGCAGCGCGATCGGCATAATGCCGGTGATCGACAAGGCGCACCGGAATACCGCGGGCACGCGCCGTTTCAAGCCCTGCCGCCTCGGGACGGTTGGCAATGACGGCGGCAACGTTGGCCGGCAATTCCCCCGCCGCAATGGCGTCGAGAATCGAGCACATATTGCTGCCCCGGCCAGAGATCAGAATCACGATTCGTTTCATTACATTCCCAGCGCACTAATGGGTAAAAACAGCGTCGTTGCTACCATCTGCGTCAGCCGCGTCACCGAGCGGCCATGTTTGTCGGCCATCACCTGCGAAAGCATATCAAGCAACCCGATAATGCGCCCGAATTCCCGTTCAAAACTCAGGTTAACGGCATCTTGGGTCAATGCATTGGCCAGCAGCAGCGGTTCGCCACGGGCATCGCGTGACGAGGCGATTTTCCAGATGGCAATTTCGACATTGCGCGCGCAGTTGTAGAGCTTCTGTTCATGTAAATCATCAAGCACATAGAAATCCTGCGTGTGTTCAAAGGCGGCATCGACCATCCCGATCAGCCCCGCCATCAGCGCCAGAACACGATCCCCCGTATAGTCCGGGCTGAATGCATACATCGCCGCCGCCCTGCAAGATACTCGCGCCACGCTAAAAATTCATTCACTGCATCCCATCTGTTTTCACACTAGCAGACTTCGATATCCCCAGAAATTACGCTACTAAAAAATCCTCATGCTATTTAGCCCGACCGTCCGCGCGCTTACCTTGCAGTTTATCTTGGCGTAATACGCCACCTACGAACTCGCAGAAAATTATTAAAAATAAGACACTAAATATAGAAATAAGATTTAAATGACACAAATTTAAGCCTATGGACAAATTGATACATAAAATTTTACCGAGCAGCAAATATTACCAGACTGATTACCGGATATAGCGCGTCTAAGTCATCTGACTCGCTTCTATTAAATATAAATATCTTAAACTCCTCTTCTTCACGAAATGCAGTCGCCTATGAACTCTGTTTGTTTACATCGACAAATCTCGCGCCCATATGCTCCCTAGTGTATTTTACTAAACCCACTCAAAACTCTCTTTAATTGGCAGAAAGTATTTCTATTTTTTCATCTTTGCTGATCATAAATTTCACCGACAAATTTCGTACTGATCTTCTTGAGTTATTTTTATTATCTTTTTTCATTTTTAAAATTTCTTGTGTCAAACTTCACTCCCGCGGAAGCCCATTTTTATCAAATTTATCGCTGATTAGCTTGCCTACTTCGTTGTATTTTTTGGCACGGATTAATCGCCCGCGCTCAAACTCGCCCTCGGCTTCGAGCTTGCCGTCTGCGTAGTAGTGCTTCGCCGTGCCCGTCTCCAGGCCATCCTTGAACGTCACTCTAGCCTTGAGCGCGCCGTTTTCGTGGTATGTTTCGTATAGCCCGTGTTTGCGCCCGTCTCTGAACATTACCTTCGCCGCAAGCGCACCGCTTGCGTAGTATTGCTTACTCGTGCCCGTTTGCTTGCCGCGCTCAAACTCGTATTCGCCCTGTAGCGCGCCGCTTGCGTAGTATTCGCGTACGGCGCCGTCGCGCTCGCCGTCTTTGAAATTTTCGACTACGCGCGTCTTGCCGTCCTCGTAAAACAACTTCCAAACGCCCTGTTTGCGGTCATCCTTGTATGCGCCCGTCTGCTTTAGCGCGCCGCTTTCGTAATACCATTTTTCCATACCTTGGCGCTTGCCCGCTTTGTATGTTCGCACGCCGCGCACTTTGCCGCTTTTGTAATAATCCACGTCCTTGCCGTTTCGCAGCCCGCCCTTATACGGATGGCGCGCGCTTACTTCGCCGCTTTCGTAGTAGTCGGTGAAAACGCCCTCGCGCCTATCCGCTTTATACGCGCCCTGCTGCTTTAGCTTGCCGCTTCCTTGATAATACAGCTTGTAAAAACCCTCGCGCTTGCCGGCTTTGTATTCGCTCTGCGATCTCAGCTCGCCGCTATCTGCGTAGTAGCTCTTCGCGACGCCGTCGTATAGGCCGTTTTTTAGCGGATATTCGTTTGAGGGCTTATCTCTGCCGTCAAAGTAATCGCGCTGAAGCACCGCGGTGCCGTCCTTTACGTCGATCTCTCTGATAAGCGTCGGCGGCAGTGGCTTTGCTCTGGGGTAGACGACGCCCATAAAGTTTACGTCGTAGAGATCCTCGGCGCTGTAGTGCAGCACCTTGAGCGTCCCGCTATAGGGCTTGTCCGCTACGAAATACAGGCCGTTTTTCAGGATCGGCTCGGGTTGCATTACGATTTTTGGCTCCAGAGCTTGCGCGCCTAGCGCCAAAAACGGAAGCAGAAGCAGGAGCTTTAATGCGCTTGAAAAAGTGAAATTTCACATTAAATTTAAGCCCAAATTGAACGAATTTTGCACGGCTTTGCTGGTTTTCATATTTTGCTTCCTTTGGCTTGGTTAAATTTAGAGAATTTTAAAATTTGAAGCTAAATTTTAGATAAATCCTCACGGAGTTTAGGCTGATGGTTTGGTTTTTGGCGCTGGCGGCACGCAGCCATGTACCCGTAAGCCTCGCGCGCGCTGCTTAAGGGAGCCGAGCGCTAAATTTCGGCGCGCTTTAACATATCCGCGACGATCGTCCACTCGCGCACGAGCCTTTCAAAGCTAAAATTTGCGTTTGCCGGGCTAGTCGAGGGTAGCTTCACGGGCTCTCTGCCCGTTGCGTTTAAAATTTGAGTTTTTAGGTATTTTTCGCAGATTTCGTGCGCCTTGCCGCCGTTTGCGTAAACTTGCGCTATGCGCGCTCCGCTAAAAATCGGCTCCAAATTTGCAGGCTCGACGGCGATCATTTTAGCATCGCTCGAACCCTTTATCTCGCATGAGATCGCAGCGTCGTAGATAGCGATGCGGCGGGCGAGCAGGAAATTTATCTTTTCATCCGTGCTTCCTGGCAGCGGAGCATTTAAAATCTCAGCCAGCACCCGCCAAAAGCGATTTTGCGGATTTGCGTAGTAAAATCCGAGCTTGCGAGAAACCACGGAAGGGAAGGAGCCGAGGATTAAAATTTTAGAGTTTTTATCAAAAATCGGTTTAAAAGGATGGGTTTGGCTCATTTTGCGCCTTTTAAGCGATTTTTAAAACCGCCATCAAATTTAATCGTCATTTTTTACTCCTTAAATTTGGGTGAAATTTAGCACAAGATTTAAAAAGCGGGTTAAATTTAATACTCGCAAGATACGTCAAAATTAAAAAATTTGGCTGCATTTTACGGCCAAATTTAAAATAAACCAAAATGCCAAATTTCATGCTGCTGATTTCGGCGATAATTTTTCTACTCTACTTTTAGCGTATAAAGCGGATTCAAAACCTCTACGAACGTCTGATGAATTTCAAATAACGTCTTGTCGCTAATCTTGCCTAGTTTACGTTTAAATCTCTCGCTAGAAAACGACTTAATCTGAAAGCAATTTACCGCGGAAACATTATCAAGTCCAAGCTCGGCGTAGTTTTCTAGCTTGTAGAAAAACGGAATGTCTCTAAATTTATCTTGATAGGTAGTAATCGGAAGTAGTATTTTTATGTCGTAGTTTTTGCCGTGGTCGCTATTTATAACCAATGCCGGACGCAGCTTTGCTATCTCGCTACCGATTTTGGGTTCAAAGTCTACAAGCCAAATTTCGCCTTGTAAAATTTCACTTTTCATAATAGCTCAAATCTCCACTTCGCGCTAATTCCAATTCTTGCGACGAGATTATATTATCGCTTTGAGCTATTTCGTAGCCATTTTTCCACCTTTCAAGCTTTTTTTGCCTTTTGTAGCTCTTTACGGCTTCATCGACTACCGCAGACATCGATTTAAACGAATACGTCTCTTGCAGCTCTTTTAGCGTCTCTAAAATTTCTACATCGATCGAAAAAGTAACTTTTTGCTTGCCTGTTAGCGCCATTTAAATTCCTTTTATACTGATAAAATATACGGACGATTATACCATACGACGATAACTAAGTCGGTAAGATATGTAAATTTATTAAGCCCGCTTTCCCTCGCCCGTCAAATTTGGATAAGAGAAATTTGCGCCCTACTCGGCACTTTGGGTAGTCTCCGCACCAGACTCGACCTCATCGCTAAAATCGGCTAAAGATAAGCGTTTTAGCTGGCGGTAGCGTCTTTGCGCGTCGGCCTTGTTTTTAGCCAGCAGCTCGTCCGCATGCTCAGGGTTGGTTTTCTTAAGCGAGTTGTAACGAACCTCGTTTAGCAAAAACTCCTCGTAAAGCGACCAGTCGGGCTCTTTTGAGGTCATTTTGAGCGGATTTTTGCCCTCTTTGATTAGGCGCGGATCGTAGACGTAGGTCGGCCAGTAGCCGCATTTGGTCGCTAGCTCGCCCTGATCGCCCGAGAGGGCCAAACCACCCTTGATACCGTGCGCGATACACGGCGAATACGCGATCACGAGGCTAGGTCCATCGTATGCTTCGGCTGCGGCGATGGCTTTTATCGTGTTTGCTTGGCTCGCGTTTGAGTTGATCTGCGCGACGAAGATATTTCCGTAGGTCATCGCGATGTAGCCAAGGTCTTTTTTCTGCATCGGCTTGCCGCTAGCGGTAAACTGCGCTATGGAGCCAGCGCGGCTTGATTTTGAGCTTTGGCCGCCGGTGTTTGAGTAGACCTCGGTATCTAGCACGAGCACGTTTACGTTCTCGCCGCTAGCTAGCACGTGGTCAAGCCCGCCAAAGCCGATGTCGTACGCCCAGCCGTCGCCGCCGATGATCCACTGGGATTTTTTAACCAAATATCTTTTTAGCTCTAAAATTTCTTTTACACCGGGAACGCTTAAATTTTGCTCCAAAACAGGGGTCAAAATTTTAGCTATTTGCGTCGTCTTCTCGCCGTCGTTTTTATACGCGATCCAGTCGGAGTATAGCGCGGCTAAGGCGTTTGGCGCGGTATCTTTGGTGCGTAGCATTACGTCTTCTATACGGTGGCGCAGCGTCTCTACTGCGACATTCATGCCCATACCAAACTCCGCATTATCCTCAAACAGCGAATTCGCCCACGCTACGCCTTTGCCCTCTTTGTTCGTCGTATAAGGCGTCGAAGGCGCGCTACCGCCGTAGATCGAGCTACAACCAGTCGCGTTTGCCACGATCATACGGTCGCCAAACAGCCTCGTCACAAGCCCTATATAAGGCGTCTCGCCGCAACCAGGGCACGCACCGTGAAACTCAAATAGCGGCTGAGCAAAGCCAACGCCCTTGACGCTATCTTTGCTCATCAGGTCGTCTTTGTAGGTTACTTTTTTAAATAAATAATCGGCATTTTCCTGCTCGTTTTTATCCATCTCCTCTGCTAGAGGCACCATGACAAGCGATTTTTCCTTGCTCGGGCAGTTTTGAGCGCACAGTTCGCAGCCCGTGCAGTCAAGCGGGCTAACTTGGATTTTATATTTTAGCCCTTTTACCTCTTTGCCTTTGGCGTCTAGGACGTGATCTTGCACGGTTTGCGGCGCGGCGGCGAGCTCGTTTTCGTCGATAAGAAACGGTCTGATGACCGCATGCGGGCAGACGAAGGCGCACTGGTTACACTGGATACAATTTTCCTCGATCCACTTAGGCACCATCACGCCGATACCGCGTTTTTCGTAGGCCGTGGTGCCTGACTTAAAGTGTCCGTCCTCAAAGCCCACAAACGCCGAAACAGGCAAGCTATCTCCCCTAGCGGCGTTGATAGGCTTAACGATTTTTTCTATAAATTCATCGCCGACGTATTTTTCCTCCGCGCTCGCGTCATCCGTCAAATTTAGCCAGCTAGGATCGACCTCGACCCTAACCAGCCCGTCCGCGCCCATATCGATGGCCTTATAGTTCATCTCCACGATCGCTTCGCCCTTTTTGGCGTAGGCTTTGTGCGCGTACTCTTTCATGTATTTTTGCGCGTCGGCAAACGGGATGATGTCTGCAAGCTTAAAAAACGCCGACTGCATGATGGTATTCGTGCGGTTTTTTAGCCCGATCTCGCGAGCTAGCTTAGTGGCGTTGATGATGTAGAAATTTACCTTTTTAGCGGCCAAAATTTTCTTTACTTTATTCGGCAGTTTAGCGACCGTCTGCTCGGCGTCCCAGATCGAGTTTAGCAGGAACGTCCCGCCCTCGCGGATACCGTCTATGACGTCGTAAATTTCAAGATACGCCGCGACCGAGCAGGCTACGAAGTGCGGATTTGAGACGAGATAGGTCGAGCGGATCGGGTTTTTACCGAAACGCAGATGCGAGCGCGTGTAGCCGCCGGATTTTTTGCTGTCGTAGGCAAAATACGCCTGCGCGTAAAGCTCGGTTTTATCGCCGATGATTTTGATGGAGTTTTTATTCGCTCCCACGGTACCGTCCGCGCCAAGGCCGTAAAATAGGCACTCTTTCACGCTTGCGTCGCTTAGCGAAATTTTCTCGCCGACTTTTAGCGAGGTGAAGGTCACGTCGTCCTCGATACCGACGGTAAAGCCGTTTTTAGGTTCGATTAAATTTAAATTCTCAAAAACCGCCAGCATTTGTGCAGGATCGACGTCTTTTGAGCTTAGACCGTAGCGACCGCCCACGATCACGGGCTGATTTTTGCGTCCGTAAAACGCAGCCTTGACGTCCAGATATAGCGGCTCGCCTAGGCTTCCGGGCTCTTTCGTGCGGTCTAGCACGGCGATCTTTTCTACCGTCTCAGGCATCACGTCAAAGAGGTATTTTAGGCTAAACGGACGGTATAGATGCACTTTTAGCACGCCTACTTTTTCGCCCTTTGCGCGCAGGTGATCGACGACTTCTTCTAGAGTTTGCGTGACCGAGCCCATCGCGACCACGACGCGCGTAGCATGCGGATCGCCGTAATAATTAAACGGTTTGTAGTCGCGTCCCGTGATTTTTGAAATTTCTTTTAAATACTCGGCCACGATATCAGGCACCGCGTCGTAGTAGCGGTTGGCTAGCTCGCGCGTCTGGAAGTAGATATCGTCGTTTTGCGCCGTGCCTCGAGTTTTCGGGCTTTCGGGGCTTAGCGCCTCGTCTCTAAATTTTTGCAGCGCCTCGCGGTCTAGCAGTCTATCAAAGTGCGCGTAGTCAAGCACCTCGACCTTTTGTATCTCGTGGCTCGTGCGAAATCCGTCGAAAAAGTGCAAAAACGGCACGCGACCCTTGATCGCCGCTAGATGCGCGACGCCCGCGATATCCATGACCTCTTGCACGGAGCCGCTTGCCAGCATGGCAAATCCCGTTTGGCGACAGGCATAGATATCCTGATGATCGCCAAAGATAGAAAGCGCCTGGGCCGCGATAGAGCGCGCGCTCACGTGGATGACGCCGGGTAGCAGCTGGCCTGCGATTTTGTACATATTGGGGATTTTTAGCAAAAGTCCTTGCGAAGCCGTGTACGTCGTAGTTAGCGCGCCTACTTGCAGCGAGCCGTGCACGGTGCCCGCAGCCCCGCCCTCGCTTTGCATTTCGACTACTTTAACCGGCATACCGAATAAATTTTTCTTGCCCTGAGCCGCCCACATATCGGTGTAATCAGCCATCGGCGAGCTAGGAGTGATCGGGTAGATGCCCGCAACCTCCGTAAATGCGTAAGCCGCGTGCGCCGCAGCCTCGTTTCCGTCCATAGTTTTCATTATTTTAGCCATTTTTCCGCCTTAAATTTTCTTACGATTTTTAAAAATCTTTTATTATAGAGCTAAATTCCAAAATCTATCATTAATCCGCCGCTTTACATTTTCAAAAAGGATTAAATTTAATAATCCAAAGCCTCAAATTTGATTTGGCGGCCGATTTTAAAAACCGCTCAAATTTAAGCGATAAATTTAAAAAACGAAGAAGCTATACGTAAAATTTTATCTGCGCTAGCCGTGATTTTTACCTTATGCTTTTATGCCGCAGCGGATGAAAATCGCGCAGGCGGAGCAAAACCCGCGACAGACTACCGCGAGGATATGCGCCGCTTCGTCATTACCATCTCGCAATACGGCAAAAATTTGATAAAAACTTTATCGTCATCCCGCAAAACGGGTTTGAGTTCATTACCAAAGACGGCTCAGCTAGCGGCGAGCTGCGGCAGAGCCACCTATGCGCAGTCTCGGCCGTGGGCGCCGAGTCGCTGTTTTACGGCTACCCGGGCGACGACGAGCCCACCCACGCCGATGCAAGCGAATACATGCTTAAGCTCTGCCGCCTCTACGCGCAAAACGGCGTACGGGTGTTAGCTACCGATTATTGTTTAGCCGCGAGCGACGTAGACGCCTCGTATCGGCGCAATAAAAAAACGGCTTTCTTTCTTTTGCTGCGGATAAACGGGCCCTGACCGTCATTCCGAAGTATCCAAACATTCCGCACAACGTAAACGGCAAAGATATAAAAACGGTTTGGGTTGCCGAAAACTTTTTGTATCTGATCAATAGCGAAAAATTTTCTACAAAAACGGCAGTTTATCGATGCGCTCAAAAATACGGATTACGCTATGGATTTGTTTCACTTCGAAAAAGCCTACGCCGAGTCCGAAGTAGGGGGGGCTCAAAACAAAACGCAACGGCGGGAAGCGGCTCGTAATCTGCTGGCGAGGCGGAGGATTATTGGTATTATTGAGATGGCGGCTGGAAAGCAGACAAGCCTGACTGGCTCATGGAGGAAAATCCGCGCTGGAAAGGAAATTGTGTCGTCAAATATTGGGATGCGGATTGGCAAAAAATAATTACGGGAAACGACGGCTCGTATCAAAAAAAGATTCTTAACGCGGGCTTTGACGGCATTTATCTTGATATAATCGATGCGTTTGAGCACTTTGAAAAAGAGCGCGCATAGTTAAGTCAAATTTGCCTTTTTCTTACGAGCTTGCGACAAATTTGACTTAATTTTGTCCCCGCGAGCGGCTAAATTTTAACCGCAGCGAAATACCAAAAAACAATAGTTTAGTAACCTAAATATGTGCTTTGGTTGCTAAATTTAACTGACACGGTAGCAGGCTAAGCTCATCTGCCGGCTATAAATTTAACCGCTTCAAATGCGTTTTGAAAGATCAAATTTGAATGCTCGCGCAAATCAGACTCCTTGCCGTAGCCACAAACTAGCCCGACGCCAGCGATACCAGCACGCTTCGCCGACTCAAGATCCATCGTCGTATCGCCGACCATAAAGGCGCTTGCCTTATCTTGCGCGCTTGTGTTGCCTAGGCGCTCAAGAGCCGTGTTTATGGGCTCGGGATCGGGCTTTGGGTTCACGACGTCGTCTCTGCCGATCACGGTTTTGATAAATCGCATGACGCCCAAGTGCTCAAGTAAAATGACTGAAAATTTCGACGTTTTCGTCGTCACGACGCCAACGTCCGCAACCTCGCTAGCAAGCGCCAACGCACCAGCCGCACCCTCAAGTAGCGATGTTTGTCCCAAAAAAATCTGCTCGTATCGCGCCTTATACGCGGCGATATAATCGGGCACGAGTTGCGTCGGCGCGCCAAGCCCGGCAAACATAAAATCAAGCGGATGGCCGACTAGAGCTTTGACGGCCTCAGGGTTTGGCGTGGGTTCGCCGTGAGCGAGAAACGCCGCGCCAAATCCGTCAAGGATCGCAGGCGTCGAGTCGATGAGCGTACCGTCGAGGTCAAAAAGTATGGTTTTTTTCATTTTACTTCTTTCGTTTTTTATTTTAATGTTGCAAATTTGACGGCATTTTCAAGCCGAATTTACGTTTTAATAAACTTTGATTTTACTTTTTGTATTTTAAAATTTGCCTTAAGATAGCTTTTGTAAATTTTTGATTTTTAAATTTATGCTTTTTGGCTTTGGACTAAATTTTATGCGACTACGCTCTGGAGCACCAAAGTTACAGATTTGTTAAAATGTTTATGCTGTCAAATTTGACTTTAAAATATGAATTAGATTTTAAATTTGACGAAAGCGATAAAATTTAATTTTTGCAATACGGCAGATAAGGAATACGTCAAAATTTGTACATTTTTAAAGTGCTTGTGCGCTATTGATTTTGGATCAAATTTAATCTATTTGCCTTATGGAGCCAAATAGGATACGAGCATAAGACCAATCTACAACATACCACATAAAAAGGGCCAAAGAACCAAGGAAAACCGTGCAAGCCGGTAAATCAAATTTGCTCGTCTTGTCTTTTATCTTGATAGCGGATGCTAAGCTGCGGCGACGGTATAGAGATGCCTTTAGTATCAAATGCGAGCTTAACGCTCTCTAGCATAGCAAACTGCACATCCGAAAAATCGCTACTCGCGCACCAAAATCTAGCGGTCAAATTTACGCTATTTTCGCCTAAGCTTCCGACGCCGACAAACGGCTTTGGCTCTTTTAGGATCTTTTTATTTTCGTCGGCTAGGCTTAAAATAATCTCTTTTGCAAGCTTTAGATCGTCTTTATAATCTATGCAAAACACGAGCTCTACGCGTCTAGTGCCCTCTTTTGAGAAGTTAATTATATTGCTACTTATGATGCGTCCGTTTGGGATGATAATGGTTTTATGATCGGTCGTGCGTAAAACGGTGCTAAACATATTGATCTCTTTGACCGCACCTTGCACGCCTGCGACTTCGATATGATCCTTGAGCTTAAACGGCCTAAAAAATATTATCAAAAACCCTGCGCCGATGTTTGAAAAAGTATCCTTAAACGCCATACCGATAGCAAGACCGATGGCACCTAGCGCAGCAACAAACATAGAGGTCTCGACGCCCAAATTTGCGATCGCGGCTATTATCACAAAAGCCATAAGAAGCGTTTTGATGATATTTAAAAGGAAATTTGAAAGAGTTTCATCAAGTCTGGAAGAAATGACTAATTTTGATATAAGATTTGAGATTTTAGCTACTAACCATTTGCCGATAAGCAAGATGGCGATAGAGCCTAAGATTTTTAAAGAGTAGGACGAGATTAACGACCAAATAAGTTCGAATTTAATCTCGTCCATGCTACTAAGCTAGACTAATTATTTGTTAAATCTAGCTTCAACGCGTCTGTTCTCAGCGCGTCCTTCTTTTGTTTTATTTGAAGCAACAGGCTTAAGCTCGCCGTATCCGATAGAAGTGATCTTGTCTGCGCTTACGCCAAGCTCTTCAAGAGCTTTAGCAACTGCGTTTGCTCTTTTTTCAGATAGTTTTTGGTTGTACGCCTCAGCACCTACGCTATCTGTATGTCCGCTTAGAACTACGCGGTAGCCTGGGTTTTCACCCATAAAGTTAGCTACTTTTTTGATCTCCTCAAGATATTTTGGAGTTATTTTGTAGCTGTCGAATGCGAAGTTTACACCGATATCTCTAAGAACGATAACCTTCTCGCATCCAGTCTCGTCAACTACTACGCCAGCCGGTGTATTTGGGCATTGATCAACATCGTTTAAAACGCCGTCGTTATCGTCGTCAAGCACTACGACGGCTTGCTCTTTAACCTCAACCACTTCAGCTACTACAGGAGCATTTTTAGCACCAAAGCCGACTGCAAAACCTAGAGTATAGAATAGGTTGTGGTCGCCATGGTTAAATTTAATAGCGTCTACAGCTTCAGCACGCAATGCAAAGTTGTCTGTGATTTGGTATCTTAGGCCAAGACCGTACTGACCGAAACCGCCGTCATCGTTTTTAACGAATCTTTTTGAAACATCCTCATATCCAGCACCTAGTAATCCATAAAGTGAAAGATTCTCAGTGATACCGAAATCTTTGATAGCATTTACGAAATATCTAGTAGCTTTGCCTTTTACGCCGTACTCTCTAACCTTATCTGCATGGCTAAAACCTAGCTCTACTTGGTTGATGAAGAAATTCTCAAGGTTTCTACCAAGTCTTAAACCGATAGCAGCTTGATCGTTCATTCCAAGGTTGCCCTCAGGGTGAACTCCGCCGATGGTTGGAGTTAATTCATATTTGTAAGCTGAATCAGCAGCAAAAAGAGCTGTAGCAGCAACTAAAGCAATAGCAATCTTTCTCATAGAAAATCCTTTCAAGTGAAATGTATGTTTCAATGATAACACAAAAATTATAAATTTCGTTTTAACATTTGATATCTGCAAGTTTACAAAAAAACAACAGCAGATATCAATGCGCCTTAAATTCGCACTATTCCAAAAACTATTAGCGTTTAGAGAATTGCGGGCTTCTTCTAGCTTTTCTTCTACCGAATTTCTTACGCTCGACGACGCGTGAGTCGCGAGTTAGTAGGCCTTTTGGTTTTAGTGTTGCTCTAAAGTCGGTATCAAATAGAGCTAGTGCTCTTGATATGCCGTGTCTTAGCGCCTCAGCCTGAGCAGAGTATCCGCCGCCTAGAGTCGTTGCAGTTACGTCTACAGAGCTCTCTTGTTTTGTTAAAAGTAGAGGTTGAACCACTTTTAGCTTGATAGCCTCGTGTCCGCCGAGCCAAGTGTTTAGATCAAGTCCGTTTACTAAAATTTTACCGCTGCCCGGTTTTAGCCAGACTTTTGCTACGGCAGTTTTTCTTTTACCGGTTGCATAAACTTTCGCCATGATTATTTTCCTTCTTTTTTAGCTATTTGAGCCGTGTGCGGATGCTCGCTGCCGGCGTAAACTTTTAGTTTTTTTATCATCTCTCTGCCGAGTTTTGTTTTTGGAAGCATTCCGCGAACGGCTAGCTTAAACAGCTTTTCAGGTTTATCAGCCAAAAGCTCGCCGAATTTCTCGCTCTTCGTGCTACCGAAATATCCCGAATGGCGGTGATAAAGCTTTTGCTCGGCTTTATTGTTGCCCGTAAATTCGGCTTTAGAAGCGTTGATTATGATAACGTAATCGCCGCAATCGACATTCGGAGTGAAATTTGGCTTATGCTTACCGCGAAGTAGCGTAGCTACCTCGGTTAGCAATCTACCAAAACGCTTGCCTGCCGCGTCAAGCACGATCCACTCGCGCTCCACTTCGTTTGGTTTTGTTATTTTCGTCATTTTCTTACCCTTTAGATAATTTTAAGTCGTGATTGTATTCAAATGCACCTTACAAATAGCTTAATTTAAGCTATATTTAAATATCAATGCTTCGAATTTCATCGCGTAAAGCGTAAAATATCGCCGCCTTTACGCTCAAATTCGGATAAATTTGAGCCAATATTTTTTTGTATTCCGCCACTTGCGCGATATTTTCATCCATGTTTTTATCGCTCGTTTTATAGTCGATCACGCAGATTTGGGTTTCGTCCAAGCAGAGCAAGTCAAGCTGTCTTAACACACCCTCATATCGCAAAGGCTGCTCTTTAAACGCACGCTTTCCCTGCGTCATTTGCTTAAATTTAGGCTCGTTTATCAAATTTAGCCCGCGAGCGTAAATTTCATCCAGCTCGCCCTCGTCTAAAAATTTATAAAACGCATTTCGCATCGAAATTTGCGCCGTTTTTAGCGAGTCCTCATCAAATTTTTCAGCCATTTCTAGCAAATAGTGTAGCGCCAAGCCAAAATAAATCGCCTTTTGATTTTTACCCTCGGTTTTTGGCGTTTCATCTACGATTTGCTTTGAAATTTGAGCTAGTTTAATAGGCTCAAATTTGCCTGCCGACGTCGAATTTCGCGCCTTGCTAGGCGTAGGCTCGCCAAAGCTAAAATCAACCAAATCAAGATACCCTATAACCTCGCCGCTACTCTCATATGCCCCAAAAAAGCTCGGATTTCTGCCGTTTGCGCCCGTTTTTTTTACGATGATTAGCCCGCTGATCGCCCGCGTTAGCGCGACGTAGAGCTTGTTCATGTCCTCTTCGCGCTCGAGCCGCGCCGCTTTTTCTTTTAGCCTCGCAAACTCCTCGTCGATACACTGTTTTTTGACGTTGTGGCGCACCTGCCAGGAGCCCTCGTCGGCGTCGTATTCAGCGATAAAATTTGACCCATCGTGCCGTCCTACGCCCATTTTATCGCACACGATCACGTTTTCAAACTCCAGCCCCTTTGACTTGTGCACGGTCATGATTTTCACGCCCTCGCCGCTTTTCGCACTCGCTTTTACTTCAAATCTATCAAGATTATAGATAAACTCGGTCAAATTTGAGTAAGGTTGCGCCAGTTCAAGCAGCCGCAAAACGTCCGCATCGCTCATATCTACGCCGAGCCTGCCCGCTAGATAGTGCAAGCTCTCAAGCGCCGATTTTTGCGGATTTACGCTTAGTTTTACGGCGTTTACGTCTAGGATCGCCTCGGTATTTAGCTTGTAAATTCGCTCGTCAAATAGGCAAAATTTAGCGTACTCCACTACTGCGCGCGCGTTTTTGCTAGCTAGCAGCGCCGTCACGCCCTCGCTCACGCTTTTTACGCCCGCCTCGCTCAGCAAATTTGAGATTTTATTTATATCGTCGTTTTTCCAGCAAAGCACGGTGATGTCGTCCTCGCAGACCCCTTTTTGCAGGAGAAATTTAACCTGCTGCGCAGCCTCTATCGCCACGTCATCGCCGCTACTTACACGCACGAATCCAAGATCGTCCGCCTCTGCCTCAAAATACGGCATCTGCCCTACCAAATTTACCCGTTCGCCCTCTTTTTCGGGCGTTCTTTGCGGTTTAAAATTTTCGATCTTGCCGGCAAATACGGCGTTCGTAAATCTCACTAGCGCCTTTTTGCTGCGGTAATTTACCTCCAAATTTTGCGCTTTTATCTGCGGAAAATCGCGCATCAGCTTACCGAAAAGCTCCTTTTTGCCGCCGCGAAAGCGGTAAATGCTCTGCTTTACGTCGCCGACGTAAAAAAAGCTGCCAAGCCCGTTTTGTCCGTATCCGGCGACGATTTCTTCGATGAGCGGGCGCATGATCTCGTACTGCGCGACGTTGGTGTCTTGAAACTCGTCGATGAGCAGGTGATTTATACGTCCGTCGAGCCTAAAATAAAGCATCTGCGCGTCCGTCTCGCCGCCCCTTAAAAGCTCGTAAACCAGGCGCGTCACATCGCTAAATGCGAGAGAATTTAGCCTTTTGTTTAGCGAGATTTTGCACTCTTTATAGATTTTTAAAAATCTAGCCAGCTCGGCGATTTTATACTCCTCCAGCGCGTCAAAATATCGCTTTAGCCGCGCTTTTAACTCAAAAAACATCTCGTCGAGCTCCGGCGTATAAATTTTAGAAAACGTACGATAATCAAGGCTCGTGCGCGACATAAACGAGCGAGCTAAGATTTCGCCAGGAGTCCCCTCTTTTACAGCGTTTTGCGCGTCTTTACCGCCGCCTCTAGCTAGGACGTACTCACGCATATTTTTTAGCGCTTCTTCTACGCCGCTTTCGTTTGGAAACGCCGCATTTTCGCTGCTTTTTAGCTCGCCGAAATTTTCGTAAAACATTTCCAAGCTCTCAAAAAAGCTACTCTGACTGCGCTCGGCCGTCGCTATCAAATTTGCAAGCGCTTTTAGTAGCCGCATATCCTTACTCACGCTTGCGACAAACTCGCCACGCTGTAGCTCGTTTAAATTTTCGCTCACTTCAAAATCCGCGCTTAGCCCCAAATTTAAGCAAAAGCTACGCAAGATGCCGACGAAAAACGAGTCAAACGTACCGATTTTTAGATCGCTTTCTAAAAAATGCGTCGCCCGCGCGTCGCGCATGGCTAAAATTTCATCCCTGCTCGCGCCCAAAATTTGCTCCAGCTCGGCTAGCTCCGCGCCCTTTTCCTCGAGCCGCAAAAAGGTCTGCACGATGCGCTCTTTCATCTCGTTGGCGGCCTTTTTGGTAAAAGTTAGCGCCGTGATCTCGCGCGCGTCAGCGCCTGATAGCAAAATCGCGATAAAACGCACGCTAAGCGCAAAGGTCTTGCCGCTGCCCGCACTCGCCTCGAGGGCCAAAAACGGCTTCATAGCTCGCCTTTCACTAAAATTTTATAGTCTTCGTATTCGCTCATCGCGCCCTTCGCCTCCCCGAAATTTATCAGCGTGTTGTTGATGGATTTTAGCTGCTCGATCGCCTCTGCAAGCGCCTCCGTGCTAGCCTCGCTCGCTACCAAATTCATATTATCTTTTAGATCGTAAAAGTACCCCTCGCAAGACCTGCCCACGAGCGCCTCGTAAAAGGGTAGTTGCAGCGATTTGGCGTCAAATTTGCCGCTTTTGTAATCAATCACCGCTAGCTCATCGCCGCACACGTCTATGCGGTCGATTTTACCCGTTATGCGCACGCCTGCAAAGACGCTATCAAGCTCTTTTTCAAGCCCCTGCACGCGCCATCCGTCCTCATATCTGGCGTCCTCTACGGCCCTAAATTTCTGCATCTTTATCATCGTTATCTCGCGCTCTAGCGGCGGAGTATTTAGCTCTCTTAGCACCGTTCCAAATTTAGCTAGATCAAATCGCTCAAATTTAGAATAATACTCAAAAAGCGCCCTATGTAGCGAGTTACCAAAGTCCGCCGCAGACGCGGTTTGCGGCATCACGGGCGGATTTACGTTTAAAATATATCTGTAATAATACCGCCGCGGGCACTGCAGATATGTGTTTAGCCTGCTAAAAGAGAGCGGGATAGCGAAAAAATCGTGCTTGACGATGATGTCCTGCTCAAAAATTTTAGGCTTTGCAGGCGTTTTTCGCGTGAAATTTATCAAATTTACGGCTTGCCGTTTTTCGCTCGGCGTTTTGTTTTGCGCCGCTTTTTCGTCAAATTTACCAGTCAAATTTAGCTCGCCGTCCGCTTCGTCAAATTCAAACAAACTCCGCTCTTTGGCGATTTTCATTTGACCTGGCCTAGCCTCGTTCTTTTCGTCAAGGCGCAGGCTTATCTCGCCCTCAAATTTTTGCTCGCCCGTAAAATCAGCCTCCGCGTCAAATTCGACGTTAAACAGCGCCGCATAACTCTCATCGCCGTATCTCGCGTCCTCCACTGCGTTAAATTCGCCGAGAAATCTCGACGCGATTTTCTCCTCGTTTGCCGCGTAGCATATCGCCACCTTTTTCGCGCCGCCGATTAGGCTCTCGTAGTAAAATCTCTGCAAATTTTCGCGGTCCACGTAGCCGATGAGGCCCGCTTTTTGGCGCACGCGCGAGCTCAAAAACATCTCGTTTACGCTGCGCTTTGGCACCAAATCGTCGTTAAAATCAAGCACTATGACGCCATCAAATTTTAACCCGCGACTCTCCAAAACGCCCATGACGCCGATCTTGCCGCCGCCTACGTGATCAAGCCTAAGCCTAGCTAGCTTTATCAAAAATATCTCGCAAATTTGACGCAGCGTAAAGCTAAAATACCGCGCCAAACTCTGCGCGTAAAATAGCTCCTCGCGCGTTTTTTGCGAGGCGGCATGGTCGCTCTCAAGCGCCAAAATCTCTTCCATCAGCGCCCTAAAACCCTCAAACGAGCAAGGCGCCTCAAAGCCGTTTTTAAATTTCTCAAACAGCTCGCCGCTAACGCCAAATTCATGCAGATTAAACTCAAATTCGTTGAAATTTTTATAGTTATCCTCGCTCAAATTTACGCGGATTTTGTCGTTTATCGCGGTTACTATGCACTTTAAAATTTGAAAAAATCGCGTTCGGGTAAAGCTCTCGCCCATCGCGAAGTTAAACATCTTGCCGCGGTCGTGCAAGCGCAAGATCTCGGCAAAGCTCTCATCGGGCAAGATAACGGCGATGTTTTCGGGCTTGATACCTTCTGCGACAAACTCGCTAGCCTTTGCCATAGCGTAGGCCGCTTGCAGGCTTCTGGCGCTAAAGCTTCTTTTTAAAACGAGAGGATTTTTGCGCACGGCGCCCGTTTTTTTTAGCTCGCGCGAGCTCAAATTTAGCTCAAATTCGCCGTATAGACTAAACTCGCTCGCATTTAGTCCCGAAATTTCGGCTAGTTTTAGGATCAGTTTTTTGTTAAATTTGCTGGTTTGAAAGATGATTTTTAGCGTCGTTAGCTTGGCTATCTCGCTAAACAGCTCCCACTCAAATTCGCTCAAAAAGCCGTCTACTTCGAGATTTATCTCGCCAAATTCCCTAAGAAATCCGCCGTTTAGCCGGTAAATCTCAGGCAGCGCGATACCGTCGTATAGATTTTCGGCCGCGAGTAGCTCCTTATATCGCGCAAGCACCGCCTCGAGGATACCCAGATGCTCCTCGTAATCGGCGTAAATATCGCTAAATTTTAGATCCGCCACGCTCTTTTTGCTGATGGCAAGCTCCTTAAAAAAGCTGAAAAGATAGTCGTTGTTTTTTAAAAACGCGAAAAACTCGGACGGGATATGCAGCCGCTCAGAGGCCTCTCTCACGCTCGCGCAGGCTCGCTGCATCAGCACCAGCGCGTACGCCTCGTCCGCCTCAAAGCGCCCCGGCACCAGCACGGCTTTTTGCTCAAACTGCGCTATCGTCATAGCCTTTGGCACGAGTTCGTTTTGAAATTTCGCGTTAAATTCGCGAATCTTTCGCGAGTTGGTAAAGATGTAAAGTTTGTCTAAATTTTGCATAGAGGCTCTTTGTTTTTTGGCGAAATGATAGCCCAGAGCGGCTGAAAATCAAAGAAAACTAGCGCGCCTCGAAGTTAAATTTATAAAAGCCCGTGTCGTTTGCGTCGGATATTTTTAGCAAAATTTGCCATCTGCCTTTTTTTGGGAGCGTCACGGGCGCGGTTTTTAAAATTTGCTCGTCAAATTTGGCGTTTAAATTTTGATTTTGCTCGTTCGTCGCGGGTCTGGTTAGTAAAATCTCGTGCGTAAAATTTGGCGCTAAAGAGCCGTTTTTAGGCGCAACGGCGATCGCAAAATATCCGTTTAATCCGTCAAATTCGGGCTCAAATTTAAGAGCGTACTTGGCGTCAAACCTGCGCTGACTAGCCTCGATCTCGTTTATATTTTCATCGACGTTTTGGTATCGCTCAAAGTAAAAACCGTCCATCTCTACGGGGTTTTTGACGGCCAGAATGATGGTCGCTACGCAGGAGGCGACTATCAAAATAAGCGAGATAACGATAGCGTGAGGCCAGTAGTTTTTAGCCATTTTTCCTCCTAAATTTTCTAAACGCGGCAGCGCAAATAACCAGAGCGATAGAGCCGTAGATAAAAATCCTAAACGCATCAAGCGTTCGGCGGTTTTGATTGCCGACCGCGTTTTGTAGGGCGACGCCTTTGCTTACGGCGATCTGCTCGGCAAGATCGGCGTAGCCGTTTAGCACGGCGGCGTTAAAGATATCTTTGCCGTTTTTGGACGCTAGTATCGGCAAAATCGAGCCCGAGCTTGGATATGGGCTTAAAATTTTCTCTTTATCAAAAAGCTTAAGCGTCTGCGGGTCGGCAAAAATTTCCACCTTGTGTTCAGCCTTAGCAAGCATCAAAAGCGCGTAAGGCGGAGTCAAATTTAGCTGCGCGGCGGCTTCTTTTAGCGTTTTGCCCTCTAAGCTCTCATAAACCGCGACCCCTGCAAACACGCCGCTTTTGCTCGCCAGCTCCTCGCCCAAAACCGCGATTTTCTCGCTCACGGCGGGGCTTAGGATGTTTTGATTTACTAAAACTATCTCGCGAGGCAAATTTGAACCCTGCGAAGTCGCCGCGCCGCAAAAAATAAAAAGCAAAAAAATAAAAAATGAGCGGGTCAAATTTGTAAATTTGAGCACAGAGAAGCGGCGAAATGCAGTCAAATTTAAATTTAGAAAGCTCCTTGTAAATTTAACGCTCCGAAAAAAAGCGAGCGTGGTCAAATTTGAGCTAGCATAATTTATAAATTTCATCGGCCCAGTCGCGTATTTTCGCGCAAAAATACGGGTTTTTGAAGGTTTTAGCAGGGCACGGAGGGCGCGCGAT
>ERZ773068.279-NODE-279-length-27768-cov-3.666979_pt1 | contig 27768 bp, 22 predicted proteins | sample MGYA00580620_ERZ773068 | MGnify/ENA primary metagenome ERZ773068 (study PRJEB29015, sample SAMEA2737983) | human oral metagenome | biome: human oral; feature: human-associated habitat; material: dental | place: China | collected 2101 ... | reverse complement strand
GCAAGAGCTTCATCGGAGCAGCGTTGGGGCTTCCCGTGGAGGAGCGCATGGAGGCGACGGGGGCGGCGTGCGTCATGGGGATTGAGCGCGGCGCATCGATTGTGCGCGTGCATGATGTGAAGCCGATTGCACGGATGTGTCGCATGACGGATGCGATTCTGGGAGCATAAGTATGGATCGGATTTTTCTGTGCGGGATGCGCTTTATGGCTTGTCACGGTGTCCTACCACACGAGCGGGAGATTCCGCAGCCGTTCGAGGCGGATGTGGAGCTCGGGCTTGATCTGCGTGCGGCGGGGGAGAGCGATAACATCGAGGATACGGTGAACTATGCTAAGGTCTATGATATTGAACTGGATCCAAGTCATGAACAAGATAAGGCGGCTACTTATACCGTCACCTTGGAAAGCAACCAAACTTTCAAGCAAGTGAGCGTTGATGGCGAGACGGCGGCGGTGACAGAAATTCAAGACCAAGAAAAGGGTCATCATGGCCCAGCTGACCACCAAGAAGGTCAAGCGCAAGGTCCAGGCCAAGAGGGCGACCGTGGTCAGCATCAAGGGCCTAACCAAAATCAAGCAGGTCCCGGCTCTGATCAAGGTCCTAATAAGCAAGAAGGTGGCCCACAAGGGCAAGGAGCACCAGCTCAATCCAACAAGCGCTAGTCGACTTAACTGAGTTATAGTAGCTAATCAACTATTTACTTACTGGCTGCTGTCGTGTCACAATAGGTAGCCAGTGAGCGGGCAGGTGGCATTCTCAGACAAGCTGCCACTTGTAGAGCCTGCCATTCCCCCACATCAGGGTGCCTTTGGGTGCCCTGATTTGCCTTTGTGTAGAAATATTGATACAATGCAATTTGATGAGAAGAGGTGATCATATGAAATTACTGCTAGTGGAAGACGAACGTGACTTGAATGCCAGTCTAACTAAGTTGCTAAAGAAGCAACAATATAGTGTGGACGCAGCTTTTGATGGCCAAGAAGCCTTGGATTTTTTGGCGGTAGCTAGCTATGACCTCATTATTTTAGATATCATGATGCCACACATGGACGGTTTTGAACTTCTAGAGCGCATCAGATCGCAAGAAAACCCAGTTCCTGTTCTCTTGTTAACAGCCCGGGATGCTGTCACTGATAAGATTCGGGGCTTGGATTTGGGTGCAGATGATTATATGGTCAAGCCCTTTGAATTTGACGAGCTGCTAGCTCGCCTCCGGGTTCTACTGCGCCGGCCACAACGTCATATCCTAAGTGATCAGGTGGAAATTGGGTCTATTCGTTTAATTCTTTCCCAAAAACGCGTCCTTAAGGATGGTCAGGCCGTCAATTTAACGGCCAAGGAATACGAGGTCTTGGAGTACTTGGTCCGCAACCAGAACCAAGTTCTGTCACGGGAGCAGATTCGCCATCATGTCTGGGATTATGAGCAAGAAGCAGAGTCCAACACCATTGATGTCCTCATCAAAAATATTCGGCGCAAACTCGATAGCGAGGGGCAACCCTCACTGATTCAAACCAAACGGGGGTTAGGCTATGTGGTTCCAAGGATTCAAGCAATTTCTAACTAGCATTGCTAGTCGTGTAACCATTTGGTATACCGGCTTTATGGTCATCATCCTCTTGGCTATGTTTGGTGCCACCTTATGGATTTCAGCCCGCTTTGTGGATGCTGATCGCAAGGAAAGCTTAGTCGAAGTGGTCCAAATGGCTAGCCGTCACGCTGACTCGCCACAAGGTCAGGAGTATGGTCACCCTGATATGGATCGCCATTCCTTCGAGCAAGGGGTTACCCTGGCCTATTACAATCAGCAGAATGTCAGTCGCCAGCACTTGCCCGGCTTCTTCAAGTGGGACTTGCCCCAGAATGCGGGGGCAGTATCGAGCTACCAGGAGGGGGACCAGTCCTTTCTCTACTATGACCTGCCTCTAGAGAATGGTCAGGGATGGGTGCGGGGGGTCATTGCCCTCAGCGCTTCTAGCCGGGAGCTCAACAATCTACTCAGAGTCTTGGCTATTGCCGGTCCAGTATTACTGGTGCTAATGGTTCTGGGTGGCTACTGGGTCTTGAAGCGAGCCCTAAAACCTATCAAGGTCTTGGACCAAACAGCTCTTGCTATTCAGACCAGTGGGGATTTGTCCCAAAGAATTCCCCTAAAAGGGCCCCAAGATGAACTCTACTTCTTGGCCCAGACCATGAATGGCATGCTGGAGACAGTGGAAACTTCCTTCCAGCGTGAGAAGCAGTTCAGCCATGATGTCTCCCATGATTTACGGACACCCGTCACGGTCATTCTATCAGAGAGCGAATATGGCCTGCACTATGCGGATTCATTGGGCGAAGCTCAGGAATCGCACGCTACCATCCAACGCCAGGCGCTCCGTATGAAGGATTTAATTAATCAGATTTTAGAATTGTCCAAGTTAGAAGGCCAGGACAGCTTAGCTTTGGAGCCACTTAATCTTAGCGAATTCTTGGCTAAGCGTCAGGAAGATGACCAGACCTTAGCTCAAGCAGCAGGCAAAGAGCTTGCCTATGACCTTGCGCCTAACTTGCAGGTTGAGGCTGATGAAGTCCTCTTAGGCCGCCTGGTGGATAATCTGCTCAGCAACGCCCTCAAGTTCGCCCAAAGTCAGGTCACGCTTAGCTTGACGGCTAATCAGAAAGATGGGGTAATCCTGTCGATTACATACGATGGCCCAGGCATTGCAGAGGCAGAACAGGCGCACATTTGGCAACGATTCTATCAGGTGGATCGCGCCCGTACTAAGTCGGCCTCAAGTGGCGCCGGTCTCGGCCTCTCCTTGGTCAAAGCCATTGCCGACCAGCATGGAGCCCAGCTAAGTCTTGAGAGTCAGCTGGGGGCAGGCGCTCGTTTTGAGGTGACATTTCCGTCCGTAAAAGTCACAAACTAAGTAAATCAAAGACCAGAGAGGCTAGACTATCTAGCCTCTTTTTTTGTATGGTGTCATGCTCAGCAGCTGGCTTACCTTGTGGTCGTCTGAATTTGAAAGCCGACGCTTTTAACTTATAAGTAAGTGGAGAAAAGTGACTTTTCAATATGAGGAAAAGACAAATTAAGTTTAATAATTATTTCTAAGATAAAAAGCGCGCCATAGAGACGCGCTTTTTTGACTTTTTAGGAGCCCCAGAGGATTTCGCAGTGGGGGCCAACTGTGTCCTGGAAGGACTCAATAGGGGGCTGGTCGGTCACAATGTAATCCAAAGCAGAGTAGTTACTGAGCTTGAAATAGTGGCTAGTATTAAACTTGGAGTGGTCAGCCAGCAAGATGGCCTTGTCGGCATTAGCAATCATCTGCTGTTTAATCATGGCCTGATTGTGGTTGGCCTCGTAGGCAGCATAGCGATCAAGCCCGCGGCAGGAGAAGAAGGCCAGGTCGGCATGAAAGTTATTGATGAACTGGGTGCCAAAGTCGATATGGCCACCCGATAGGAAGAGGGTGACATTTTCGAAGTTGTTGAGTAGACGCGCCGCCTCAATCCCATTGGTAATGACGCGCAGATTCTGGTGGGGGGATAGATAGGGAATGAGACTGGCAGCAGTGGTAGAGCTGTCGATGAAGATGGAGAGATTATCGGTGATAAAGGTAGAGGCAATATCGGCGATAATTTCCTTACTTCTTTGTTCCTCATGAGCACGCGCAGAATAGGTGTACTCAATGTTGTTGCTGTTGGCTAGGCGAACTTCCCCGTGACTGCGGAGAATCTTGCCGTCGCGCTCGAGCGCAATCAAGTCGCGTCTGAGAGTAGAAGTGGAGCAGTAGACGAGTGACTCAAGTTGCGTGGTGGAGATGACTTTCTTTTTGCCGAGAATATCCATAATACGGCTCATCCGTTCAAAAGAAACCATCCAGTATCCCTCCTTGATGAACAAATTTGAACACTTCTGACTATATTATAGCATTATTTTTGACCATTTACCAATAGCGCTTTCATCTATTGTAAGCGATTTTACAACGAGGTATCATTATCTTAAAGAAAGGGATGATTGTATGAATCAAGAAGAACGTTTGGTCAGAGACCAAATTTGTGACGTGTGCCACAAAATGTGGCAACTAGGTTGGGTAGCCGCCAACGACGGGAATGTCTCAGTTCGCTTATCTGACGACACGATTATCGCGACCCCAACTGGCATGAGCAAGAGCTTTATTACACCAGAGAAGCTAGTCAAGCTTAATTTGCAAGGTGAGATTTTGGAAGCCAATGAAGGCTATCGTCCATCCAGTGAGATTAAGATGCACATTCGTTGCTACCAAGAGCGTGACGACGTCAAAGCAGTCGTGCATGCCCATCCACCAATTGCCACAGCCTTTGCCTTGGCTCACATTCCGCTAGATAGCTACTCACTGATCGAATCAGCCATTGTCATCGGCTCTATTCCAATCACACCATTCGGGGTGCCATCGACCATGGAAGTGCCAGATGCCATCACCCCATACCTACCAGAACATGATGTCATGCTCTTAGAAAACCATGGGGCTTTAACAGTAGGGAGTGACGTCATCACCGCTTACTACCGCATGGAAACACTAGAACTAGTTGCTAAGTCTACCTTCCATGCCCGTCTCTTAATCTCAACCAAGGGGATTGAAGAAGACGAAATCGCCCGTCCAACCCTAGAGCGACTCTTCGCTATGCGGGCTAACTATAAGGTAACCGGCCGCCATCCGGGCTATAAGAAATACAATGCGGATGGAACAGTTAGAGAATTGGAGGAATAATCATGAGTCAACATCCACGTATTGGGATTCGCCCTACAATTGACGGTCGTCGCCAAGGCGTACGGGAATCCCTCGAAGTCCAAACCATGAACATGGCCAAGAGTGTGGCTGACTTAATCAGCAGCACGCTCAAATATCCGGACGGCCAACCAGTTGAATGTGTTATCTCACCTTCAACCATTGGACGGGTGCCAGAAGCAGCCGCTTCTCACGAACTCTTCAAGAAATCCAATGTCTGTGCAACCCTTACCGTGACCCCTTGCTGGTGCTACGGGAGTGAGACCATGGACATGTCACCAGATATTCCACATGCCATCTGGGGCTTCAATGGGACGGAACGTCCAGGGGCTGTTTACTTAGCCGCCGTTTTAGCTTCTCATGCGCAAAAGGGGATCCCAGCCTTCGGTATTTACGGTCACGACGTACAAGAAGCCGATGATACTGAAATTCCTGCTGACGTTAAGGAAAAGATTCTCCGTTATGCACGGGCTGCTTTAGCAACCGGTCATATGCGCGACACGGCTTATCTGTCAATGGGGAGTGTCTCCATGGGGATTGGCGGGTCTATCGTCGACCCAGACTTCTTCCAAGAATACTTGGGTATGCGCAATGAATCGGTCGACATGACTGAATTCACCCGTCGGATTGACCGTGGTATCTATGATCCAGAAGAATTTGAACGCGCCATGACATGGGTTAAAGCTCATATCAAAGAAGGCCAAGACCGCAACCGTCAAGACTTAGTTCTTTCACCAGAAGAAAAAGCCAAACAATGGGAATTCGTCGTTAAGATGTTCATGATTGGTCGCGACCTCATGCAAGGTAACCCTCGCTTAGCAGAACTTGGGTTTGAAGAAGAAGCGGTGGGCCACCACGCCCTAGTGGCTGGTTTCCAAGGTCAACGTCAATGGACTGACCACTTCCCTAACGGGGACTTCATGGAAACCTTCCTTAACACTCAATTTGACTGGAACGGTATCCGTAAGCCTTATATCTTCGCTACTGAAAATGATGCCCTCAACGGCGTGTCCATGCTCTTCAACTATCTCTTGACCAATACGCCACAAATCTTCGCTGACGTACGGACCTACTGGAGTCCTGAAGCAGTAGAACGGGTAACCGGTCATAAGTTAGAAGGTCATGCAGCGAATGGGTTCCTTCATTTGATTAACTCTGGCTCATGTACGCTCGATGGTACCGGCCAAGCTAGTCGTGATGGGCAATCCGTGATTAAGCCATTCTGGGAATTGGAACAAAGCGAAGTCGATGCCATGTTGGCCAATACAGACTTCCCACCAGCTAACCGCGAATACTTCCGTGGCGGTGGCTTCTCAACTCGCTTCTTGACTAAGGGCGGCATGCCAGTGACCATGGTTCGCCTCAACCTCCTCAAGGGCGTGGGACCAGTCTTGCAAATTGCGGAAGGTTACACCTTAGAATTGCCAGACCAAGTACACCACACCTTAGATAACCGGACCGATCCAGGCTGGCCAACCACTTGGTTCGCACCACGCTTGACTGGCAAGGGTGCCTTCACTTCTGTCTATGATGTCATGAATAACTGGGGGGCTAACCACGGGGCGATCTCTTACGGCCACATTGGGGCAGACCTGATCACCTTAGCATCCATGTTACGGATTCCAGTCAACATGCATAACGTAGCAGAAGAAGATATCTTCCGTCCTAAGAACTGGAGTCTCTTCGGTACAGAAGATTTGGAAGCAGCGGACTATCGCGCTTGCCAAACCTTAGGCCCAATTCATAAGTAGTAAGCACTTGGCGTCAGCGGGGCTGGGTTTCAGCAAGCTAGCCCCCAGGACGCTGCTTTAAGAAAAGGAGGGTCACCATGACCAAAACGATTATCTTAGCCTGCGTGGGTGGGCTGACCACTTCTATGTTGGTTGAACGCATCAACGAAACCATCCACAAGGATCAACTGGACTACTCTTTCTATTCAGTTGGGATTACCGGGATTAACAACCTCAAGAATATTGATGTCTTACTCCTCAGCCCACAATTAGCCTATTTAGAAGAAAAGGCTAAGGCTAATCTATCTGTCCCCGTAGGGGTCATTTCAGATTCAGACTTCGAATTAATGCAAGGGGAAGCGGTGCTCCGTCAGGCCGAAACTTTGATGGGCATCAGCCATGAGTGAGCAAAGCCAAGCAACAAGCCCAAGTCAAGCCTTGATGCAGCTGATTCTCAAATCCTCTAAGGCCACCGGTCAAGTCTTGGCCGCCATTCAGGCCGCCCAAGAGGGAGATGCAGCGACTAGTCAAGACTTGTTGACTCAAGCCCAAGCCCTCAATATAGAGGCGCATAATCTTCAGACGGGTCTGATTCAAGCAGAGCTTCAAGGCCAAGCAGCGCCTGTCAGCCTCTTAGCCGTTCATGCTCAGGATCACTTTATGAACAGCCATTTATTGGTGCAAGTCGCCGATATCCTGATTGGTCAAGCTCAGACCATCAAGACCCTAGAAGAAAAGTTAGAAAAATTGGAACAAAAAGTAGGTGAAATTGCATGAGTCATCCAGTCATATTAGAAATGAAAGGCATCGTCAAGAGCTTTGGCCCTGTCAAGGCGCTTAAGGGCGTCGATTTCGACTTGCGGGCCGGCGAAGTGCATGCCTTAATGGGTGAAAATGGGGCTGGTAAGTCCACCCTCATGAAGGTTTTGACCGGAATTTACGGTGCCAACGAAGGCACCATCCTCTACCAAGGTAAGGAGGTTGCCTTCACTCGTCCTATTGATGCCATGGATGCCGGGATTGTCATCGTCCACCAAGAATTGAATATGATGAACCACCTGAGTGTGGCTCAAAATATCTTCATCGGTCGAGAAACTGTTAAGAATCACATCTTCTTGGACGACGGTGCTAGCATTAAGAAGGCCAAGGAACTCTTCGACCTCTTGAAGCTAGACATTAACCCCTCAGAGAAAGTCGGTAACCTGACCGTCGGTAAGCAGCAAATGGTTGAAATTGCCAAGGCCCTATCCATGGAAGCCAAGGTCATTGTCTTCGACGAACCAACAGCTGCCTTGACCGAATCCGAAATCAATGAGCTCTTCGTCATCATTGATGATTTACGGGCCAAAGGCGTCGGCATTATCTATATTTCCCACCGGATGGACGAAATCGCTCGGATTACCGACCGCGTAACCGTCATGCGGGACGGGGAATATGTCGGGACCGTTAATACCAAAGACACGACCAAAGATGAAATTATCGCCATGATGGTCGGTCGGACTATTTACGAAGATCCAAAGGCTGCCTCAACGGTGGCACCGGATGCGCCAGTGGTGCTCGAAGTAGAACATCTCAATGCTGGCTCCAGTGTCAAAGACGTCAGCTTCAAGTTACACAAGGGTGAAATTCTCGGCTTCTCTGGCCTCATGGGGGCAGGGCGTACCGAAGTAGCGCGGTTGCTCTTTGGTGCAGACCAAAAAGACAGCGGTACCATTCGCATCAAGGGCAAGGAAGTAACCATCAAGTCACCACAAGATGCCATCGCTAATGGGATTGGTTATCTATCTGAAGACCGCAAGCGTTATGGCTGTATCGTGGATATGACCATCGCTAATAATACGGTCATGACTAACCTAGATGCCTACATTCACTCAGGCTTAATCAACGATGGGGAAATCGTCAAAGCTAGCGACCGCTTCGTCGCTTCCCTTAAGACCAAGACCCCATCCTCCAAGCAGCTGGTTCGCAACCTATCCGGGGGGAACCAACAAAAAGTCGTCATCGCTAAGTGGTTGGAACAGAACAGTGACATCCTGATCTTCGACGAACCAACCCGTGGGATTGACGTCGGGGCTAAGAGTGAAATCTACCGTCTCATGAATGATTTGGTTGCCCAAGGCAAATCCATCATTATGATTTCTTCAGAATTAACCGAAGTTTTGCGGATGAGTGACCGAATTGTCGTCATGTGTGAAGGCAGAAAAACCGGTGAGCTCGACATCAGCCAGGCAACCCAAGAACGGATTCTGGCCTTGGCGACTGACCGCTAGACTAGCAGATAGAGGTGTATAAGCATGAAAGATCAACAGTCCTTATGGATGAAATTAGAAAAAACAGTTGGCTTACAAAAGCTGATTGCGCTGATTGCCCTGATTGTCATCTTTGGCTTCTTCGCAATTTCCAGCGAATCCTTCCGCTCTTTTGATACAGCGGTCAGCATCTTAGATGCATCTTACTACATTGGGTTCCTAGCCATTGGGGTAACCTTCGTTATCATTACCTCAGGGATTGACTTATCAATTGGGACGGTGATGATGTGCTCGGCCATTATTGGTGGGGTCCTTCATACCAAACTAGGCTGGCCACTCTGGCTTTCACTTTTGGCAATCTTAGTGATAGGGGGTGTATTCGGTTTATTTAACGGGATTCTGATTGCCAAATTCGGTTTGCCACCATTTATTGCGACCTTAGGTACCATGATGATTTCACGGGGGCTTTCTTCCATCGTCTCCAACGTTCAGAGTGTGACCTTCCCATTACGGGGTACAGGCGAAGGCTGGTACAAGGACTTGTTCCGGACCAAGGAAAACTTCCCAACTGGTTTGATTGTCCTCATTATCATCGCCATCATCGCAGCCATTGTCCTTAATAAGACTAAGATTGGGCGTTATATCTTCGCCATCGGGTCTAACAAGGAAGCAACCCGCTTATCTGGGGTTAACGTCATTAAATGGGAAGCCATGGCTTATGTCATCAGTGGTCTCTTCGCAGGTCTAGCAGGGATTGCCTATGCAGCGACTTATTCTACTATCTTACCAGGTACCGGGAACGGGATGGAACTTGATGCCATCGCCGGTGTCGTGGTCGGGGGTACTTCCTTGGCCGGTGGGGTCGGGTCAGTACTTGGGACCATTATTGGGGTCTTCATTATGTCAGTCCTCAAGATTGGTTTGCCATACATCGACTTACAACCACACTACCAATTATTCATTACTGGTTTCGTCGTGATTATCGCAGTCTACTCCGATATCTTGATTCGTCAAAACAAGAAAAAATAGGATCAAGGGGTCAGATGGCTATGGCCTAGTCGTTATGAGGGATTGAGGTCATGGGTCACCACTCTAAAATACACACAAAAAAAGGAGCAACCTATTATGAAAAAGTCATTTAAACTTGCTATTGCAGCTTTTGCATCCTTATTAACCTTAGGGGGCGTTTCTAGCACTGGTTTCGTAGCACATGCTGAAGAAACCCGCGTAGAAGTTATCGCCAAAGGTTTCCAACATGACTTCTGGAAAGCTGTTAACAAAGGGGCTGAAAAAGCTGCTAGCGAATTAGGTGCTAAGATCAACTTCGTTGGGCCACAAAACGAAACAGCGATTGCAGAACAATTGGAACAATTGAACAACGCCATTAACAAGAACCCTAAAGCCATTGCTTTAGCAGCTTTGGATACAGAAGCTGAATTAGATGCTATCAACATGGCGCTCAGCAAAAACATTCCAATCATTGGGTTTGACTCTGGGGTTCCAGGGGCACCAGAAGGGGCGATTAAGGCAACTGCTTCAACTGACAACCACGCAGCAGGTGGGAATGCAGCTGAACACCTCTTCCCAATGTTAGAAGGTAAGGTCAAAGACAAACCAGTTCGTATTGGGGTTATCTCTCAAGAAGCCAACTCACTCTCTATCACGCAACGTACTTCTGGTTTCATCGACAAGATGGTCGAACTCTTTGAGAAGAAGGGCGTGAAAGTGGCTGTTGTAGGTCACGATAAGTTCAAAAACAATGTATCAGAAGCAGATGCGAAAGTCATTATCGAAGTGCGCGTGCCTGCTCAAGTAGATGATGCGGCTGGTAAGACAGAAGCTTCTACTGTCTTAGAAAAAGAAGACACTATTGCGATCTATGGTTCTAACGAATTCGCAGCCAAGGCCATCATCAACGCTAACGGCGGTTTCTCTGAATCTAAATTAGGGGCTGACAAGATCTTAGCAGTTGGTTTTGACTCTGGTGCCCTCCAACAAGATGCTATCCGTAAAGGTATCTTCGTTGGTTCTGTTACCCAAGACCCAATCCAAATCGGTTACCAAGCAGTGAAATTAGCGGTTGAAGCAGCTCAAGGTAAAGAAGTAAAAGACGTGGATACTGGGTCCAAGTGGTATGACGCTAAGAACATCGACTCTGATGAAATCAAAGCCCTCTTATATGAATAAGAAAACCATGTAAACTCTAGTGGAGGCGAATGCCATGACGCGCATGAAACTTTTGGCCATTGACCTGGGGGCGAGCTCAGGTCGCGTAATGCAAGCCATTTATGATGGACAGACCCTCCAACTCACTGAGGTGCACCGGTTCGCCAACGAACCGGTCAGCCTCAATGATGGCTTGTACTGGAATATTTTACACTTACAAAATGAAATCAAACGCGGCATCAAGAAGGCGACTCAAGTCGATGATATTCCCATTCGTTCTATTTCGGTAGATACCTGGGGTGTCGACTATGCCTATTTGGATCAAGCGGGAGATATGATTTACCTGCCACACTGCTATCGTGATAACCGCATGGGTTCTTATGAAGCAGACTTCTATCAAGCCATGGCGCCAGAAAAGCTCTTTGACTTGACGGGGGTACAGCCAGCGACCATTAACTCGGTCCTACAGCTTTATGCGGACTTGCAGGAAAAACCACATCTCAGGCAGATCGCCCAAAAGGTCCTCTTTATGCCGGATTTGATTAACTATCTACTCTGTGGGGTAGCGGCAACCGAATATACGATTGCTAGCACCTCAGGTTTGTTATCATCCAGTCACCCGGGTAGTTTCGAAGACAAGGTCTTAGACAGCTTCGGGATTCCAAAAGACTGGTTCGGGCAAGTGACCAAAGGCGGGCGCGTCTTGCGCCAATTGTCGCCACGCATTACTCAAGAGCTCAAGATTGAGCCTTTTGACGTAATCGCAGGGGCGGGCCATGATACAGCCGCGGCTGTGTTGGCTATTCCTTATGCCAGCGACCAACCAACAGCCTTTATCTCTTGCGGGACCTGGTCCTTGGTAGGCTTGGAGTCGGATCAACCGGTCTTGAGTGCAGCTGCTTATGAAGCGGGCTTAACCAATGAAGGCTGCTTCGACGGTCGCTATCGTCTGCTCAAGAACACCACCGGTCTATGGATTCTACAAGAATTGCAACGTGATTGGCGCTTGCAGGGTGAGGAACTATCCTTCGCTCAAATGGCCGAATTAGCTCAAGCAGTGACCGACAACCAAACCTGGATTAATCCGCATGATGCGATTTTCGCTTCGCCTCATGATATGGAAGCTAAGATTAAGGAACGTTGTCGTCTGACCAACCAAGCGGTTCCTCAAACCAAGGGACATGTGGTCAGAGTAGTCTTAGAAAGTTTGGCCCTTGCTTATCGGCAGACCTTGGATCAGTTGGAGCAACTGACTGGTCAAAGCATCGACGCCATTCATATGGTGGGCGGCGGGATTCAAAATCGCTTGCTCTGCCAGTTAACGGCTAACTTTTCCGGACGTCCAGTTCGGACGGGGCCAATTGAGGGAAGTGCCTTGGGCAATATCTTAGCCCAACTCTTAACCTTGGGCGAGATTAAGACCCGCCATGAGGCCCAAGCCTTGATTAAAAACAGTGAAACAACACATGATTATGAGGTGGCGGATTTGCCTAATCGTGACCAAATCTATATTCGCTACCTAGAACTGACGAAAGGTGGTCAATAAATGCTTAAACATATACCAGCCATTTTGAGTCCAGACTTAGTCAAATATTTGATGGAAATGGGTCATGGAGACGAATTAGTCATTGCCGACGCCAACTTCCCGGCTCATCGCTTGGGCCAGCGTGTCATTCGCGCTGATGGTCATGGGGTTCCAGAACTCTTGGACGCCATTCTGACCCTCCTGCCTTTGGATCCTTACAGTGATTACCAAGCAGGTCTAATGCAGGTGGTGCCAGGGGACCCAACGGTTCCGGTCATCTGGGAGGACTACAAGGCCATCCTAGACCGTCAGACCCAAGACCAAGGCTATCAAATCAAAGAAATCGAGCGGTTTGCCTTCTATGAACAAGCCAAAGATGCTTATCTTGTTATCCAAAGCGGGGAGACCGCCCTATACGGCAATATCATTTTGAAAAAAGGCGTGCTCTAGCCACGTTAAAATTGCAATAGGAGTGAACAATTATGTCAACATTTTATGTACCAGCTATTAACTTAATCGGTAGAGGGGTGATTAATGAGGTTGGTTCTTACGTCAAAGAATTAGGCTACAAGAAAGCTCTCTTAGTAACGGATACTTTCATTGCTTCTAGCGATATCTTACCTAAGGTGACTAAACCTTTAGATGCAGAAGGAATCAACTATGTAGTTTTCTCAGATGTCGATCCTAACCCTTCATGTAAGAATGTCTGGGATGGTCTTAAGGCCTTGCAAGAAAACAACTGCGACTTCATTATTTCGCTCGGTGGTGGTTCACCACAAGACGCAGCTAGCTGTATCTCAGTTATGGCAACCAATGGTGGTAAGCCTCAAGACTACGAAGGTTTGCACAAATCAGCTAAGAAAGGTTTGCCAGTTGTTGCCATTAATACAACAGCTGGGACTTCTGCTGAAATTACCATTAACTATGTCATTACCGACGAAGAACGTAAGGTTAAAATGGTCATGGTTGACAAGAATAGTTTGGCGCTGATCTCTGTTAACGACCCTGAATTAATGGTATCTAAACCAGCAGCTCTAACGGCTGCAACCGGTATGGATGCCTTGACTCACGCGGTAGAAGCCTTGGTAACACCAGGTGCTTATGGCGTCACCAAGAAACTCTCGATCGGGGCAATCGAATTGATCAAGGAATTCTTGCCACGAGCAGTCAAGGATGGGCATGATATCGAAGCCCGTGAAGGCATGGTCAACGCTATCTTCTTAGGTGGTATGTCCTTCAACAACGCTGGTTTAGGTTACGTCCACTCCATGGCTCACCAACTAGGGGCAGTTTATCATTTACCACACGGTGTCTGCTGTGCCATGTTATTACCAGTGATCGAACGTGAAAATGCTAAGCGCGTACCAGCGGCCTTCCGTGATGTGGCTAAGGCTTTAGGTTTACAAGTTGAAGGTAAATCAGATGAAGAATGCGCTGCTTATGCTATTAGTGAAATCGAAAAATTGTCTGAAACAGTGGGGATTCCTAAGAAGTTAACCGAACTAGGTATTGAAGAAAAAGACTTCGACTTCGAATATCTATCCAAGAATGCCATGATTGATGCGTGCGCACCAGGTAACCCATTCACCCCAACCTTAGAAGAAACCATTGCCTTCTATAAGGAACTCTTCTAGGACCTAACTAGCAAAGATTGATAAGCACCCCATGGCCAAGTTGGGGTGCTTGTTTTAGTTTATGGGAGCCTTATAACTATTGCCTATAACACATGCTAGATTTTTCGTCTAACAGCATAGCTTGACCCTGGCTTAGGACTTAGGTATAGTGAAAACATAGGAAACACGTTGAAGAGAAGAGTAGGGATCAATCCTTGTCTAGAGAGCTTGTGGCGGGTGGAAGCAAGCCTAGGATCTCCTTACAAATGGTCTCAGAGTGGGCGCTTGGCTTAAACCAACGCACGGGGGCACCCGTTACCATGACAGAGTCCTAGCGGACTCACAGAGGCCTTGTCGGTGACGGCAGGGTGAATGAAGGTGGTACCACGAGTGACGCTCGTCCTTTTCCCTAGGGGAGGACGGGCTTTTTTTGTCTTCTCCCGTCAAAAATCAGCCATCAAAGGAGAATCACATATGTCCATTAAAAGTTTTGCCAAGAAAATTACCCTTACCACACTCGCTGCCCTTAGCTTATTTGGTGCGGCCCTGCCTGCATCTGCTGCGACTAAGGTCACGGTCAGCAGTATTGGCTCTGACTACGATGTCTGGAAGTTCATTGCTGAGTCAGAAGAAGCTAAGAAAGCAGGTCTAGAGATTGAGGTCAAAGAAATTGATGGGGGCTTGCCACTTAACAAGTCTGTAGCGGATGGTATCGTGGATGCCAATGCCTTCCAGTCTTTGGGTTACTTAGACGCCTTCAATAAGGAATCCGACAATGCTTTGGTACCGATTGGGACCACCTATATCGAGCCAATGGGGATTTATTCTAAGAAATATAAGAAGATTGAGGAAGTCAAGGAAGGGGCTGTGGTGGCCTTGGCTGATAACCCAGCCAACACTACTCGAGCTTTGCGCTTGCTTGAATCAGCTGGCCTAATCAAGCTCAAACCTGACTTTGATGATGGCGTGGGAACACCCGATGATGTCATTGAAAACCCTAAGAAGTTAGAATTCAAATTAATTGATGACACCACAGCGGTTCGTGTCTTAGACGATGTGGACCTCTCCATTATCGGTAACACCATTGCCTTGGAAGGCGGCCTTAACGTTCTCAAGGATGCCATCTACAAGGAAGAAATTAACGACTCAACCAAGTCACGCATTAACGTTATCGCCGTCAAGAAAGGCCGCGAAAAAGACGAGAATCTACTTAAACTAGTGGAACTCTACCACACTCCTAAGGTCCAAGAATTCATCAAGGAAAAGTTCCAGGGTACCAAGGTAGAAGTGAAAAAAGACATTAAAGATGTCTGGAAGGAAGCCGAATAATGAAAGTAGCCATCGTAGCGGCCATGCAGGAAGAGTTGGCGCCTTTCCGCCAACATTTTGGGGCCAAGCAGCTAGTCTTTGAACAGGCTAAGACTCGCATAGAAGCAGTCAACCCACCTGAAGGAACGGGGATTAGTCAGCTTTACTTGGTAGAGTCTGGTATTGGTAAGGCTAATGCTGCCGCCTGCGCTGCCTGGCTCTTAAGCCAAGTAGGGCCAGACCTAGTCATCAATACTGGGTCGACGGGGTGTTTTGAGCCAAGCGTGGCCTTAGGTGACGTAGTCATAAGTGACCGTTTTGTCTATAGCGATGTGGATGCCACAGGCTTCAATTACGCTTGGGGGCAGGTCCCACAAATGCCAGCTGATTACCCGGTCGTAGCTGACTTGCTGACTAATCTGCTGGCTCATTTCCAAGAGGCAGGCAAGTCCTATCAGGTTCATGTGGGCACCATTGCGACGTCAGATTCTTTTATGAGCGATCCTCAGAGGGTAGCGGAAATCCTGGAACGGCAACCAGGCCTCCTAGCTTCTGATATGGAAAGTGCCGCCCTAGCTCAGGTCCTAGTAAGTTCAGCTTGTCAGGTTCTCAACATTCGGGGCATCTCAGATCACGTTGGCGCACATGCTCCTCAACTTTTCAAGGATAGTCTGGCGCTAGCTGCTCAGAACGCTTTTGATGCGGTGCTGACCGTCCTAACACAAATAATTTAAGAAAAATTGCGGGGCGACTAGCCCCGTTTTTTTGTAGGCATTATTTGTATGGATAAATGCTATGTTTCTTGCTTTTATTATGAACTATAAGAGAAAAATAGCGAGAAAAAACAGTGAGTATGTGGCACTAATTCACGATGCACTTGTCCATACTATTACTATCGTCACAATATCATAACAATCCACTAAAATTAGTAGCGAATATTGCCTTTGGAATTTTAATATGAGCTATTGGAAATGCTGTTATGATGGTGTATAATGAGTTGTCGATAGATTTTTTTGTTCGTAATGATTCTGAAAGAAAGGAAGGATTTAATGAAATTGACAAGTCAGTTCATGCGTAAGTTTTACCAGCTGATGGCAGTAGTCCTCTTAGTTTTGGGCGCACTTTTTCCAACAGTAGTTACTTATGCACAAGAAGTGAGCACTGAGGATAGCACTACGACCCCTATCGTAGCTCCAGCAAACTCAGAAGAAAGCAAAGTGGAGGAGGTGACTCCAAGTCCAGGGCCAGACAACCAAGAACCTGCAGTTCCAGCTCAGGAAGAATCCAGTCAGGAATCTAGCAGTGAGTCAGGTTCTACAAAATTGCGTTCTGCGGAAGTTAACGGTGTCTTGAAAATGACCCTTAACAACAACACAGGGACCGATGCTAAGTACACGACCAGTTCCCACGTTGGGGAAGTATCAGTCGATGGATCAGGACTCAATGATACCTTAGAGGGCGCCTTTGTTGAGATTCGCGTACCAGCTAAATATGTTGAAACAATGGCAGCGACTGCGGGTGGTATTGCCAAAGAAGCAGGTGTCTTAACTCAAGATGGTGAGAACTATGTTTTAACAGTTGCGCTTAATAATATTGAGCGGACTACATCAGGTTCCTTCCCCTTCAGTATCAAGTTTAAGGATCGCCTGACGCCAGATGGTTATAGCGTCCAACCGCGAGTAGCCGTTCGGCAAGCAGACCGTCGAGTGGTTGCGGGCCCATCCTCTGACTTGACCTTTAATGTCAAAGCAGATAAACCGCAACTCCAAAAGTTGGTTAAAGCTAATACCTTGGACATGTTCGTCCAACAAGATATCTATGGTGGGGAAACTGATGGTGGGGACTATCTTAATGATAAAGCCTCTGACGTGCCATTCTATTTCTTCCTATCTCCTCAAGGCATTACCAACCAAACTATCCAAGAATATCGGGCTAATCAGACCTATCGTTCCTATGAGACCATTGTCATCAAGGATACCTTGCCTACCTATGAGGGTGTCGGTGGTCAAACGCTGACAGCTACCTTCGACCCAGCCAAAAACCCAGGTTGGACCAACAATGGTGATGGCACGGTTTCTTATACTGTAACCAACCCAGATCCAGCTTCTGGTGGGGCAGAGACAACCTTACGGAATGTTCGTCTACGCTTGTCATTCCCTAATGCCAAGTTTAAAAATGGTAATAAGCAAATCGTCCACAGTAATAATGTAGAATTGACCATGACCCCTTACCAAAAAGGGCCGTCAGAACCCGATACTGTCTTGACAGACGATGTGCCTTTCACCTTGACCAGTGAATTGGTTCCTGCTGGTATGTTCCGGAAGATTGCCAATAATAGTGGTCGGATTCGCTTGCAGCCTCAGGCTAACCACTTAGTGGAAGCTTTCTGGAGCTTAGCCTTCCGGAACACTTCAGCTCTGCCTGTGTCGCAACTAGTAATGGAAGATACTCAACTAGATGAACGTATGTATCCATATAGCTTGACCGTTAGTGGAACTTTGAACATCCCACTAGACATTTATGCGGTGGCTGAAGATGGTAGTGAAACTTATATCGATACCCTATCGCGTACCAAACGTTCCATTGAGAACATTGATGCCCAAGCTTGGGCCCAAGTCCAAGAACAGGTGGCCAAGGTTCAAAGTGGCGAAATTGAAGATACTCAAGCCGTAGCTGCTACCCGTAAATATAAGGGGATTCGGATTAAGCTGCCTGCTGGTCAGAAACACATGCCAACCACAGGTTTTGCTTTGCAATACCGGACTCGTCTCTTAGATCCTTATAATATTAAGGCCCTGACAGAGAATAAGTTCTATAACAACGTAGCTACCCTAGATATCGCTTTAGAGACGGAAGACGGCTCTGAAGTCAAACCAAAGCAATTAAGTGCTAACGCCCGAATGATGGCTGATACATTGGAAGAAACCGTACAATTCAACAAGACCACTAAAGTTAACCAAACAGGTACGCTAGGTGAGCAAGTTGTCTATCGTCTGGTCTTCTCTAATTTCGTGGTGTCGCCAGCGCGTGCTTACCGCAATGCTAAGTTCATTGATATCTTGCCTCAAGGGGTGACCTTTAAGAGTGCTACTGAAGAATTAGCGGCAGACAAGGGCAAGATTAAGAATGTTGAAGTCGTTGAAAACTATAATGGCTCAGGTCGTACCGCCGTCATTATTGACCTAGGAACTATTCCAGCCTTCTCTGATGTTAAGCCTAACTTCCCAATTTTAGTGGAAGGGACTATCAATGAAGGGGCTATTCCAACCAAAATTCAAACACCTACTAATAATGAAGATAACCATGCTTACTTTATCTCTGATGAGTATGATCCACTTCCGGATGGGGTAAAATCAACAACATTAGTAGATAATAAGTTCAATATTCAAGTTGATGGTAAGACACCGGCTCAGTTAGTGGGGGCTACTTCACAAACTACGGTTAACCTTCCATCTGAAATTGCTTCTACCAAGTACATCCGTAAGGCAGGCGAAAGCTTCCATACAAACCCAGTCTTAACCGATTATGATGAAGCTTTTGATTATCGCTTGCAGACTCGGAACTTCTCTGTCTTACCGATGAAACACTTTGTCTTGTATGACCGTCTACCATATAGCGGGGATGTTAATACAAGTAAATTCTCTAACCTGCTAACAGGACCACTCAATGTTCCTGCCAAGTACACTGTCTACTACCATACTGCGGCTGACATGACTAAGAATGCAGCTCAAGAAGTAGGGCGTGACGGTTGGATGACAGCAGATCAGGTAGCTGATTTTACCCAAGTAACAGCTATCAAGATTGTCTTGAACCAAGGCCAAGAGGTTGAGCCGGGTGAAATCATTAACTTTGATGTGCCAATGAAGGCGCCAGCTTATACTAATGGCTACATTAATCGTGAGAAGGCAACTAACTTCTTCTCTACTAACCGGGACGCGAATGACTTGACCAGCTTTGGTGATACCAATGCGGTAGTCAACCAATTGCCTCACTATATCCCGGTTGCCAAGAAGTGGATTAATGATAAGAACCTAGACCAAGTAGTCTTTGAACTCTTCCGTAAAAGTAGCGAACGGGATGTCTTGGCTACCCTGACCCTTAATGAAGCCAATAATTGGCAAGGGGTCTTCAAACGTCTAGCAAATGGTGAGCTCTTAGACCCTGAGGTCACAGACTATGATGTCCGTGAGGTTCTACCAGAACGATATAGCCTTGACTATACTGTCATGTCAATCAATGACCCAAGCAAACCTGCTGAAGGTGAAGACGAGCATACTTACACCATTATTAATGAACGTAAGGTACGTACCTACTATGTTAGAAAGGAATGGGAAGATGATAATAACCGTCTAGGCAAACGGAAGCCAATTAAGGTGCAACTCAAGCAAGACGGCCAAAATTATCGTGACCCACTAGACATCACCGAAGATGATAAGTGGAAGATCAGCATTTCAGATGTACCTTCAGTTAATAATGGACGTCCTTATATCTATAGCGCAGACGAAGTAGAAGTGCCTGCAGGTTACTATAAGGAAGTTAAATCTGAAGGAAATACGACGGTTATTACTAACAAATTGCCAATTCCAAGTGGAAAAGATGTAACCTCTGAAGGTATTCAGGGAGCTAGCCAAACCGGCACACCGACCTACACGCCAGGGACCGTCACTATCGATGGTAGTCCCGTTACAGTCGATTTGAAGCCTAACAGTTACCGTTTAGTTGTAGGGGGTCAAGTGATTGAGCAGACGACTACACCGGCCATGAAGAATGGTCAAGAAGTCGGGACCTACACTCTTGATCAAGCAAGTGGCAAAGTAACCTTCCAACCGAAGAAAGACTTTACCGGTCAGCCTGATCCAGTAACTGTCCAGGTAGAAGATGAAAATGGTACGCCAGCCACCGCAACTTACACACCAAATGTACTAGGCGTTAAACCAAGTGCACAGGATGCTGAAACAACCGACATTCAAGGTAAAGAACAAGTAGGACAATTAACCTTTACCCCAGGGAAGACGGCGGTAGATGGCCAAGATTATACTGTGCCTATTGCGGCTAACTCTCTCCAATTCTTGGTAGATGGTCAAGCTTCAACTGAAACGACCATCCCTGCCAAAGATGCTAACGGTAAAGAAATTGGGACCTACACCCTTAACCAAAATGGTCAGGTAACCTTCCAACCTAATAAGGACTTTGTAGGTGACCCAGTACCAGTTCAAGTCCAAGCCAAGGATGAGAACGGAACGCCTGCAGTGGCAACTTACACGCCACATGTTACAGGCGTAAAACCAGTCGGGCTACCTGCGACCTCAACCGGTATTCGTGGCGCTAGCCAAAGCAAGCAAGTAACCTTCCAACCAGGCCATGCAGATGTGCCAATGGATGATCAGGTGCCTGCTAAACTTAAGAATGACCAAGGTCAATTGGTCGAAAGCCTCAAGGTAGAAAACCAAGGGACTTACACTGTGGCAGCTGATGGAACAGTTACTTTCCTTCCTGAGAAGAACTTCGTGGGTCAAGCTAAAGCCGTGACCGTCGTCCGTGTAGATAAGAACGGAACGCCAGCTGAAGCGACCTACACCCCAACCGTTGTCGATGCAACCCCAACTTCAACCAATGCTGAAACCACTGATATACAAGGTCAAGTCCAAGAAGGGACTGTAAGCTTCGCACCAGGCCAAGCACAAATTGACGGCCAAGCTGTCACGGTGCCACTGGTAGAGAACAGCCTAGTCTTTGTAGTTGATGGTCAAGTGGTTCAAGAAAAAGAAATTGATGCTAAGGATACCAATGGTAAAACCATCGGGACCTACAAGCTCAACTCTGAGACAGGTCAAGTGACCTTCACGCCGCATAAGGATTATGTCGGCACACCAGTTCCAGCTACTATCCAAGCGCATGACACCAATGATGTGACGGTCACCGCCACTTATCAACCTCATGTAACGGGCGTGACGCCTTCTGGTAAGGATGTTAGCTCAAGTGGCCTCCAAGGGGCTAGTCAAACTGGTCAACCTGTCTTTACGCCAGGGGATACCAAGGTGCCAATCACCATTAATGATGAGCAACCTGCACAATTCTTTGTAGGTGGCCAAGCAGTGACTGAAACCAGCCTGCCAGCTATGCAAAATGGTGTGGAAGTCGGGACCTACACCTTAGATCCTAAGACAGGACAAGTAACCTTCCAACCTAAAGCGGATTTCGTAGGGACACCAGATCCTGTGACAGTTCAAGTTAAGGATGCCAACGGGACTCCAGCAAGAGCTAACTACACGCCAACCGTCTTGCCAACTAGCCGTCAAGGCCTTGACAAGGTAAGTCAAGATATCCAAGGTAAGGCTCAAACTGGCCAACCAGAATTCACCTATAATCCAGATCCTAACAATGGTGGGGCGGCTCAAGCTATCCAAGTTTCGGCACAAAATCCAGCTAAATTTGTGGTTGATGGTGCAGCCACAGATGCTAGCCAAATCGATGCCAAGGACAAGGATGGCAAGGTTATCGGGACCTATACGCTCACTCCTGAGACAGGCTTGATTACCTTCCAACCAAACAAGGACTTTGTAGGGACAGCTCAACCAGCTACTATCCAAGTATTAGACCCTAACGGGGTAGCCGTTTCTGCTACCTACACGCCAACCGTGACACCTGTTACGCCAACCGGAACTAGCGTCACTTCAGAAGGCTTGCAAGGTCAAGCCCAAACAGGTACGCCAAGCTTTGAAGCGGGCCATGCAGATGTGCCAATCACCATTAATGATGAGCAACCTGCTCGCTTGGTAGATCCTACAACAGGTCAAGCAGTCAATGAAAACAGCTTACCAGCTGTCAAGGACGGCAAGACCGTGGGGACCTACACCATCGATCCTAAGACTGGTACGGTCACCTTCCAACCTAACAAGGACTTTGTTGGTACTCCAGATTCAATCCAAGTGGAGGTTAAAGACGCTAACGGCACGCCAGCCAAGGCCAGCTACACCCCAACCGTTACAGCCGTCGTACCACGTGGTGATAATCAAACCACGACCGGCATTCAAGGTAAGACCCAATCTGCTACCCTCGTCTTTACGCCAGGGTCAGACAAGGTACCAATGGATGACACGGTGGCCGCTACTTTCGAAGATGGTTCTACTGAGAAGAAGGTAGAAGGGCAAGGAACTTACACGGTTGCCAAAGATGGCACTGTGACCTTCGTACCTGAAAAATCCTTCGTCGGGACAGCAGACCCAGTAACAATTAAACGTCAAGACGTCAATGGGACAGTAGCGACCGCTACTTATACCCCAATCGTGACAGCTGTTACTCCAAGTGGTAGCCCAGCGACATCTAGTGGCCTGCAAGGCGCAAGTCAAACTGGCACCCCAAGCTTCACGCCAGGACACCCTGACGTGCCAATCAAGATTGATGCAGAGCAACCAGCTCAATTCGTAGTGGCAGGTAAAGCAGTGGCTGAAACTAGCATTCCAGCTACTAAGGATGGCCAAGAAGTCGGGACCTACACCTTGGACCCACTGACTGGCACGGTCACCTTCCAACCTAAGAAAGACTTCGTAGGAGTTCCAGATCCAGTTACTGTTCAAGCCAAGGACGCCAACGGCACTCCAGCTACTGCTACTTACACGCCAAGTGTAACGGGCGTAACGCCAAGTGGTAACCAGGTAGAGTCTTATGGTCTCAAGGGTCAGATTCAAACGGGCAAGCCAAGCTTCACACCTGGTGACAGCCAAGTGCCAATTGATATGGATGCGGACCCAACCTTCGAAGACGGCAGCAAGAGAGTGACCCTTAAGGGGCAAGGATCTTATGTCCTAGCCAATGATGGGACGGTTACCTTCTTGCCAGAACCAGAATTTGTTGGGACAGCGACCTCAATTGTAGTGGTTCGAGTTGATATTAATGGGACTCCAGCTAAGGGGTCTTACACACCACATGTTTTAGACATCGTGCCAAATCACGCCAAATCGGAAGATGTGCAAGGTAAGACTCAGTCTGCTACGGTAGGTGCAACTGACCAAACCAGTGGTCAAGACCTTGTGCCAAGTGCTAGTCGCCCAGCTCGCTTGCTAGATCCATTTACCAAAGAAGCGACAGATGCCAAAACTGTTCCAGCTCTAGACGATAATGGCAAAGAAATTGGTAGCTATACATTAGACCCATTAACCGGTCTTGTAACCTTCCAACCAAATAAAGATTTCGTAGGCCAGCCACAAGGGGCTGCGGTAGTCTTCCAACATGAATCAGGGCTTAGTGTAATTGCACGTTATCAACCGTATGTAACGCCAAATCCAGATTCCAATGATTCAGGCTCTAGCGTCAGCGAGCAATCTGCTGATGCAAGTCAACCAAATGAGCGCGGCAAGCGCCCAGGCATCCACTTGCCTAAGACCGGGGAAAGTAATACTTCCTTCTGGTTAGCAACTAGCCTCGTGACATTAGCATTGACACTTGTTTTCTTTGGACGCAAGGTTAAGGCTGAAAACTAGAACTTCCAATAGGAAGTAATCAAATAGGGCGAGCCCCTTTCCTGATAGACAGGAAAGGGGCTCGCTTTTTGTTATAAAAAAGCCCTAGAAGGACTTTCTGAGCAAGCAACCAAGCGCTAGAGTGAATCTGTCGGCTTACAGAAACACCACTAGGAGATTGACTGCACAGGCAAGTCCTACTAGGGAAAGAAATCAATATTAAATCGAAGGTGCTTCTTGATTAAAACTATGGCGGGATTGAATGTGAGCCAAGAGAGCTTGGCAACCGCGATAGATTTCAGAAAAAGCTGTATCAAAGTCTTCAGTGTACCAAGGGTCAGCAATCTGAGTTTCTTCTCCAGCATAGTGCAAGAGCATATTGACTTCGCCACTAGGGCGAGCACCAATCAGATAATTGATGGCCCGTAAGTTAGGTTCATCCATACCAATGATATAGTCAGCCTTGATATCTTCGATATCTAGTTGTCGTGCAACGTGTTTTGGGGTAGGAATTCCTAAGGCTTGAAGACGCTCATTGGCATCTTCATGAATCGTTTTTCCAATTTCCCAAGGACTAGTTGCAGCAGAATCGATTGTTATTTGGTCGCTTAGACCGGCTTCTGCCACCAAGTGGCTGAAGATGGCTTCTGCCATTGGTGAACGACAGATATTACCCAAGCAAACAAATATAACTTTAACCATAAATATCTCCTTTTACGTTTGTAAGTAAATTTTGAGGGGATTTATTTGGTTTTGTCCATCTTGTCGACCTAAGTTGTAGAGTGACTCTAAAACGGCGATGTCACTTTCAAATCTGCCAACTTTAAGGTGGGTAGATGGGCGGATGGCGAATAGTTCGCCTTGTGCTTCCAATCTTTCAATTTGATTCAAGGTCTGATTATAGCGGATGTTACGCTCTTTCAGGGCTTGGACAAAAGCAGGGAAGCGGTGGTAGAAGATTGAATAAAATGGGTTCGAGTGAGTGGATTTGCGGTAAGAAGCGGGTCTGGTAAGGACCACAATCAACTTATCAACACCCAGTTGGCGCGCATAATGGACTGGGATGCTATCACTAATACCACCGTCGAGGTAGGCGCCACCACTTAAACAAGGGCTAGCGTCTAACTGAATCATTTTAGAGACGAAGGGTAGGGCGGAACTGGCTCTGAGAACTTCCATTTGAGCAAATACGTCCTCGATTAGGGCATATTCGGCTCTCCCACTGGCTACATGGGTGACCACTGCATGAAAACGGGTCTTAGAAGCTTTAAATTGTTCGTTATCGAAAGGATCCAGGATCATAGGGACTTGGTAGTAGGCGAATTCCTTGTTGACATAGTTACCAGTCTTGAGCCAAGAGCTTAGACTCATATAACGTTTGTCGCCAAGATAGCGTCGATTATAACGCCATGCCCGACCAATTTGACCACTGAGATAATTAGCCCCGAAAAGGGCCCCTGCTGAAACAGCCACAATCTCATCTACTGGGATTTGGGCTGTCATTAGACTATCAAGGACACCGGCTGTGTATAAACCGCGCATCCCACCGCCTTCGAAGACCATGCCTATCCGCATACTCTGCCTCCTTTATGGGAAGGTGTCACCATCTTGATTAGGGACAAGACATGACACACCTACGAGCCTAAAGTGATTCATGTCACTATTGTATAATAAATTGATTCAGAAATAAAGCGACTTTTCTGAAAAACAGTAGACATTATGTTTCAATTGTGTTATATTTAAATTAAGTTAGCCTCTGACTTAATTAATCTTTCTTTTTAGTGCTAGTGAGGGTCTGACTTAATTTAAGCCTTTAATAAAGTTAATATCTAACTTTATAGGTCAAAAGAGGTTAGAGAATGGTAAAACGAAAGAAGTTAGAGAATGTGACGTCCCTTGGCATCGTCTTTGGGACTTTCGCCCCGCTACACGTTGGGCATATTGATATTATTAACCAGGCCAAGCGCCACAATGATGGGGTCCTAACCATCGTATCAGGTTATGACGGGGATCGAGGGGATCTAATCGGGCTGAGTCTACGCAAGAGATTCCGTTATACGCGTGAGACTTTCCGCTATGATGACTTGGTCATTGTCGATAAGCTAGACGAGAATCATATTCCGGCCTATCCTAATGGTTGGGTAGAGTGGCTAGCTAAGCTCGATGAGTCCATTGCCCAGTATGTGGTCTTTAGTGGTCAAGCTAAGATTGTGGTCTACTGTGGCGAGACAGAGTATAAGGACAAGATCAATGAATTGCGCCCTGACTGGGAAGTGGTTCTGGTAGACCGGTCTTTAATTAAGATTTCAGGGACTATGATTCGGAGTAATCCGCGGATGCACTGGCATCAGATTGCCAAACCATTCCGCCGCTTCTTCTCGACTAATGTCCTCATTGCAGGCTCAGCTTCCAACGGTAAGACAACCTTGGCGCGGGATTTATCACGCCTCTTCGGTTGCCCTTGGTCGCCAGAATATGCCCGTGAGTACCAGGAACGCTATAATGTCCTAGATGATGAGTTGGACAAGAACGACTATACCTATCTCTTTACTGGCCAGTTCCGTCAGACTTCGGACTTGATTGACTCGCCGGCCAATAATGGCCTCATCATCGCTGATACCAACTCGACCATTACCATGGCCTATGCGGAGTACTACCTCAAGGACAGCCTGTCTGAGGAAGATTTCCAAGCCTTGACCGACGTTTACCAGTCCATGATTGAGAAGGAAAAGTGGGATAAGATTTTCGTTGTCCTACCACAATCTAACTATGTGGATGACGGGGTTCGGGACATGACCATGGCGGATGAAGAAACCCGTGATGCCTTCACATCTCTAACCATCCAGCTCTTTGAAGAAGCGGGATTGGCTGACAAGATTGTCTACTTGGGTAATCCTAATCCAGGCCAGACCTTCTTCGAGAGTCTCTACGAAACAGCCAAAATTGAAATTGCAAGCCTATTGAATCAGGAGGTATAGAACATGTCAATTGTTGAAAATTTTAAGACCAAGTGGACCAAGCTCCACGATTACTGCACATCAGGCTATAAGGTAACAGGGCGCAACCTCAAAACCTTGGCCGGCGACACCAAGAAATTAGGCTTTGCAGGCGTGGTTAAGGCCATCTATGAGGACCTAGTAGTGGGCCGTAGCTCACTGGAATGGGCTTATTTAATCATTATGTCTATTGTGCCGATTATTGTTGCTCTGCGCGACCCAGATTCAACCTTGCTAGGCTTTATCGCTTCTATTACAGGGGTTATTAACGTTATTTTGGTAGCTGAAGGACGTAAATCCAACTACTTCTTTGGGGTCATTACGACCAGTATTTACTTATTCTTAGCTATCGGTAATGGATTCTATGGTGAGGTGTTAACTAATGCCTACTTCGTAGTTATGCAACCGATTGGCCTTTATGTCTGGCTTATGGCAGACCGTAAGCGTCGAGAACAAACCCATCAAGTAGAAGACACACCTACTAATGTCAAGTCCCGTCGCATGAGCTTGGTGGACTGGATTATTGCTTTAGCTCAAACTGCCATTGTTTGGCTACTTATGGGCTTAGCTTACAAATCTATCGGTGCTAATCGACCTTTCCGTGACTCTGTGACTGATGGGACCAATGTGGTGGGTCAGAAGTTAATGACCGAGCTCTATGCCGAACAATGGCTCTTCTGGATTGCTACCAATCTCTTCTCCATTTACCTCTGGTGGGGCACTGATGGCTCCGTCGATATTGTGGTCATGTACCTGCTCTTCACAGTAAACAGTATTGTCGGCATGTATCGTTGGATTCAACAGGCTCAGGCCAATCAATAAGGAGGGACTTCATGCCTGAATTTAAGGATCCTCAAGCCGAAAAGCACTATTATGAGACTGAGGCCAGCCAGGAAGAATTTTTGACCTGGTACCAAAAACAGGAATTTCCCAACTATCCCAAACCAGCCCTAACAGTAGACA
>ERZ773068.270-NODE-270-length-28232-cov-9.645349_pt1 | contig 28232 bp, 20 predicted proteins | sample MGYA00580620_ERZ773068 | MGnify/ENA primary metagenome ERZ773068 (study PRJEB29015, sample SAMEA2737983) | human oral metagenome | biome: human oral; feature: human-associated habitat; material: dental | place: China | collected 2101 ... | reverse complement strand
ACGACCTGGGCACCGCCGTCAACATCTGCACCATGGTGTTCGGCAACATGGGCGAAAACTCCGGCACCGGAGTGTGCTTCACCCGTGACCCCTCCTCCGGCCACTCCGGCGTCTACGGTGACTACCTGGAGAACGCGCAGGGTGAGGACGTCGTCGCGGGTATCCGCAACACCCTGCCTCTGTCCGCATTGAAGGACATCAACAAGCCCGTCTACGACGAGCTGCGTGGCATTATGCGCAAGCTGGAGACCCACTACCGCGACATGTGCGACATCGAGTTCACCGTCGAGCGCGGCAAGCTGTGGATGCTCCAGACACGCGTCGGCAAGCGCACCGCCGCCGCCGCCTTCCGTATTGCCACCCAGCTCCTGGGCGAAAAGCTCATCACCCGCGACGAGGCCCTGGGCCGCGTCACCGGCGACCAGCTCACCCAGCTGATGTTCCCGCAGTTTGACGCCAAGGCCGAGAAGGAGCTCATCGCTCGCGGCATGGCCGCCTCCCCGGGCGCCGCCGTCGGCAAGATCGCTTTCAACAACGCCCAGGCCGTCGAGGCCGCCGAGAAGGGCATTAAGACCGTCCTCGTGCGTCGCGAGACCAACCCCGATGATCTGCCCGGCATGGTCGCGGCCGAAGGCGTCCTCACCGCTCGCGGTGGTAAGACCTCGCACGCCGCCGTCGTCGCCCGCGGTATGGGCAAGACCTGCGTGTGCGGCGCCGAATCCCTCGTCATCGACGCGGCCGCCGGCACCGTCACTATCGGCGACCTCGTGCTGACCGCCGACGACACTATCGCCATCGACGGCCAGACCGGTGAGATCTTCCGCGGCGAGGTTCCCGTCGCCGACTCGCCCGTCACCACCTACCTGGCAGAGGGCCTCGAGGCCGGCATCGCCGCCGCCGGCGAAGACCAGGGCACTCGCGAGCTCGTCGAGGCCGTCGACAAGCTCCTTGCCCACGCCGACAAGGTCCGCCGCCTGCACGTGCGCGCCAACGCCGACACCCCCCTCGACTCCAAGCGCGCCATCGCCTTCGGCGCCGAGGGTATCGGCCTGTGCCGCACCGAGCACATGTTCCTGGGCGAGCGCCGCCCGCTCGTTGAGCGCGCGATCCTCTCCGCCCCCGAGTCGGACGAGCGTCAGGCTGCGTTCAACGAGCTCGAGAAGCTCCAGAAGCAGGACTTCCTCGAGATGCTTGAGGTCATGGACGGTAAGGCCATGACCGTGCGCCTCATCGACCCGCCGCTCCACGAGTTCATGCCCGCCCTCATCGAGCTGGAGACGAAGGTTGCCGTCGGCAAGGCCACCGGCACCCTCGACCCCGCCGACGAGGCCATGCTCGTCGAAGTCCGTCGCATGCACGAAGAGAACCCCATGCTGGGCCTGCGCGGCGTGCGACTGGGCATCTACCTGCCCGGCCTGTTCGCCCTGCAGATGCGCGCCCTGTGCGAGGCGGCCGCCGACCTCGTGGCCCGCGGCCTCAACCCGCGTCCCGAGATTATGGTTCCGCTCGTCGGCTCCGTGCGTGAGCTCCAGCTCGTGCGCGAGGAAGGCGAAGGCATCATCGCCTCCGTCGCCGCTGACCGCGGCGTGGACCTGTCCGGCGTCTCCATCGGCGCCATGATCGAGCTGCCGCGCGCCGCCATGACGGCCGAGGACCTCGCCGAGGAAGCCGACTTCTTCTCCTTCGGCACCAACGACCTGACGCAGACCGTGTGGGGCTTCTCGCGCGACGACGTTGAGGGCGTGTTCTTCCCGCAGTACATCGAGGCCGGCATCTTCGGTGTCTCCCCCTTCGAGTCCATCGACGTCCACGGCGTGGGCACCCTGGTCTCCGAGGGCGTGCGCCGCGCCCGCTCCACCAAGCCGAACATCAAGCTCGGCGTGTGTGGCGAGCACGGTGGCGACCCGGCCTCGATCCACTTCTTCCACAACGTGGGCGTCGACTACGTGTCCTGCTCCCCGTTCCGCGTCCCCGTCGCCCGCCTCGAGGCTGGCCGTGCCGCAGTCGAGGATCACGTGGACATGACCGCCTGATCGCTGGTGGTGCTTGCTTCGCTGAGCGCCGATGAGTGAGCGTGACGAGGCCGCGGCCGGGAAACCGGTCGCGGCCTCGTTCCGTTGTGGGCAGGGTGTTGTGGGCGGGGGAGCGTGTGGTAGATCGGCCCACCTATCGGCCCATCTACTGGTGGTGTTAACCCACTTGTGCGCAGCTACCCCCATTTACTGGAGGCTGGGCGGGTGCGCCGATGTTGTCACCAGGTGGGTGAGTGTGCGGGCCTGTGTTCTGTTGTTGCGGGTGGTGCTTGGTGCGCCGGGGGTTGGTGGACTTTTCTCGCCAGTTCTCCTGTGCCGTGTGTGGTGTGGGCTTTCAGATTCCGCGTTTGTTCTTGTCTGCGCGTGCAGTGCACCCGATCCGTAGGCATTGCACCCGTTCTGATCGGGTGCTGTGCCCCGTAACGGGTGTAGCGCCCGGTAACGGGTGCAGTGCCCCGTAACGGGTGCAGCGTCCTCGCGGTGTTGCCGGTTGAACGGTCGACTGTGGTGTCGCATTGCCTCACGAACTGGTGCAGCAATGGCCCCTCGCGCGTCGTGTAAGCGGTGCATGTCCGCGCGAATGCTTGTTGCTAAGTGGTGTGACACCACTTAGGTGGGTATTGCACCAGTTGGGAGGTGGTGTAGTGCTCCCTAACTAGTGCAATTCTTGTGGACGCGTGTTGGTTGTGCGCATCTGCTCGAGGTATGAACCCACTTGTGCGCTGCGAAAACCATCTACTGGAGGCTGGGCGGGTGTGATCATGTGTCACCGGGTGGGTTAACGTGCGCAGGCGTAGGGCCGCAGCAGTGGTGTTACGGGTTGTGGCTTTCCGACGGTGGCTGCGCTCAGGGTGCGGCCGGTTGCGGGGCATCGGCGCGGTTCAAGCCGGGGTGTCAGGGAGTAATGCCGATGCTCTGCAGCAGGAAGATCAGGCCCACCATGATCGAGTTGTTCAGAGCGTGGAACGCCCACGAGTAAGCGATGTTCTTCCCTGATTTCACGTAGATGAGGGTCAGGGCGATGGAGATCGGCAGGTAGGCCAGCAGGTCCTGCCACTGGTAGCAATGCATGTAGGCGAAGAGAATGGCGGAGATCGACGCGACGAGCCACGTGGGCGCAAACGCGCTGAGCTTGCCGATGAGGATGTGCCGGTAGAAGATCTCCTCAATCATTGGGACGCCGATGGCCACAAAGAAGGAGAACACGATGCTGAGAGCGCCTTCGGACAGGGCGTTCATGACGGCCTGTTGGTTCTGGGCTATCGGCGGATTGGTTCCGTAGATGGAGATGCGCAACGTGGCTTGCACAATCGTGAGGAGGAACCACATGCCGAATAGCAGTGCGATCTTGAGTACCGGTCGTGTGCGGAAGTATGAGAAGGCGCGGAAGAACTCGCGCCCAAAGAACGCCAGTACCATGACCAGGAAAATCGAGTCGAGCACGACGTTGACGGCAGTGATGTTCCATGACTCGGGGATGATCGATGTCGGCACGATGCCGAGTAGGAAGAAGGTCGCGTAGGGGATGCCGAAGATCGCGATCCGCACCCAGTCGGCGCGACTTGGGCGCACGGGCCGCATGGGGAACGAGGCCTTGGCCGCGTTATCTGTCGCGGTGACAGTGGGCAGGGGGCTCGGTGCCGGGGTCGCCCCGGTCGATACGGGAGTCGAAGGTGCGCAGTGCGTGCTTGGGTCGGTAGACATGGAGCTGAGGCCACTTCCTGTTGGGCTGTTGTGCTGCCCGTATATTCTGACAGATTTTGAAATAGAGTGGCGCGCGGATAGTTGAGACGATGTGCCTGGCGCGGCGGCCTCCTGGTTGGACGACGCGCGTGCAACGCGCGCGGGGATGCGTGGATGTTGAGGTGGTCGTGAACCCCTGCGTCTGGGAGGGCCGCGCCTTGGTCGCCCAATGCGCGTGACGGTGGCTGCGGGTGGCGGATCGCCACAGGGGAAGATTGGCGCGCAAGGGACGTGGCTCGTTTTCCCTGACGGGGAAAGGTTTTTGTGGCACCGTGTCAGCAAACGATCGCCCTGGGCCCTTAGTCCCTCAAGGGGGGTGTGTCACCGCGCTAGCACCGTCACAGCATGGTCACAATTTAGGATGACCTAAACGGACTACTTTTCACCTCGGCGAGATGTGGCTACGCTCAACGTTTAGGAACCCCATCATCCCGGCTAGACCTCATCACCGGACCTACAGGAGGCAAGCGGTGGCAGTGCTTCGCGTTCACCTGAGCAACGTCGGTCAGCGACTCAGTCGCGTTCTTATCGTGGCCGTGATGGCGGCTGTAGTCGTGGCGATGTTCGCTGCGCCCTCGCGCGCCGCGGATCAGACGTGGAGCGATGTCTCGACCACGATCAATGGCCTCATTGACGAAGGCGTGTCCACCTTCAAGGCGGGCGACGCCAAGGGAGGCAAGGACAAGGTCAACGACGCCTACTACAAGCACTATGAGATCACCGGCATGGAGAAGCAGGTCATGGCCCGCATCTCCGGCTCGCGCGTCTCCCAGGTGGAGATGGAGTTCTCCCTCCTGAAGAAGGCCATGAGTGACGCCGACAGTGCAGGGGTCGACAGCCACGCCACGACTCTCAAGCAGTACATGGTCGAGGACGGCGCCTCCTTGGACGGTGTGGCTCCCGGATCGGCAGCCCAGGCCTCGTCGGACGATTACAGCCCCGGCGCGTGGGGCGAGGTCGCCAAGACCATCAACGGCATCCTCGAGGACGGCGCCAACGCCTACAAGGGCGGCGACGCCAAGGCCGGTAAGGATAAGGTTAACGAGGCCTACTACAAGCACTACGAGATCACCGGCATGGAGAAGCAGGTCATGAGCCGAATCTCCGGCTCGCGCGTCTCCCAGGTGGAGATGGAGTTCTCGCTCCTGAAGAAGGCCATGACCGACAATGACTCGGCCGCGGTCGACCAGCACCTCTCGACGCTGACGAACTACATCCGCGAGGACGCCAACAGCCTCGACGGCTACACCGGCAAGGCCTCCGAGAAGACAGCCGAAGGTTCGGGTTCCTCCCCGTGGATCGCCCAGTTCCTGCCCTCCCTCCTCGTCATCTTGCGTGAGGGTATGGAGGCGATCCTGGTCGTCGCCGCCGTCCTGGCATACCTGGCCAAGGCAGGCCACAAGAAGAAGACCCCCATCGTGTGGGGCGGCGTCGCCCTCGCCTTCGCCCTGTCCGTGGGACTGGCCTTCCTCTTCAGCTACGTGACCTCCCTGGCGGGCGCGAACCAGGAGCTCCTTGAGGGCTTCGCCGCGCTCTTCGCGGTCATCATGCTGATCTGGGTCTCCAACTGGATGATCAACAAGTCCTCCAACAAGGCGTGGGACGAGTACATCAAGAAGCAGACCGATGCCTCGCTGAGTAGCGGCTCCCTGCTGGGCCTCGCCTTCATTTCCTTCCTCGCGGTCCTGCGCGAAGGCGCCGAGACGATCCTGTTCTACGTCCCGATTGTTGCCGCAGCGGGCGACAAGGTCCACTACGTGTGGATCGGCCTGGCCGTCGGCCTCGTGGTCCTCGTCGTCATCTACCTGCTCATCCAGTTCGCGGCGGTTCGCATTCCGCTGCGCCCCTTCTTTACCATCACCTCGCTGCTGATGGCCTTCATGGCCTTCACGTTCACGGGTTCTGGTATCGGGGAACTCCAGGAGGCGGACGTCGTGTCCCTGACACCCATCTCCGGCTTCCCCACCATCGACCTCTTGGGGATATACCCCCGAGTGGAGAACCTGGCCGCGCAAGCCATCGTTCTCGCCATCATCGTCGGTCTCTACTTCTTCGGAAAAGCTCGCCTCGCCCGCGAGGCCGCCGCCCAGTCGCGGGCCGAGGAATGACATCAGTCGAGCGACACCGACTTTTCACCCAACCAACACGCACAGGAGATCATCACATGAAGCGCTCTCTGTTCCGCGTCGGCGCGGCCCTGGCCACGCTGGCCCTCGCAGGCACCTTGGCGGCCTGCTCCAACAACTCCTCCTCGTCCTCCAGCGAGAAGCCTGCGGCATCGGCCTCTGCCTCGGACTCGGCTGACTCGAATGCGCCCGCCCCCGGCGAGGACGCTGGCTTCGAAGAGCAGCCCCTCGGCGATGACGTTCACGTCGGCCCCCTCGTCGTGGGTGGCGTCTACTTCCAGCCCGTTGAAATGGAGCCCGCCGTGGGCACTCCGGCCGCTGAATCCTCGATGCACATTGAGGCCGACATCTCCGCCGCCGCCGACAACAAGCTCGGCTTCGGTGCGGGTGACTTCATCCCCGGCCTGACCGTCGACTACACGATCAAGGACAAGTCCGGCGCGACTGTCCAGGAGGGCACGCTCATGCCGATGAACGCGTCCGACGGCCCGCACTACGGCCTGAACCTGCCCAAGCTCGACGCCGGCACCTACGATGTGGCCTTCTCGATCAAGCCGCCCACCGGCTGGCTGCTGCACACCGACAAGACTACGGGTGTTGAGGGACGCTTCTGGACCGAGCCGCTCGTCGCCGAGTTCCCGGATTGGCAGTGGGATCCCACGGCCGTCTCCTGGTGATCGACACGCACGCTTCGCGGGGCCGAGGTCGTGGTTCCTTTCTGGGACTGCTGGCCTCGGCCCTCGCCCCGTGAGGGGACTAGACTTGACGTCGGAGTCGTCCGGCTTCGGTGAACCTTTATTTCGGGAGGAAAGCCAATGCTTCAGCAGATGAGCGAAGCAACCCTGACGCTGCTGTTGACGATGCTCGCCGTCGGCGCCGTCATCCGCTTTATGCCGGCCGCCGGGCACGGTCGCCGCGGTAAGAAGGCGCGGTCGGTGGCAGTGTGGGCCGGCGTCGGCCTGGGAATGATCTCCTCCCTGGCCCTGACGATCATCAACGTCGAGGCTCCCAAGTCCGTGAACCGCCAGACCGTTGGCCTGTACACGCTCCCCGCGGCGGTCATTCTCGCTCTCCTCTTCCTCGCGCTCGTCGCCGTGCGCTCGCGCCGCGTGCGCGCCCTTCTCCCGGGTAACGGTGACGACGAGGCCCGGGCAGCCTCGTCCATGGAGACCGTGGTGAGCGGTGATACGCTCCTGCGCATCGTCGGTGCCCTCTACATCGGTGTCGTTCTGTTCCGCGCCGTGCCCACAGCGATGAACCAGGCCGTTATGATGCTCTCGGGCGGCGTCGAGATCTACTCCACCCAGGTTGTCCTCGCGTTCCTCGGATACGCGCTCGCCTGGCTGCTCGTCTGCTTCGTCGCCTGGGTGTCCTACCGCCTGTGCGCGTGGAATAATCGCGTGTGGCCGGCGGCCTTCATCATGATCTCGCTGCTGGCCAACCACGTCCTCATGATTGTGCGTATCCTCAAGGCCAAGCGCTGGATCTCCATCCCCAAGGACGCGTGGAATACCATCTCCTGGTTCATCAACCACGAGGCGGTCTTCACGATCGCCGCCGGCCTGGCCCTGTGTGCCGTCGTCGTTCTCACGTGGCTGGCCTCGCGCTCGATCCCGACTGTGGGTGCAAACCCGGCCGAGGGGCGCCTGGGCCGCGCTCGCTCGCGCCTCTACAAGTCCATGGCGGGCACCGCAGCCCTCGGCTACCTGTGCGGTGCGCTGCTGATCACCGTTGGCGTCGCCTACGGTAGCCAGGAGGTTGAGCTGTCCGCGCCCGAGTCATTCAGCGTCGTCGATGATCAGGTCAGCGTCAACCTCGCCGATATCTCCGATGGCCACCTGCACCGCTACGAGTACACGACCTCGGGCGGCGTGAAGGTGCGCTTCATCGTCATCCAGAAATCCGGTTCCTCCTTCGGCGTGGGCCTGGACGCGTGCGATATCTGCGGCCCCACCGGATACTACGAGAAGGACGGCAAGGTCATCTGCAAGCTGTGTGAAGTGGCGATGAACATCGCGACCATCGGCTTTAAGGGAGGCTGCAACCCGATCCCCATCGACTACAAGGTCTCCAACGGCACGCTGACTGTGCCGATCTCGGCCCTCGAGGCCTCGGCCTCTGTCTTCGCGAAGTAAGGGGGAACGCGTGTTCGTCCGAATGCTGCGCGGCGCCCTCACGAGGCGTGGTAACCGCCACCTGATGATCGCCCTGACCGTCGCGCTGGGCGCCTGCGTCGCCACGTCCATGCTCTCCGTCATGTTCAACGTGGGCGACAAGGTCAACCAGGAACTCAAGTCCTACGGCGCCAACATTGTCGTACGCCCCCAGGGCGCGGCCGTCCTCGACGACCTGTACTCCACGGGTGAGACCACCGAGGCCCGTTCCTACCTGCGCGAGGACGAGCTCGGCAATATCAAGACGATCTTCTGGACCTACAACATCCTCGACTTCGCACCCCTGCTGAGTGTGTCCGCCACCGACGCGAGCGGTGAGCACGTGCCCACGACCGGTACCTGGTTCAGCCACCACCTTGAGCTGGCCACCGGCGAGAGCGTTGAAACCGGCCTCGACAAGCTGCGCGGCTGGTGGGGCATCGAGGGCTCGTGGCCCGCTGACGACGATGAAAGCGGTGCCCTCGTTGGTACCACCTACGCGGCCGCGCACGGCCTCGGCGTCGGCGACAACTTCACGCTCACCCGCGAGGGAATCACGCGCGAATTCACGGTGCGCGGCATCCTCACCAGCGGTGATGACGCCGACCGCGGCGTCTACATCCAGCTGTCGCAAGCCCAGGAGCTCTTGGACCGTGAGGATGTCGTCGGCAGCGTTGAGGTCTCCGCCCTGACCACGCCGGACAATGACCTCGCGCGCAAGGCCGCGAAGAACCCGAATTCGCTGAGCGTATCGGAGAAGGAAACCTGGTACTGCACCGCCTACGTCTCCTCGATCGCCTACCAGATCGAGGAAGTCATGACGGACTCCGTGGCCCGCCCGGTCCGCCAGGTCGCCCAGTCCGAAGGCACGATCCTGGAGAAGACCCAGCTACTCATGGTCCTCGTGACCGTCCTGGCGCTCATCGCCTCGGCTCTGGCCATCGCGAACCTGGTGACCGCGGGCGTTATGGAGCGCTCCAGCGAAATCGGCCTCATGAAGGCCGTGGGCGCGAAGGACAAGCAGATCATCTCGCTGTTCCTGACAGAGACGATTATCGTTGGCCTGGCCGGTGGGGTCCTCGGCTACGGCGGAGGCCTCGCCCTCGCACAGGCGATCGGCTACATGGTGTTCCACTCGTCCATCGCGTTTGTGCCCGTCGTCGTCGGTCTCGTTGCCGTCCTCGTGATCCTCGTCGTCCTGGGAGCCTCCATCCCGGCGATCCGCTACCTGCTGCGCCTCAACGCGGCGGAAGTCCTGCACGGAAGGTGATGCCCATGTCCAGACGAGCAATGTTCTGGCGGATGGTTATCTCCTCCATCCTGCGCCGACGCTCCCGCGTCCTCATCGCGATCCTCGCCGTCGCCATTGGGGCGACCACCCTGTCGGGCCTCGTGACGATCGCCGTCGATGTGCCTGCGCAGATGGCCCGAGAGATCCGCTCCTACGGCGCCAACCTCGTTGTTACCCCCGCCGGCGACGTGCCCATGACCGACGAGGCCGTGGCCGCCGCGACCGCCCAGGTACCCGCGAGCGCTCTGGTCGGATCCGCCGCGTTCGACTACGAGACCGTCACGATTAACGACCAGCCCTACGTGGCAGGTGGCACGGACCTGAGTGCCGTGCACGCCATGAACCCGTACTGGTTCGTGGACGGGCAATGGCCCGATGCTTCGGGCCAGGTCCTCGTGGGTGAGCAGATCGCCTCGACGATCGACGTCAAGGCTGGTGACACGATCACGGTCAGCCAGCTGGACGCGAGCGCGTCCTCGAAGGCTGCCGCGCAGTCCGGGGCACAGGCCTCAGCCCTCAAGGTTGATCCGCGTACTGTCACCCTGACCGTGTCGGGCATCCTCAAGACGGGCGGCAACGAAGACGGCTACGTGTACATGTCCAGCCAGGACATGAGCGCGCTGACCGGGCAGCCTGACGCCGTGTCGCTCGCCGAGTACTCGATTGCCCTGGAAGGCGACCAGCTGAGCGCCATCGCCGACGCGATGAACGGCGCGAACCCCGACATTCATGCCCAGACCGTGCGCCGCCTGGCCCAGTCTGACACCGGCGTGCTGGCGATGCTGCGGTCCCTGCTCATCGTCATCACTGTTATCGTGCTCGCGCTGACCATGATCGGCGTGTCGACCACGATGATCGCCGTCGTCACCGAGCGGCGTAACGAGATTGGCCTGCGCAAGGCCCTGGGTGCGACTGGCCGTTCCATCACCCGTGAGTTCATGGGGGAGGGCGTCATGCTCGGGTTCATCGGCGGTGTCCTGGGTGCCGGAGCGGGCTACGGCCTCGCCGTCCTCATCTCCACCTCCGTGTTCCACCGGTCCATCTCGCTGCACCCCGTCATCCTCCTCGGCACGGTCGCCTGCTCCATCCTCATCGCTGTCCTCGCCTGTCTCCCGCCCGTGCGCCGCGCACTGGCCGTCGACCCCGCGCTCGTCCTGCGCGGAGAATGAGAGTCACCATGACCACCTCCACCGCCACCCAGGCCTCGTCGGCCCCCACGGACGCTCTGCTGAGCCTTGAGAACGTCTCCAAGATCTACGGCGACCTGCACGCTCTCGACAACGTCTCCCTCGAGATTCCGCGCGGCCAGTGGGTCTCCATCGTCGGCCCCTCCGGCTCTGGCAAGACCACCCTCATGAACATCGTCGGTGCCATGGACACCGCCACCAAGGGTACGGTCATGCTGGATGGGCACGATATCTCCGACCTGACCGCCGATGAGCTCACCGAGGTGCGCTGCCGCACGATTGGCCTCGTGTTCCAGCAGTTCCACCTCATTGGCCACCTCACGGCCCTCGAGAACATCATGGTCGCCCAGTACTACCACTCGATGCCTGACGAGAAGGAAGCCCTCGAGGCCCTCGACCGTGTCGGCCTTGCCGACCGCGCCACGCACCTGCCGCGTCAGCTCTCCGGCGGCGAGCAGCAACGCGTGTGCGTGGCCCGCGCACTCATCAACTACCCCAAGCTTGTCCTCGCCGACGAGCCCACGGGCAACCTGGATGAAACCAATGAGGAAATCGTCCTTGACCTGTTCAACCAGCTCCACCAGGACGGCACGACCCTCATGGTCGTCACCCACGACGCGCTCGTCGCTGAACAGGGCCAGCGCGAAATTCGACTCGATCACGGTAAGGTCGTGAAGGAAACCTGGCACGACCATGACTTTGAACAGCGCGCCTCCGGCCTGGTTGTGCCCGGCCGCGAGGGTGATGCGCGCAGCGGAAAGGACAAGGTGCGATGACCACGCCCACCACGGCCGATACTCGATCCCGCTGGGTGACCCCCGCCTCGCATGCGGTCCTTGGGGCCCTCGGTGCGACCATCCTGGCTGCGTGCACGCCCTCCACCGGCCTGGACATGACGAAGCCTATGAGCGACGGCACCTGGACCGCCCAGTCCAACGCCGATGACCAGGGTTCCATCGGCACCATTACCATCACTGTCGAGGGCGGGCGCATCACCGCGACCTCCTACGAGACGACGCTGGCAGACGGGACCGACAAGGGCACTGAGTACGGCAAGAATTCCGCCGGTGAAGTCTTCAACGAGGACTACTACAAGAAGGCGCAGGCCGCCGTCGCTTCCTACCGGGAGTACTCCGATAACCTCACCCAGGTGGGCGACCCCGCTAAGGTCGATGTCATTACCGGCGCAACCGTCGCCCACCAGCAGTTCGTGCAGGCCGCCATCCGCGCCATCGCCGCCGCCCAGGGCGTTTCCCCGGACGGTGCCGACGACATCAATATTCCCGGCCTGAACGATGCCACCAAGGACGGCGACCTCGACAAGGACCTCGGAGGCTCTGACGGCTGATGTGGCGCGTACTGCCGCCGCGCCGGGGGACGAGGCCGTGGCTGGGTCTGCGGGGGTAGCTCGCGCTGGGGACGCTGCGCCCACGTGGCGATCCTCTTTCCCCGCGATGGGCACCCGCGTCGACATCATCGGCTGGGGCGGGGACGGCATGGCGATCGTCAACGCAGTGGTGGGCGTTGTTGCACGCCACGAGGACATGTGGAGCGTGTTCCGGCCTTCCTCCGAGGTGTCGCGACTCAATGCCGCTGTTGCTTCGACTGGGTGCGGTGGCGGTGCATCCCGTTGCGGGGCCGATTCCGCGGTGGCCGACCCCGGCCTTGTCGTCAGTGAAGAAACCGACCGGCTGCTGCGTGACGCGCTGGCGCTCGCGGAGGTGACCGGGGGAACGTTCAACCCGTTGATCGGGCCGCTCGTTGCCGCGTGGGACACCAAGGCGATGCGGGCCGCGTACGTCGCGGGTGTGCCCTTGCCGCCTGCGCCGTCTGAGCGCGTTGTGGAGGCGGCGTTGCGGGCGTCATCGTGGGGCTTGCTGTCGAGCGTTGGCGAGCGGCGGTGGGCGATGGGTGCCCCTGCTGAGTCCGTGGGTGGTGTCGATGTGCCCAGTCCGCGCCTCGACCTGGGCGGCATTGCGAAGGGATACACCGCCGACGCGTGCCGCGACCTGGCTGTGGCCCTGGGGGCGCGTGGTGTGTTGGTGTCGGTGGGGACCTCGTCGGTGTCGGTGTTTGGGACTCGCGCCGACGGTTCCTCGTGGCGCGCCGGCCTGCGAGACCCCCATGGCGGGCCTACGTCGGTCGCTGGCGTCGTAGAACTGCCTGCGGGCGGCATGGCGTCCCTGTCGACGTCTGGCGACAACCTGGGGCCGCTGGGCGGTGTGCGTGCGGTTTGTGCGGGGTCTGCGGCGGGGAGTGCGGTGGATCCTCTGGTGGGGCCTGCGGCGGATCGTCGTGCGCGTGAAACATCGCGTGAAACATCTGTCGGTGGTGGTCGAGTTTTCGACCACCACATCATCGACCCGCGTACGGGATACCCCGCTCATGCAGGTGTGCGACAAGTCAGTGTCGTGGCCTCGTCGGGTGTGCTGGCGGAGGCCCTGTCGACGGCACTGCTCGTCGACCCGTCCATCGATGTTTCGGATGTCGTGGCCCGATGGTCGCGCCTGTCTGGCACCCCTGCCTCGGCGAAGGTTGTAGGCCTGGTGCGTGCTGAGCAGGGATGAGGTCCAGCTGCGGTCAGGCCTGGTCGGTGCCCGCATGGCGAGAGGGTGGGGTGCGAGGGACGGGGCTCATGTGGTCTACCCGCCAGGCGTGATGTGACACTGCCGAGACTCGCAACCGAATGCTCGACGGGCGTGTTCGTTCCCGTTGTCGCTCCGTTGACGGCCGCCATGCGGTGGAGGCTATGAGTGCTGGTGCAACCGTGTGTTGTCCTATGCCCCTGTGATCGTTCACCCGTCGAGGAAGTACTGAGGCAACTGTGATGACCGTCAGCTGAGCGGTGTGAGGCGCGGGATCGTTGTTGAGGTTGACCTCGACGATTACCGACATGCATCAGGAGTACCTCCGCGTTATCACCGTTGCGTGTGGACTGGTATGCAGGGGATGAGCCACTGGCAATGCACCCGTTGTGTGGCGCTACACCCGAACAGAAGGGGTGTAGTGCTGATGGATCGGGTGTATTGCTGCTTGTGTTGTGGCTGTTGTGGGGTCTGTATCCGTTGTGGGTGCTGGAACTCTTGTCTTGCCGTGTGTGGTGGTTGGTGCTTGATTGTGTGCTGTGCCGTTGGAGCGCCGTGTGGCGCTGCACCCGTTGCGGGGCGGTGCACCCGTTATGAAGCGCTGCACCCGAACAGAAAGGGTGCAATGCTGACGGATCGGGTGTAGCACTCTCAACAACAAGTGCTATCGAGGCAATCTGTTGACAAACGACAAACGACGCACATCGCTCGACGCTCGACGATTGCTGTCGGATGGGTGCGGTGTGTTGTTTCGTTGCTTGAGTAGTCTGCGACATGTGTCGGTGGGATACTGAGTGCTGGGCTTTGGTGCGGATTGCCGGGCCGATCAGGTGTCAGTAGGAGGCCACGCCCGTGTCGCTGCCGGGATGGGTGCAGGGAGACTCGGGCGCCTCGGGGGCCTGTGCGGTGACCTCTCCGCCGTTGATCGTCACGTCGCCGTTGATGACCAGGCTCGGTTCCGGCGGGAAGAGCCTGGCCATCGTCGACTGGCGTTTCATCCACGCGACAATCGCCAGGACGATCCCGATGATGATGTAGATGACGTGTTGAACCGTGGGGTTGTCGGCCAGGCGCGGGGCGACCTCGTCGGCTATCTTCAGGACGAGGCCCAGCATGATGACGAGGCTGGAGGCGACGACGAAGGGGAAGCTGACGATCTTGTAGGTGTGGGCCGACCTCAGGTAGAGCCACCTATTGAGGGCGTGGTATCCGAAGCCGACGGCCATCATCGCCAGGGTCGCCCAGACGTAGTGGGCTTGCCTGGTCGAGGTGAGCCACCACATGTGATCGACGGTGAAGGCTCCGACCCCGCCGATGATGAGGAGGTAGTCCGGGGAGAGAAGCACCCACAGGACGAGTTTCTTGTAGTACCAGATGGCGAAGAAAAACACGAGCCACAGCAGCACGGCGACGAAGAAGTACATGACCGTATTGTACCTGACCGATTGGTATGTCTGTGGCGTTTTCTCCCCTGTCAGGACGGGGGCTGTAGCTGCGTTTGGCCAACTGGGAAGCCCATGTCAGTTCCGACAGCGCGCTCACCTAGCGCGACGCCAGCAGCGTCGCCAGGTGGACGCCCCCGCGGCCCGCCAGCTGCGCGGCCTGGGTGCGGCAGGAGAAGCCGTCCGCCAGGTACACCGCATCGGGCTTCGCTGACAGGGACGGCAGCAGTGAATGCGACGCGACGGCGACAGACAGGTCGTAGTGGCCCGCCTCCATGCCGAAATTCCCGGCCAGGCCGCAGCACCCCTCGAGCCTCGTCACGCGCGCGCCCAGCGACTCGAGCAGCGCCTGGTCCGCGTCCCACCCCATGACGGAGTAGTGGTGGCAGTGCGGCTGTGCGACGATCTCAACACCCTCCAGGCGCGGCAGGCTACGCTCGGATGCGGGCACCGCAGACAGCACCTCGGCGAGGGTGTGCGTCGCGGAAGATACGAGTCCCGAACGCGGGTCCTCGGGCAGCAGATCCAGCAGGTCGTCGCGTAGTACCGCCGTGCACGATGGCTCAACGCCGACGATCGGGATCCCCGACGCCGCGAAAGGCGCAAGAACGCCCAGCAATGATGCCAAGTGTTCCTTCGCCCCCGTCAGCTGACCCGTCGTAATCCACGTGAGACCGCAGCACGCGTCCGGCGCGACGATTGGCGCAAACCCGTTCGCCTCGAGCACGTCGACGACCGCGCGCGCACCCGCATCGTCCAGGGTCTGGCTAAACGAGTCCGCCCACACGAGCGCGTATGGCCGCCCGCTGGGGTCGCGCGGCCCGCTCAGGATCGGGGAGTCCGGCATCGACGAGGCAGTGGCCCCCTCACGCTCGCGGGCAACGGAAACGGGATCCGAGTTGGCAGACGCAGGAACGCTGTCCGCCAACAGGGACCGGCGGCGAGCCCACGCGGTGAAGGTGCTGGACTGGAGGGTGGGCATGCCTCGTCGAGGATCGAGGCCGATGATGCGGAAGGCGAGCGAGCGTAGGGGAGTGAGCGACATGGCGGCGTTCGCGATGCTTGCCAGGCCGGGCACGCGCGCGGTGACGCGGGTGAGGCGAGGCAGCCAGCCGAGCGTGTAGTGGCTGAGGGGACGCATGCGGCCCCGGTAGGTGCGGAAGAGCGCTTCGGAGCGGTAGCGGGCCATGTCGACGCCGGCGGGGCAGTCGGCGGAGCAGGCTTTGCAGGCCAGGCACAGGTCGAGGGCCTCGAGGACCTCGGGGGAGTCGATGGCTGTGACGAGCTGTGAGTTCGCGGCCTCCTGGAGGATGCGGGCCCGCCCGCGGGTCACGTCCTTTTCCTCGCGTGTGGCCAGGTAGGACGGGCACATGAAGGTGCCGGACACTACCGCTCGGCACTTGCCGACGCCGGTGCAGCGGTGGACGGCGGCCGTGAAGTCGCCGCCGTCGTGGGTGAAGGCGAATCCGCCGTCCGCGGGCATTGGTCGGGCGGCCACTCGTCGCAGGTTGCGATCAAGAGAATCGACGCCTGGCTGCAACTCTGCGGGATCGCCGGCGACACCGGCAGTGCGCGCCTTCGAGCGGGATGAAGCCTCGGCCTCGTCCATGGGTGCGGCGAGGACTCCCGGATTGAGGAGGTTGCCCGGGTCAAAGACGTGCTTGACGCGCGCGAAGAGGTCGAGCATCTCGGGCGAGTACATGAAGCGTAGGAGCTCGCCGCGGGCGCGGCCGTCGCCGTGCTCGCCGGAGACGGAGCCTCCGTGCGCGGCGCAGATACGGGCCGCGGACTGCAGGAATGCGCGCGAGTGGGCCACGCCCTCGGGGGTCTCGAGGGGCATGGAGAGGCGCACGTGTACGCAGCCGTCGCCGAAGTGGCCGTAGAGGAGGCCGTCGATATCGAACTCTTCCATGAGGGCGGTGAAGTCCCGCAGGTAGTCCCCGAGTTTTTCGGGTGGGACGGCCGCGTCCTCGAAGCCGGGCCAGGCCTGCTGGTCGCCGCCGCCCTCGCCGTCTGGGGGTGTGCGTCCGCCCAGGCCCGCGCCGTCTGCGCGGATTCTCCACAGCGCCGAGGCCTGCGCGCCCGGCGGGTACACGACCGTATCGACGGCGGCCGATTCGGCGCACAGGGCGCGTGCGCGCTCGAGGGTGACCTCCAGGTCTTCGCCGGGGGCGCCGACCTCGACGAGGAGCCAGCCGTCGCCCTCGGGCAGGGTGGGGACGGCACCGGGCCCCTTGTGTGCGCGTACGACGTCGACGAGGCGGCGGTCCATGCCTTCGACGGCGAGGGGCGAGTGGGCGAGCAGCGCGGGCACGTCGTCGGCGGCGTCGATCATGGAGTGATAGCCGAGGGCCGCCAGGACCGGTGCCTCGGGCAGGGGGACGAGGCGCACGGTGATGGACAGGATGAGGGCGAGCGTTCCCTCGGTGCCCGCGAGCATAGCTGCGAGGTTGCGCCCTCCTTCGGGGGTGAGGTGCTCGAGGGAGTAGCCGGAGACTTGGCGCTTGAATCGGCCGAGCTCGGTGCGGATGGGGGCCAGGTTCGAGTCGATGAGCGAGGCTAGTCCCGGCACGTCGCTGAGTGCGCCGTCGTGTCTGGTCGTGGCCGTGAAGCGCCGCCCCTGTCCGTCGACGCAGTCCAGGGACACGATGTTGTCGCAGGTGCGCCCCCATGCGGTCGCGTGTGGGCCGCACGCGTTGTTAGCGACCATGCCGGCGATTGTCGCGCGGTTCTGGGAGGAGGGGTCAGGGCCGAAGCGCAGCCCGTGCGTGCCCGCGGCTGCCTGCAGGGTTGTGCCGACGCATCCGGGCTCCACGGTGGCGGTGCGGGCCTCGGGGTCGATCGAGATGACACGGTTCATGTGGCGCGAGAAATCGAGGACGAGGCCGGGGCCGATCGCGTTGGATGCGCACGAGGTGCCGCCGCCCCGGGCGGTGAGGGGGACGCCGTGGGCGCGGGCGAGGTCGAAGGCCGCGATCGCCTGCTCGGGCGTGCGGGGGAACGCGACGGCCAAGGGTGGGATGCGCGTGAGACCGGCGTCGGAGGAATAACGCGCTCGCGTGCCTCTCGAGGAGTCGACGTCGATCAGTGTGCGCAGGTCCGTCAGGAAGCTCTCGCTCATGAGGCCAGTGTGTCACGATGGCGCAGGAGTGGCCCGGGGTATCCGGTGTGCGGATGGTTGATCGGAACGGTGGCTTGGGCGGATGCGGAGCGCGTAGGTGCGTAACGGGCCGCGGCATGTCGATGCGTGTGGCCCTCAGACTAGGCGGGTTCCGGGTCGTCGCGGAAGAGATGTGGGAAAGGTGTCACGGGGACGGGCATGCGCTCGACAGGAGGAAAGTGAGGGCTGACGGCCTGGTCAGAATGTGGATACATGCGCGGCCATGAGTGAGTGTCCAGGCGGTAGGGAGATAGCTCGCGGCGCGTCTCCTCGGAAGCCGGAACCCGTGGTTCCGGTGCCGAGTATTCAACGATGTGCAGGTCTTTTCTGCCCATTGCTCGCCACCCTGTCTGTTGCTGATACCTGATGCGCAGTAGTCTAACCACTTGGAATATGATCTGTCATCTGTTCCGTGCGCAACACAAGGTATCCTACACGACATTGGTCCTATGTAGGCAGACTAATAGGAATAGTTGCTCAGAACATGTCAGTGCGTGGATTGTGTCTTCGTGTGAGCTGTATTGACCTGTGCCAGTCGTTGTGTCCATACGCTAACCGCGCTCGCGAGGGCGAGCGCGGTTAGCGTATGCGCGTCAGTGGCCGGGGTTCGACGTCGCGCATGGACGCGGTCTCGGCCTGAGGGGCTGGGATAGCTCCTCAGGGTGGGCTAGTTCACGAGTGGCGTGCGAGTGGATCTCCCGGCATGCTGTCTGGTGTCGTAGGTGGCGGTGTTTCCGCTTCATTGGGTTCCATGTATCGCTTCATCCAGGGATTGCGATCGAGCTCCGTAATCTTTCCTTGAGCAGTTTGGAGCGCTTCCCACTCTTCGTCCGTCGTCTGCTTGCCGCCGGCGATGATGTTGGCGAAATCCTGAGACGTTCGGGTGCCTTCGTCGAAGTAGGACATGTGGTTATCGAACGACAATGCGCCGGTAGCAACCGTATAGTTGGCGGAGCCGGTTGTGTCGCCGCTCAGATGGGTGATGCCCTCCAGCTTGCGGGGATTGGTTCCGTACGAGGCGTCAGGACCCAGTCCTTGGACAGCGTCGCCGTAGGGGGTCGATGATTCGTAGACGTGGCCCTCGGGCAGACCGTAGGCATCGATGTTACGCACGCCTGATCCGGGAGAACCGAACATGACGAAGTTGTCGATGGTCCCCGCGGCCATCATGGGCACCGACTTGCCGGAAGTCGTTGAGCCGTAGGAGTGGCCGAGGAGCGTGTTGGTGAACTGGTGGCCCCGAGCGTCTGCGCTCGCGCGCAGTCCCTCTTCGAAGCGGGCCAGCTTGGGTGCAGCCCGGTCCGCGTAGCCGATGTCCGCCGCCTGAACAAGATCCAGTCCGGAGTTCTTCGGTGCCACGTATCCGAGGTAGGAGATCGTCGCGACGTTTCCGGGGTCGACTCCCGCGTGGGCGGTCTGTGCCCTCAGGCGATCGTTGAACTTCATGTAGTATCCGAGGTCTCCACGCACGTTTGTGCCGATGCCGGGGACGGTGGTTGACACGTGGGTTGCGGTGTCGGGGTTGCCGGAGGAAACGATCGCGGTCGTGCGCTTGTACTTCTCGTCGTAGTCAAAGTCAAGCAGGTAGGCGGGGGCGAGGCCGTGAGTCAGTCGATAGCTAGGATCCGTTTGCGACTTGATGACTACGAGGTCCTGGTATGCCTCTTTTGCTCGATCGAGCTTCTCTTTGGCGGCGAGTTCCTCCGAGTTCATGTGGCCTGATCTCGGTTCGCCGGAGATGCGTGTGCGGGCATCGTCGTATTCCTTTTGTGCGTCCTTGACGGCCTGCTCGGCATCCGCAAGGGCACCCGGTCGATACTTTCCCTTGTCGTCAAAATAGCCGTTGAGGGCGTTGCGGTTAGCCCTGTCTCGCGCCACTGCGGGGAGGCCGTCGAGGTGACGAACCTCGTCTGGGCAGTGGTCGATGAGGTGCTTCTGCTGCTTCTCGGGTAGTGAGTTCCACCAGGCGGCAACCTGGGAGGGCGTCCAATCCTTCTTTGGGTGGTCGGGAACGCCGGCGACTTTGTTGTCTTTCTTGTCCCCGTCGGTGTAGGTGTCGGTGTTGATGTCGCTGAGCGCGTGATAGAGATCCGTGTCGACCTGGTCGGCCTGTTTGAGGATCTTCCCGATGTTGATGCTAATGGAAGCCAGGGCGATCGACGGTTCCCCTCGCTCGTTCTCTGTGCCCTTCCCGGTGACGCTACCGTCGGAGAGAATCGTGCAGTCGTTTGCCTCAGCGTATGCCTGTAGGGCGTTGATGTTCGCCATGACGGTCGCGACCCCGTCGCGTGCGCCTTCGATGGCGATGAGAGCACCGTTGATGTTGGTGAGCGCGCGCTCAAGCGATGCGAGGTTCGAGATGGTTGTCGCGCGCATGGCTGTGACGGCGTTGCCCTGCGACTGGACGGCCTGCAGTGCCCCCTCGCCCTGTTCGTAGGCGCTGCGAAGGCCGTTGCTTGCCTCGAGGAGGTCGCTCCCGATGGAGTCAAGGGGACCTGTCTCCCATTCGAGGATGTCTGCCCATGAGATCGCCATGTTTTACTCTCCCTTCGCGGGGCCGACGGGCGGGCAGGGTTCGGGCGTGCTCGCCATGATGTGTTGGAGTGACTGCTGGTTGATGTCTTCGGTCGCTTGGAACTCGGTGGCTGCCGCCTGAACGTTGTCCGCGAGCCCCTCGAGGGAGGTCTTCAAGGCCGTCAGCTGGTCCTCCATGTGTTCGCCCGCGTATTGGGCCTGCTTGTAGGCTGATCCGCCCGGCATGGCCGACTGCACCTGGGACAGGTTGAGGGGCAGTGTTGTGTAGGTTGCGATGTTCGCGGAAAGCTCGCGCAGCTCAGTGGAGAACTTTTCGAGGTCGCCTTGGCGGATGTCGAGGTCGGGCATCGGAGTTGTGTCCTGGAGTCGAAATTGTGCGTTACTGGTCCACTATTCTACCGACTTGAAGGGGTGCGGGAGCGGCGGGTTCGTGCGGTGAGATGGCAGGCGAATGTCTCTCGTTCGCACACATGATTACGTGGTATCTGTCGCAATGTCCCCGTGTCACCCAAGTTTCTTTTGGAACGTATGAAACAATGGCCACGAGCGCCCCATACACGTGAAGGAAAGAGCGATGGCCCTGTTTGAGTTCGAGGATGGTCACCTCGTACCCGCTCAGTTTGGATACCCGGTCGCCCAAGACCTGGGACCCGACCTCGTTGATGCTATCTGTCAGCAGGTCCTGCAGATCGTCTCGCGTCCCCTGTTCCCCGTGACCTGGCGCGACATGACCGGCCAGGACGACGAGGAGACGCCCCGCCTGACAGCTCTCGACGTGACCGGCCAGATTGTCTCCGTCGAAATCCTCAAAGAACTCGACTCCGAGACCCTCATTACCTCCCTGTCCCGACTGGCAGAGGTCGCCTCGATCTCCTGGTCGGATCTCGCCGCCGAGTACCCGTCCGGCCCCGAGGGCTTCCGCGCCGGTTGGGCGCAGTTCCGCGATTCGATGCCCCCTGCCGTCGGCCCGGGTCCCCGCCTGATCATGGTTGCGGGCGACATCGACCCCTCCGTGCGCCCCGCTCTGTCCGTGCTGGCGACCTCCGGCGTCGAGGTGCACCTCATGAACCTGCGCCAGATGTCCAACGGCCGCCTCTTCCTCGACGTGAACGCGGTTGGCCCGCGCCTCTACGGTCACGCCCCGCAGCTCCTCGCTTCCGCCACAGCCGCCCCCGAGATCACCGCCGCAACCGAACAGCCGGCTCCCTTCGAGGAAAGTGCGCCCGCAGAGTCCGCGATCCCCGCGCCTGCCGAGGAGGGTGCCGAGGCCTTGAACGAGGAGGACTCGGAGACCCCCACGACGCGCCCCACGCCGAAGGTCGCCCCGCACCTGCGCGAGGTCTTCACCTACCCGATCGACGAGGAGCCCCCGGCCCCCTGGAAGCCCGCAGCCGAAGAGTCCTCCACCGAAGACTTCTCCGACGAGCAGTCCGTTAGTGAAACCGCCGAGCACGCCGAGCATACCGTCCACGGCGACGACTCTGAGGATGCCGAGGCCGAGCTGGCCGACGAGCTCCTCGATCACGAAGACAACGTCGCTGAGGCTCGGGAGCATGAGGCCGCGGAGGAGAACGCCGACGACGTGGCCGATGAGTCCGACGTCGACGCTCACGATGACGCCGATGCGCCCGTCGACGAGTCTCACTCCGAGGAAGCCCCTGAGCAGGCCGACGAACAGCAGGCCGACGATGCGTGCACGGATGACGCCCAGCAGGCCGACGAGCAGCAGACCCCCGAGGAGGAAAAGCCTCGCTGGGAACGCCCCGCCCACATGAGCCGCCGCGCCACGCGCCGCGCTCGCGAGGAGTCGAGCGAACTCAACGATGACGGTGCGACCGACGCGGCCACGGCCTCGTCCGTGGATCGCTCCGAAGAATCCCCCGAGGTCGCCCAGGCACGCGCGGAGGGCCTGCCGGTCCTCGGCCGTGACGAGGCCGGACTGCGCACCCTTGCGGAAATTCTCGGCCAGGACACGCCCCTCGTTGCCCGCAGCGAGCTGGGCCTGCCCGCCGACCTGGTGCTCGCCGCGAGCGGCGCCATCTCGGGCGCTGGCCTGACCTACCCGTCGCTCGACACCCTGCTCACCGCGCGCGGCCTCGGCCATATCGACGCGTGGGGTCAGGTGCGCATCGGCGACCGCCTGGGCCCGACCCTGGCCGAAGCCCTCGACGAGATCAACCGCGAGATCGTGCGCGAGTACGCGCAGGCTCCGCGCGGACAGCACTCCGCCAAGCACTGACGCGACCGCGGCGGGCGTCCACACAACGCGACGCACACGCACGAAGAGAGGCCCGGGATCGCGCGATCCCGGGCCTCCTCGCTACCTGAGGCTCAGTGCACGAAAGCGTCCAGCCAGCTGCGCATCGTTGTGTACACGGCCTCGCGCACGGGAGCGTCCGACAGGACCAGATCGTGCTTGCCGGGGAAACGGGCGATCGTCACCAGGTCCGAGAGGCCCAAGCTCCGCTGGGCGATAACCGTGGGATCCAGGACGGTGTCGGACGTGAAGACGCGCTCGCACCACTCCTCCTCGAAATAGGCCGACGTGGACACCATCGACAGGACCGGGCAGTCCAGGTGTACGCGCTTCTCGATGGTGTCGTGCCCGGCCATGATCGCCTCGAGCCACGAGGCGGGGACCGGGTAAGATTCGGGGCGCTTCCATTCCTGGATGATCGGCCAGCCGGTGACCGACGGGTCCTCTGTTGATAGCCCCTCCGGGATCGGAAGCTCCGAGGAGGCACGCCCCGCGAGCGATCGGCCGTAGTGGCCGGTCCCGCCCGAGGGAACCTCCCACATGGGGTTGCGCGACGCGATGCGCCCGATGACGGGAGCCATCGCCCCGCGCCAGGCGGCCATCGACTGCATCTCCAGCCAGCCCGAGTTCAGGATGAGGCCAGCCAGGACGCCCGGGTGGCGGTGCGCCCACAGGGTCCCGATCAGGCCGCCCGTCGAGTGGCCCATGAGGACGATCGGCTCGTCTTCGCGCTCGGAACGGATGATCTCGATGGCCTCTCCGATCTCCTCGTCGTACGCGGACAGGTCGTCGGCGTAGCCGATCGTCTGGTGGGGGCGCAGGGAACGCCCGTACTTGCGCATATCCAGCGCGTAGAACGCCGCGCCCGCGTCGATCAGCTGCTGCGCCATCTCGGTCTGGAAGAAGTAGTCGTTGCGCCCATGCAGGTACAGGACTGTCATGCGGGCGTCAGCGGGCGGGGTCGCGCGCACCAGTGTGGCCACGCAGGGCCCCTCCGCGTCGTCGAGGAGCTCGATTGTGCGCGACTCATACCCGTCGCCGAGGATGTCGGCGCGCCACTGAAGCCCGGGAGGGCCGTCCTCTCCCCACGGGGCCATGACGTCGCGCTCGGGGATTCCCTCGGGCGACGAGGCCGGGGTCTCCACCCCGGACAGGTCAGGCAGACCGCTCGTGTCCGGGATCGGCTCGTCTCCGGGCGTGGGGTTGCTGGTAACGCTCATGGGGTCAGCATAACGCGCGAGGCCACCCCGGCCTCGTTGATGAGGAGGAGGAACCGGGGCGGCCTCGCGGAGAATAGGCGCTGATCAGGCGAAGGAGGACGCGCGCGAGGGGATGCGCTCGTTGAGGAACTCGTCGAGGAGGGCGGTCAGCTGGCCGTGCTCGATGAGGAAGCCGTCGTGACCGTGATCGGAGTGGATCTCACGGTAGAACGCGCCCGAAATACCGGCCGCCATCTGCCAGACCTGCTCGGGGAAGAACAGGCGATCCGAGTCGACCGCGACGACGAGCGTGCGCGCGGTGACGGCCTTGAGGGCCTCGACGACGCCGCCGCGGTCGCGGCCCACGTCGTGGGACAGCATCGTGCGGCACAGCGCCACGTAGGAACCTGCGTCGAAGCGACGCACGATCTTCTCGCCGTGATAGTCCAGGTAGGACTCGACCGCCAGGCGTCCGCCGTGCAGCGGATCCTCGTCGTTCTGGGGGATGCGACCAAAGCGCTCGTCCAGCTCCGAGGGGGAGCGGTAGGTCGTGTGCGCGATCTGGCGGGCGAGCGCGAGCCCGGCGGTGGGGCCGGGGCCCGCGTAGTAGTCGCCGCCGCGCCACGCCGGGTCCAGCTCGATCGCGCGGATCTGCGTGTGTGTCCATGCCGCCTGGTCGGCGGTCGTCTGCGCGCCCGAGGCCACGACCACGAGGCGGCGCACGCGCTCCGGGTAGCTGACGGCCCACTCGATGGCGCGGTGTCCGCCCAGCGAGGTACCCACGACGATGCTCCACTCATCGATGCCGAGCAGGTCGGCCAGGCGGGACTCGGCGTAGACCTGGTCGCGCGTGGAAATCACGGGGAATCGCGAGCCCCACGGTGCGCCGTCGGGAGCGGGGGACGCCGGGCCCGTGGAGCCCTGACAGCCGCCCAGAACGTTCGCGGCCACCACGTAGTAGCGGTCCGTGTCGATGATGCGCCCCGGCCCCACGATCTGCTCCCACCAGCCGGGGGTCGGCTGGCCGGGCGCTGCCTCGCCGCACACGTGCGCGTCGCCGGTGAGCGCGTGCAGGATGAGGACCGCGTTGGACGAGGCCTCGTCCAGCTCGCCCCACGTCTCGTAGGCGAGCGTCACGGAGGGCAGGATCTCGCCGTTCTCCAGGCGCTGAGCGCCCAGGTTCGCGAACTTGCGGAAGGCGACCGGGTCGCCCTCACGCCACGCGCCAGACGTGGGTGCGGGGGGCAGGTTGTGACGGCTCATGATGTCCTTCTTTCGCAGGGGCGCTTCGCTGTCGCGGGAGACGGGGGAGGGGGTATCGGCGGCCTCGGAGCCTCAGGAGTGTGTATCGCCGAGGCCGCCGACGGGTCTGTTAGGCCGTGGCAGCGCGGGCAGCGTCGAAGCCGAGCTCCAGGTCGGCGAGGATGTCCTTGATGTTCTCCAGGCCGATCGACAGGCGCACGGTGCCGGGCGCGACGCCGGCCTTGACCAGCTCCTCCTCGGTCAGCTGCGAGTGCGTCGTCGACGCGGGGTGGATGACGAGGGACTTCGCGTCGCCGATGTTGGCGACCACGGGCAGGAGCTGCACGCCGTCGGCGAAAGCCCGGCCGGCCTCGTACCCGCCCTTGATGACGAAGGAGAGTAGGCCGCCCGTGCCCAGCGGCGCGTACTTCTTGCCCAGCTCGTAGTAGGGGGAGGACTCCAGGCCCGCGTAGTTGACGGACTCGACGTCCGGGTGGGCCTCGAGGAAGCGGGCGACCGCCAGCGCGTTGGAGACGTGGCGCTCGATGCGCAGGGACAGCGTTTCGATGCCCTGCGAAATGAGGAACGCGTTGAAGGGGGAGGTGACGGCGCCCAGGTCGCGGTTGATGAGCGTCTGGATGCGCAGCAGGAACGCCAGGTTCGCGCCCAGCGCGCCGCCCACGCCCAGGTCGCGGGCGTAGACGAGGCCGTGGTAGGACTCGTCCGGCGTGTTGTACAGGGGGAAGCGCTCGGGCTGGGAGGCGAAGTCGAAGTTGCCCGAGTCGACGATCGCGCCCGCGATCGAGGTTCCGTGTCCGCCCAGGTACTTGGTGGCCGAGTGGACGACGATGTCGGCGCCCCACTCGATCGGGCGCACCAGGTAGGGGGTGGCGACCGTGTTGTCGACGATGAGGGGCACGCCGACCTCGTGGGCGACCGCGGCGATCGGCTCGATGTCGAGGATGTCGCCCTGCGGGTTGGGGATGGTCTCGCCGTAGAAGGCGACCGTCTTGTCATCGGCGAGCGCGCGCCAGGCCTCGGGGTCGAGGGGGTCCGCGACGAAGCGGGTCTCGACGCCCAGGCGTCCCAGCGTGTTTTTCAGCAGCGTGACGCTGCCACCGTACAGGGAGGGGGAGGCGACCACGTTGTTGCCGGCGACGGCCAGGGCGAGGATCGACAGGGCGGTCGCGGACTGACCGGAGGAAACGAGGAGGCCACCGATGCCGCCCTCGAGGGCCGCGATGCGGGCGGCGACGCCGTCGGTCGTTGGGTTGGTCAGGCGCGTGTAGATGGGGCCCAGCTCCTGCAGGGCGAAGCGGCTCGCCGCCTGCGCGGTGTCTTCAAAGGCGTAGGAGGAGGTCTGGTAGATGGGCAGTGCGGTCGCGCCGGTGGCGGGGTCGAGGTTGTATCCGGCGTGAATCTGCTTGGTTTCGAAGGACCAGTCGTTGGCGGTCATTGTGCGGCTCCTTAGGTGAGGGGTGGTTCGTCTCTGATTCCCCTCCGGCGGGCCGCAGATGCGGTGAAGTGAACATGCGTCGAGGCGCGTCCCGCTGTCGGGGGACTGCGCGGCAGTCGCTTGTGCTGACGCGCAGTCAGCGGCACATTCGACGGTTCATGCCTTCAATTGTTTGTTATCGACGAGGCTGGGGCGTGATGGTCCCGGATGGTGGACTTTTGTGACAGGTGGGGGCGTGACATCGGGGTGTGTGAGGAGGCTCGCAGTGGTGGTTGAAAATGTTATGAAAGCGCAGGTGTTTGTGCGGTAATCAGGGTGCTGATGTTGCAAATGTTGTGGTTGTTGCATGTGTGAAAGCTGAGTTTTATGGTGTGTTTGTTGCCAAGCGTGACGAAAGTGGATAGGCTCTTTCCCAGTACGCGCGCTCCGGCGCACCGAATTGGACGAGATGAGATAACGATGAGACGACGCGGAACCATCCGCATGGGCCTGACGACTATCGCCGCCTGCGCCCTCCTCGTGCTGCCCCAGATGGCGCAAGCCGCCCCCTCTGAGGAGGAGATCGCTGCCGCCCAGGCTGCCGAAGAGGCCGCGAAGATGAGCGTCGCCCAGATCGAGGTCAAGCTCGCCGAAGTCAACGCCAGCGCAGCAACCGCGACGCAGAACGCGCAGATCGCGGGCGAAGACCTCAACGAAGCGACCATTGCGCTGCAAGAGGCGACCGCAACCGCCAACCAGGCGTCGGCTGACGCAGACGCCGCCGAGGCCGCCTTCCAGGAGGGCAAGCAGCAGATCGCCTCCGTCGCACAGGCTGCCTACCGTAACGGTGGTGGCACGCTCGACGCGCTCGCCCCCTACCTCGACTCCGACGGACTGCGCAGCGTCGAGACCAAGCAGGCCGGCATCAGCTCCTTCTCCTCCTCCGCCGAGGCGAAGATGCAGAACGTCGCCGCGCTCGAGCAGGTCGCCAAGGTGACCCGCGACGCCGCGAACACCGCGCTCGCCAACCAGAAGGCCGCCACGGATGAGGTGCAGAAGCGCACCGACGCCGCCAACCAGGCCGCGACCGCCGCCCAGAACGAGGCCGCGCGCGTCGCCGCTCAGCGTGGCGCCTACGTGCAGGAACTGGCCACCAAGCAGAACACGACCGTCGACCTCATCAACCAGCGTGAGGCCGCCCTCGAAGCCGAGCGTCAGGAAGCCGCGCGCATCGCCGCCGAGCAGGCAGCCGCCGCCGCTGAAGCCCAGCGTCAGGCCGATGCCGCCGCAGCCGCCGAACGCCAGGCTGCCGCCGATGCTGCTGCCCAGGCCTCGTCCTCCTATGACGATGACGATGATGACGACTACTCGTACTCCGCGCCGTCTTACTCTGCGCCTTCCTACTCCTACGAGGAGCCCTCGTACTCGGCGCCCTCCTACTCGGGTGGCGGTGCCGACACGGCAATCGCGACCGCGAAGAGCTACCTCGGCGTGCCCTACGTGTGGGGCGGCGAATCCTACGGCGGCGTGGACTGCTCCGGCCTGACCATGCTCGCCTGGGAGAGCGCCGGCGTCGACCTGCCGCACCTGTCGCGTGCCCAGTACAGCTACGGCACGCACGTACCGATCGGCTCCATGGAGGCCGGCGACCTGATCTTCTGGTCTTCCAACGGCACCCAGTCCGGCATCTACCACGTTGCCATCTACCTGGGCGGCGGCCAGATGATCGAGGCTCCCACCTTCGGCGTGCCCGTGCGCATCACCGGCGTGTACAGCTGGGGCTCGATCATGCCCTACGCCGTGAGGCTCTGAGCCGCATCGTTGCTTGACGATCAGGGGCCGCG
>ERZ773068.269-NODE-269-length-28258-cov-33.748112_pt1 | contig 28258 bp, 34 predicted proteins | sample MGYA00580620_ERZ773068 | MGnify/ENA primary metagenome ERZ773068 (study PRJEB29015, sample SAMEA2737983) | human oral metagenome | biome: human oral; feature: human-associated habitat; material: dental | place: China | collected 2101 ... | reverse complement strand
CGCGTTGGGGCGCACCCGTCGTGCTCGTCGTCGACGCCGCCGCGATGGCCGCCGACGGCTACCGCTTCTGACGCAGCGACAACGGCGTCTGGCTGGCCGAGGCGGTGCCGTCCCGCTACCTCACCGAGCCCGCCGACTAAGGGGGCCACTTCCCGGATCAGCCGCCCGCCAGTGGTTGCATGACCGGGGACGGGTAGACGGTGAAGACCCGAGTCCGGTCCAGCCAGTCAGTGAGCCGCTCCGCCTCCGCACGCAGCGCCTTGTGGGCCGCCGGGGCGACGGGTTCGAGCAGCCGCAACTGCACCACGCCGTCGGCGTCCTGCACCCAGGCGCCGACCACCCGCCCGTCGACCCTAACCGTCGTCCCGGCGTTGCCGACGCTGTCGAAGAGCTGCTGGGCGTGCTCGCCCAGGAAGAAGTCGCGCCCCTTCCACCCCATCACCGTGGGGTCGAGCAGCGGCAGCAGCGCCACCCAGGGCTCTGCCGCGGCTACCGGCTCGATGTCGCCCGCGCGCAGCCAGCCGACACCGCCGTCCTCCAGTTGCACCGGCACCGCGTCGACATTGTCGAGGGCGGTCCGCACCGCCGACTTCATGCGTCCCAGCCACCAGGCCATGTCTTCGACGGCGCCGGGGCCGTAGGCCCACAGCCACCGGTCCACTAGCTCGGCGTAACCCGCCCGGGAATTCATGCGCGCGTTGCGGCAGCCAGCAGTACCCGCCTCTACCTCGCACTCACCACCACTCTGGTCGCTGTCGACCGACGCTGAATCTGAAGGACACCGCCATGACCCCACCCACCGATCCACTCCAGACCTCGGCCGCTACCCAATGGACGATCGAACCAGGAACCATCACCAACCGGCGTGCCGTCGCTGACTCCTACGGCGGCCTCGGTGCCGGCATCTAACCCCTCCGCGCGGACCCCCAGCATCCTGCTCTACAGTGACCCTGCCACGCACACGGCTACCGGTACGACGGGTGGCTCGACGACGTCTACTACTACACCGGCAAAGGATAAGGCGCGCAAGACCAAACCTTCGAACGCGGCAACAAGGCCATCTCGAGAGCGCCGAGAACGGCAACACCCTGCGCGTCTTCGAAGTCGCTGGACCTAACCCCGGCGGCGGGAAGCCGCAGCGCTAAGTCGGGAGCTTCCACCTCGACCCCGACCAGCCCTACACCCGCGAAACCGTCGACGTAGCCGACACACCCGGCGCCACCCGCACCGTGATCGCATTCCGCCTCATCCCTAACGAGCCCGGCACACGCCAGCACTCCCGCAGTGCCGACGTCGAGAACCTGACCCCCACTGCCGAACTCGTCAACCTCGAAGACAACGTCGTGCGCGAATTCGAGGTCGCCGAACGCAAGGCCCACCGCGCCACCTGACGCGAAACCGAACTCATGACTTTCCTCGAACAAATGCTCACCGCAGCCGGCCACGACGTCCAACACGTCCGCATCCGCTTCCCTGGCGACTGCGGCTCCCAAGTCACCGACACCTTCGACGCCACCACCGGCGAGCTGTTCGAGCTCAAAGCCACCGCGTCCCGCAACGCGGTCCGCACCGCAATCGGCCAGTTCATGGACTACCGACGCCACATTCCCGACGCGTGCACCACCGCCATCGCCCTACCCGAACGACCCCAGCAAGACCTCGTCGATCTCATCAACACCGCTGGCATCGGACTGGTCCACCGCACACCCGCCGGCCAATGGACCCGCGTCCACCACGGACTCGACGCGCTCGTTAACCCCCACAACGCTGACAGCTGTAAATACAGAAACCCGTAAAACCAGCATTTCGGCCCCGCACCAGCGCACCCGAAGCCGCGTGGCGCCGCCACCAGATCGAGCAGGTCCGAGCTAGCACTGAACTCGATTGTCGTCGCTCTACCGACGAAGCACGTAAACTGCAGGACTGCTATATCGCCGGTGAGATCACAGCCGACGAGCTGGTACGGCAAACCCGCGCCCTGTTCGGCCTCAAATAATGCCGACACCATGGGAGACCGGGGCGAGCCTCGAGCAGAGGCAGGGATACTCCGACCTAGACTTCGACGGTGAAGTCCTCCGAAACCTCGCCGGCGCGCGGGTCAACGCCGAACCGGAGCAGATAGAGGCATCACTCTCGGAAGCGCGCGCCGCGCAGCTACATAGTCTCGGTATCCGCATACCTTCGACCTTCACGGGAAACGCTCTGGGAGGCACTGGGATTCAGGCGGGCCACGTCGCTTGCCATCTTGTCTCATGTCAATAGGTTCGGGAACGATTGATGCTTGCCTCACGTGAAAGGTCCGCGTGGTTCAGGCTGCGGGGCGGGTTCCCCGGGCGCGGGCGGCGGCGAGGTTGATGAGTTGTTGCTGGATGCGGGTGGTGCCTCGGGTGATCGCTGCGGGGTTGTGCTTCGCGTGTTCGGCGGCCAGGCGTTGGATGGTGGCCTTGTCCAGAGCGCCGGTGTCGAGGAGGCGCTGGTAAGGGGTCTTGGGTTTGTCGTAGACGCGTTTCTTGCGTCCTGCGCTGGTATGGGTCCAGCTGGTGGCTTTCACGCAGGGCAGCAGGAAGTTCTTGCGTTTCATCACCAGCGAGTGCAGTTCGTTGAGCAGCCGTAGCTCGTCGTCGGTCTCGTAGCGGTAGCGGAACGTGTGCCGGCGGATCCAGTCACCGTTGCGTTGCTCGACGTGTGCGTTGTCGTTGTGTTGGTAGGGTCGGCCGCGGGTAATGGGGATGTCGCGCTCGTCGCACCAGGCAATCACCGACCAGTTCAGGAACTCGGAACCGTTGTCGAAGTCCATTCCCGCGATCGGGATCGGGGACCGTTGCCGGATCCAGTCCATCCCGGCTTTGATGTTGATGTGGGCGTTGTTGCGGATCGCGCGGATCAGCGTCCACCCGGTCACCGGGTCCGTCGCGGTCGGCGTGCGCAGGTACTCGCCCTTGGTCGTGTGGGCCGCAGTGCGCGACGGTGTCCAGCTCGTAGAATCCCGGCCCTGGCGGCAGGTCGTCCATCGTGGTCCTGACGGGAATCGAGGAGCGCAGGATGTGTGACGGTTTCGTCGTGCCCAGCGCTTGCGGGTGGCGGGCGTCACGGTGGGGTTTGAGATACCGGTCGATCGTCGCCGCGGACATCGACCGCAACTCGTCCAGCACCGCATTGGACACGCGGCTGTGGATGCGACCGAGCTCGTTGAAGCGGATCAACCCCGTGGTTTCCACCAACGCATCCAGCAACCGGCTCTTCTCAGTCCGGTCGGCTCTGCCGTACTCGCGGGCGTACTTCTTGGTGATCTCACGACGCGCAGCCATCGACAACCCCTTGCTCATCACGTCAGGGAACTACGCGGACCTTCTTACGTGAGGCACACGATGCCGCTCCGGACCTTTTAGCTGAGTCAAGTCGCTTGCTTGCCAGCGTTCGCGAAACCCACTACTCTAGACTTCGATATCATGTTTGTAATCGCGTGCCAAGAGAGGTCGCACCATGGCGGGACACGTCTTTTTGACGGGAGTGACTGGGGGCATCGGCAGCGCAATTGCCCAGTGTGCGAGACGTGCAGGGCTGGGTGTCGTGGGATTCGATCAGCGAGTGCCTAACGAGGATCCTCTACTTTACGAGCTAGATGTAGCCGATTCGTCGGCGGTCCACGAGGTTTTCCATGCCGCAGTCGATGCCCATGGTAAACCCCTTCACCTCATCATCGCTGCAGGTGTCATGACACTAGGTTATTTGGACTCTCTCGGGGCTGACGAGTTTCGCAAGGCGCTCGAAGTCAATACCCTTGGAGTATTTAACGCGCTTCAGGCCGGCCTTTCTCTGCTCGACACCACTGGAACCCCAAGCGTGGTGGTTGTAACCAGTAATGCGGCTAAAGTTCCACGCGCTGGACTCGGTGCATATTGTGCTTCCAAGGCTGCTGCTGAGGCGATTGCACGCGTCGCGGGCTTGGAGTATTCAAGTCGCGGCGTGCGAGTCAACTGCGTGGCTCCTGGTTCGACCCGCACTAAGATGCTTTACGAGACGGTTGGGCAGCTTACAGACGATCAGATAATCGACGGAAATCCGCGCGATTTTCGTTTGGGCATTCCGCTGACCCGAATAGCGGAACCAGAAGATATCGCTAGAGTAGTAATGTTCCTAACCTCAGAGTCTGCCCGCAATATCACTATGCAGTCCTTCACTGTCGACGGCGGAGCCACGCTGGGGGTCCAATGACCTGGCAAGATCTGAAGGGGATCCGCTACGAGATGGCGCCCTTCCAGGGAATCACGGAGAATCTGCCCGGCTGGGATCTCCAAACGCCTGGAACTACGCTCCTAGTTCACGACATATCGACGGAAATCCGCGCGATTTTCGTTTGGGCATTCCGCTGACCCGAATAGCGGAACCAGAAGATATCGCTAGAGTAGTAATGTTCCTAACCTCAGAGTCTGCCCGCAATATCACTATGCAGTCCTTCACTGTCGACGGCGGAGCCACGCTGGGGGTCCAATGACCTGGCAAGATCTGAAGGGGATCCGCTACGAGATGGCGCCCTTCCAGGGAATCACGGAGAATCTGCCCGGCTGGGATCTCCAAACGCCTGGAACTGCGCTCCTAGTTCATGACATGCAGCGATACTTCTTGAAAAAGTTCGACATGCACGCCGATCCGATGAAAACCGCGCTTGCTAACATTGAGTCACTCGTTGACTGCGCGCGCGGACTAGATCTTCCGGTTTTTTATAGCGCGCAGCCGGGGGCAATGACCCCTGCTCAGCGGGGACTCCTTTCGGATTTCTGGGGTGACGGGATGAGTCTTTCCCAAAGCGATCGAGCGATCTGGCCCAGCATTTCTCCGCACGATGAAGCTGAGATCGTGACCAAGTGGCGTTACTCTGCACTGTACAAGAACGATCTAGAAGAAAAGCTCGTCAAGCTCGGAGTGAAGCAACTGGTCCTGGTCGGTGTCTATGCACACGTAGGAATATTGAGTACCGCAATAGACGCATACACTCGCGACCTCAAGGTCTTTATACTCTCAGACGCTGTCGCAGACTTTTCGGCGACTGATCATCTTCTTGGGCTGGACATTGCTAAAAGAGTCTGCTCCGTGGTTTGTTCGACTACCACAGCAATTGCCTTATTGACGGGGCAGAAGCAGTGATGTTCCCGGAGAGACTAAATGCGCCACAGGCAGTAATAGCCCAAGAGGGCCGTGTTGATTGTATCTGGGGGGACGTCCGGGCCTTGCCCTCGCTCGATGCGCTGGACTCTCTGAAGAGTTCCCATCTGATGGTTATTCCATTCGGTCTAGTAAACACTGTGGGCAGGCCGATTTCTTCGATCGAACGAGAGCAGCACTTACCACTTAGCGTAATAGATATCAAGCACGAGCAGCGGATCTCGCTCGACCGGTTCCTCGAGTACGCGAGTGATCAACCTTCTCACCTAACCGCAAAGGATATCCGATTCGAGCCCGACGACCTTCAATATGAAAAGTTAGTTGCAGAGATTATTGCCGAGGAAATATCCGACGGGCGGGGCTCCAATTTCGTCGTACCCCGGGTTCTACGGGGCGTGATCGCAGACGACTCACCATGGAGATTCTTTTCGCTGTTCACGCGGTTACTCAAAAGGGAGTCAAGCTCATATATGACTTACTGGTGCAAGTTGGGCACCTCCGTATTGGTCGGCGCCTCGCCGGAAATGCATATTCGGCTGGACCCGAGCGGCACCGTTACAATGAATCCAATTTCAGGCACGTTTCACCCACGCTTCGGGGACGAGAATCAAAGTGCGCTCGTCACCTTTTTAGAAGACAGTAAGGAGCGAGACGAGCTCCACATGGTTGTCGACGAAGAATTGAAATTGCTCTCTCGCATCTGTGCTGTTTCCCCGAGTGTTGACGGGCCATACCTGAAGAACTTGGCTCAGCTTATGCACACCGAGTATTATGTGCGGGGCATCACCGATGCCCACCCAGCTCGAGTGCTTCGAGAGTCACTCTTTGCGCCAACAGTATTAGGCGGTCCCCTTGACTCCGCTTTTAGAGTGGCGGCCGAACGCGACGTGGCCCCTAGGAGATATTACGGGGGTGTCTTCGGCCGCCTCGATTTCCTAGACCACGGACCCGTTCTCGATACTGCCATAATGATTCGCACCTTCGAAGTCTTGGAAAGCGGGGAGTTTCGGTTTCCCGTTGGCGCAACTATTGTTCGAGAGTCGATTCCTGCGAATGAGACTAGAGAGACAGTCATCAAGTCACTCAACGCACTCAGTGCCCTGACTGACTCTGAGGAGGGGGATCCCATTGGGGGCGACGTGGCCCGCTCACTGCGTGAGCGGCGGGAAAGCACCTCGAAGTTTTGGCTATCAGGTGACAACGCATCCGCCCAAACTCCCCAGTGTGGCAGCCCTCCGAGAAGCGCGGTTCTCGTCGACTTCGGCGATCGATTTGTCTACATGCTTTCCCAAATTCTCAGAAGCCTGGGCTTCGAGGTTCGAGTAGTTCCTCCGACTGAGCTTGAAGCCGCTCGCTGTGCAGATCTAGTTGTTCTAGGTCCTGGGCCTGGCGACCCTCTTGATCCTGAGGACGCGCGGATTGGGCTGGCCCGCGCGTTTGGCGAAGCGGCCGTAACGGGGAAGTTCAAAAGAGTGTTGGCTGTATGCCTTTCACATCAGATGATCTGCGCGGCTCTGGGAATCAGGGTGCGTCGACTGGGGCGGCCGTACCAAGGCGTACAACGCGCCGTTGAAGTCTGGGGTGAGCAGAGGCGATTGGGATTCTACAACTCTTACGCTGGCTTCTTGGGTGCGGACGAGCGCTTGCCCGCCCCTTGGCAGGCATCCGTCGCAGGGGATAGTCGCGAGATCGTGGCTATTCGTCGGGCGGGTGTGGAATCCGTCCAATTCCATCCAGAGTCCATGCTGAGTGCGGATGGTGTCGCTGAGCTCTGCGCGAGTCTCTCGCGTCTCTACGATGAGCGCGAGCAGAAGAATTGACATAGCTCGAGGTCGTCATCGAGGCGGCCATGTATATAGAAACGCACTCATGCTTCGGGCATCGTACGAGTACTTGCACGGCTTGCTTTTTCGTCAGTTGGTCGCCGTCACCGTCGCGACCACCTTGCCAGAAGGCTGCCGCAGCCGGGTCATCAGCTGCTGGCGGGCATGGTCAGGGGCCGGCCCGTGACCAAGACCACCTGGTCCAGAATCAGCCTCTCGTCCTTCTGCGACGCCTCCGCATAGGCTTGGGCGTACGTCTTGGTCACCTCGACACGAGCACCCAATGGCAGTCCTTCGGCACCTCACACCCCATCGTCGCCGCGCCCCCACTTCGCGGGGAAAGGCTGTGGGCACGTGACCTGATTCCCGTGTGGTGGTCTAGGGGTTGTGAGGGTCCGATCCTCGATGATGGGGGTAGGAGGATTCACGACTGATGGCAAAGCGATATAGGTATACCCCTGGGCAGGTGGCCCGCAGGTTGTGTGAGGGCGAGCGGTTGCTCAGCACTGGTCAGGATTTGGCCGCGGTGTGCAAGCATTTGGAGGTCTTCGAGCAGACCTGGCGTCGCTGGCGCAGCCGGTACGGCGGGATGAAGGCCGATGATGCCAGGCGCCTCAAGGGAGTTGGAGAAGGAGAACCAGCGTTTGCAGAAGATCGTTGCCGATCGGGTCTTGGATATCGACGTGCTTAAGGAGTTGTCTCGGGGAAACTGCTGAGCCCTGAACGACGCCGGCGGGCTGTGGGCCGGCTCGTCGACGTTGTTCGGGGTTTCCGAACGCCGGACCTGCCGGGTGGTCGGGTAGCATCGTGCCACCCGGCGGCTGCCCGGGCCGGCACCCGGCGACTTCGGTCAGCGGCTCCGGACCCGGCTGGGGCAGTTCAGCAAGAAGCATCCGCGGTGGGGCTGGCGCAAGGCTCACGCCATCGTCTGTGCCGAGGGCATGATGGTGAACAAGAAGCGCACCAGGCGGTTGTGGCGGGGGGGATGGCCTCAAGCGTCCGCAGCAGGGTGTGAAGAAGCGTCGGGTCGGTTCCCAGCGTGGCGACCGGCTCAAGGCCACCCGGCCCGATGAGGTGTGGGCCCTGGACTTCCAGCACGATGTCACCGCCGATGGCCGTCAGGTGCGGTCCCTCAACGTGATCGACGAGTTCACCCGCGAGGCGTTCGCTACCCGCGCGGCCAGACCGTTACCACGGTGGCGGTGTTGGAGTCGGTGAGCGTCGAGACTGGCCGCCGGCCGGCCAATATCGGGGTGGACAACGGCACCGAATCGACCGCGCACGCGATGCGGGATCGGTGCCGCCTCTCCGGGATCGAGACCGCGTTCATCGGACCGGGTTCGCCCTGGCAGAACGGATACGCCGAATCCTTCAACGGCCGCTTCCGCGACGAGTTCCTGACCTGCGAGCAGTCCGACACGCTACCCGAAGCTCAAGTCCTAGCCGAAGACCGGCGCATCGAGTACAACACCTACAGACCACACGGCTCACCCGGCGACCCCACCCCCAAGGCCTTCAAACAGCAATAGACCAAAACCCAACCAGCACCCCCACAACACCTGGACCACCAACCGGGACCCAGTCAATATCTTTACGGCTTCGCCGGGCCCGACTACGCGGGGAACTCCATGTAAGTCTCGTCGAGACTTTGACGTAGCCTGTCAGTGATGCTACAATTTTACGGCTACCATGAAAGGATAGAAGGTGTCTAAGGTTTGTTGCAAGTGCGGTAAGTTTCCGGGTTTTGGCAAGAAGGTAAGAAGGCAGGGAAAGAACGCCCAAAACCGTCGGGTGTTTAGCCGCGTTTCGCGTAGATTTTTGCCGAACCTCCAGAGGGTGACGGTGTGCACGGGCTCCAACGCAAAGAAAGTGTGGATGTGTGCGTCCTGCATCAAGAAGGGCAGAAAAGGGCAGTCTTCTTAGGCTTGCCTTTGCTTTTGCCTATTCGCAAACACAGCATCGGTGGTTCTCCTGGTTTCGAAAGTGTATCAGCGCTCCCGAGGGTGGAGTTGATCTGTTCGAGCGGGATCCGTGTCCGTGTTTTGAGTGCAATATTCCTACCGCACCTCTAGAGGGGCCAAGCGAGTGGTATATGCTTGAAGATGAGGTGTGGAGTTCGGTTGCACTGCCCGACGAGATGCTTTACATAGGGTGCGTCGAAGGCAGACTCGGTCGAAAGCTGAGCGGGAGTGATTTCGCGGCGGTAATGGAGAATGATCCAAATCTCTTCGACCTCTCGGAGCGACTAGTCTCGCGATTGGGTTGACGACTGTGGTATGTGGTTTCCTCTGACTGCTATTATGTTCATGTGGCCTCCGAGGAGCATGAGTGCGTTTCTATATAGGTAAGAGAACAAGTGAGTCTCTAAAACTACGGGTCCGTGGATTTATTTCCCATTCCTTTACGCAGCCAAACTCGGCTACCCACGCTCGTCACGAAGGCACGATAGGGGACTTTTGGTGGTGCTGTGCTTGGGAAGAGATAACGCTCGGCCCCGATTCCACGTGCCTAATTCGCACCGACGACAGTGTCCTATTGAAGTCAGGTTCCCCCATGAGGGGAGGGTGTCTTCTTGATGATCCGCGCTCCGTGATCGAAGGTGACACCGACGGCTCGTTTCTCGCGATCTCAATAACGCGCGAAAGAGTCATGCTCTATACGGATTATTTTGAACAGTATCCCGTCTACATCCGTGGAAGTTTCGAGCTCTCTAATGTTCCAGGCGTGCTCGTCCGACCCGGTGATCAACTCAGACTGGACTCCGTGCGGGAATTCCTCATGATGGGTACGACGCTGGCGTCCGAGCCCTGCTTAAGCGCGAGTGTTCAGCGATTGAGACCTGCAGGAGATAGCCCACTTGTGTGCGATCGCTGGGCTACCATGCGTTCGTCGTCATTGGTGGATTTTCGTCTTCCTCCGTCGCGTGCTGATCTAGGAGGATCAGTAGAGGCGGCATCCGAGGCGCTCGTTGAGGGCATTCGTTGCCTAAGTGACGCGTCCAGTTCTGACCTGTGGCTGCAGTTAACTGGCGGCCGAGATTCCCGTCTGCTGCTGGGGGCTTGCTTAGCGGCGGGACTGCGTCCAAGAGGTCTAACGCTCGCTATCAGTGCTGAGCCTGGTTATCCGGAAACGCGAGACGTAGCTATAGCACGCATGCTCTGCGCGCGATTCGGTCTTGAACACCACGTCATCCCGGTTGCTCCAGTGTGGGCCGACGTCCAGGGAGAGGACTTCAGCTCTATTCGTCGTTTGCTGGTTGACCGTGGGCCAGGGACAGTCAGCCTTGAGGACTGTACCGGCTTCTCATGTTGTGTCCCCAGGGGACTAAGGATGATTGAGGGTGTTGGGGGAGAGATTGTCCGAGGCGGTTTTGATCACCTCGTTGGGCCGTTGGCTCGGCATGCACCTCACAGACGTGCCGATGTCGATGCCAAGACCATCGCGGACGTTGTCAGCGATCGGCTCTCTTCCGGTAAGGATCTCTTGACCGCCGATTCATACCCGACGGTGCAGAAGGGGATAGAAAGGCTGGCGCAAGAGCTGGTTGATGGTGGTGTTTCTTCTCAGGACTTGTCAGAAGCACTGATGGTCCACTACGTAAAGCGCTGGCACGCCGCAAAGTCAGACTTGAACCGTGGCCCGGACGAAGTCTTCAGTCCTCTCCTTTGGTCGAAATTTGTTATGAGCGGGATGCGCGTTGAACCGAATGCCCGTCTCGAGGCCTGTCTGATTCGTACCTGCACAGAGCGATGGCTGAGTGGTTCCCAAGACATTCCATTCGCGTCGCGGAGTGTCTTGTATGGGACAGTGAGCGAACGGCGCCCATCAGTCGTGTGGGGTCGTATGCGGAGTGAGACTGAGCGGGCAAGGCCAGGCACCGTAGGGAAGAGCTTTGACATTGCTCATGCAGCACGTGAGGTGTGGCCAGTGGCCGCGGATTGTATCGAGTTGCTATTGTCCGACAAGACGCGTTCATTGATTGATGGCGCAAGCCGCAAAGGTGATGAGCAACAGCTGCTAGTAACACCGTCGTCAGCCGTGCTCAGCCGTCTACTGGTGGTCCTCGACTGGGTCAACAAGTATTTCTAGATATCAGCTGGCGCGGTAAAGAGCGCATGGTGATCGGTCATCCGCGCATGGGGTCGCCCAGGCGTATGTCAGTGAGGCGTGACAAGAAATCGCTGATGAACATCTTCTCGTCAGAGAGCTGCTCTAGCAGCAACTGTCCGCAGCGGCGAACTCCATCCACGTTTTTTGTCATAGAATGTTTCGCATAGCGAAGGTTAAGCAGTTCCGCTTGTGTGGCGAATTGCGAAGAGCGAGCCACAAGGGGGTCGTTTACGCCAAATAACTTGACGCATCGTAAATGAGCGAGTCTTCGGTGTTCACTTAGTATTTGAAAGTTTTGTCGACCAAACGGCTGCTCTTCGTTTGGCTCATCGCATACGTCTTGCGCGAACTCGCGGAGCCCAGGAAGTCCGTACATCAGCAGTGGCTCGGGGGGCATCGAGGACGCGAAGTGTCTAGAAGTATCAAGGCCCTCTAGGTACTCCCGATATGTTCGATCGATCAAATCCAGATCCATGGGATAACATGTGTGCTCGTTTACCCCTACGCTCATGACCCAGCGCGGAGGGCATCGCAGGAACGCTTCGATTACTCGTGGAAGCGGGACATGTAGTTCGCCAAACTGTAGATGTCGGCGATAGGGAGGGCCTGCGGGCCACCAACCGAGTAGCGTGGCAATACTCACGTGATCGGACCCGTTATCCAAATGCACGATGAGCGCATCGTGGGGTTCCGTCAGCTCACCGTCGGTTAGCAGCGACAAGTCCACATCAAGTTGCACGGCTCGGCCAGTGGAACTGGCATACTCCACAAACGTGCGTGCGCTCATAGCGTTGTCGTTCAGGAAATCGGCCTCGAGCCGACTCACGGCCAACCAAGGTGAGTTGTAGCTCGCCTCCGTAAAGAACGTTATGGGGAGATTCGCGTCAGCGCCGGCCTTGTAGGCGATCTGGATATAATTGCTCAAGATCCACTCATGTGCAGCCGGCAAGGCTTGAAGCAACGCAACTTGGTACGCCAAATAGCCATAGGTGCTGATCCATGGGCGAGGAGTATATCGAACTGGTGTCATGGGTCTCCTGAAGTGGGAGGGATTCGGGTCCGTTGACGACTACTACCGTAGCCGAGTCTAGACAGTATGGGTGACTCCGAATCGGGGTGAAAGTCCTGGCAGGCCGGGGCCTCACTGCGCAACGATTCGTGGGTTGCCGAACAGGGGCGGCCTATCTGGCCTTCCCGACATACGTGGGAGGCTCCGGTGTTCACCGAGCGTACGAGTGTCGGCCTGGACGTGCATGCCCGCTCTGTGGTGGCGCATGAGATGGATGTCCAGACCGGAGAGATCTTCAAAGCCCGACTCTGCCCCGACCCGAACGAGGTCACCAGCTGGATCAAGGCGCTGCTCGGCCCCGCCGCGGCGATCTATGAGGCCGGCCCAACCGGATGCGGCCTCGCCAGAACCCTCCTGTCGCAGGACATCAGGACGGTCGTCGCAGCGCCGTCAAAGCTTCAGAAGCCGGCCGGATCGAGGGTGAAGACCGACGCGATCGACGCCGAACACCTCTCCACCGTGCTGCGCCTTGACGCATTCACCGCAGTCACGATCCCCGACGAGCTCACCGAAGCAGCCCGTGACCTGGTGAGGGCCCGCGAGAACCGCCGCAGCGACCTCATGCGGGCGCGTCACCGGTTGTCGAAACTCTTGCTCAGGCATGGGATCGTCTACTCCGGAGGGCAGGCCTGGGTCGGCGCCCACGACGCCTGGCTCAAGAGGCCTACGGCAGTGTGATCACGATCACGGCACGCCGTGATCGTCTCGATGACCGCATCACAGCCATGACCGCCGACAGCCCCTATATGGACACCGTCCGTCGGCCCGGCTGCCTGCGGGGGATCTCCACGCTGACAGGGTTCGGGCTGGCGGTCGAGATCGGTGACTGGACCAGGTTCACCGGCAACTCGATCGGCTCGTTCGTCGGGCTCATCCCGTCGAAGAGCTCGTCCGGCCAGTCCCGCTCGCTCGGGCCGATCACCAAGACCGGCAACGGGCATGCCCGCCGGCTGCTGGTCGAGGCTGCCTGGCACCACCAACGCCGCTACGTCCCCGGCAAGACGATCTGTGACCGTTGGGACCTCGCCTCACCGGCGGCCCGGGCCCGCGGTGATCTGGGTAACCGACGGCTCAGCCACCGCTGGAACCAGTTCAAGGCCCGCAAGAAGCGCCCCATCCAACGCCTCGATCGATCGCGAACTCGCGGGCTGGTGCTGGTTCCCTGGCCGTCCTCGACGACTGACGTCGAGGCCCACAAACTTGGCCCGAGGAACGGTCATCGAAGGGGTGACGTAGCGACCGGAACGATTCGCGATACAGCTATGAGCAGCCGACACCAACCTGTCGGTGACGCTCGACTCTAGACATGCGTGACGTTCCGAGCCGAAAGCACCGTCCTGCGGTAACCAACCCGCGAATATCAGACTGACATCGCCGTCGACAGACACGCGAAACCCCTCGTCAACACCACTTCAGGTCAACACAGGAGAGGCGCCATCAGACATCCAGCCTGGTGGCGCCTCGTCCTACCCTCTTGACAGGAACCGCACCCATACCAACTGTGGCTTTGGTCAGGCAGCCCGGACCGGTGCCGTGTCGGCGTAGCCCACCCCGTTACCTTTCTAGTGGTCCCGCAGGGCGGGGTTACGGTCGCCAGGCCCGGCATTATGCCCTGCCCACTACCTAACACATGCTCTGCGGTGTTGTCACCGGAGTCCTGCCGAGTGCCGGGTTTGCCCGTCAGGCATACTACCTCGTCGCTGGTCGCTCGGGTTTCAGAGAGGGAGTGGTCGGACGCGCATGCCGCGAACGCCGCGCTACCTAGCCCGCCGCGTGTTCCGCACCGGGGGAGCAGAACCGGTTCCCGCTACCAGGCCGCAGGTTGCACATCGAAACCTTCCGTTCGACCCCCAGCGAGTCACCGAGTACACCTGGTGCGATGAAAACAGCAGATACCGCCGCCTGACCAACCGTGTCCATGGCTCGTTCCGGGCCCACATCGCATCACTGAACTGAGGACTCCTCGTCGCACCCCCAGCATCCACCCGACACGGCCACCGGGTTACGCGACACGCCCGAGAAGTTTAGCATACCCAACTTCCACTCGCACGCGGTACCCTGTTACCTGCTAGCAGGTGTTGTCGGACGAAGGATGATTGGAGACTTGACGTGAATCACCTGGTGCGTTCGCAGTCTGACTGGGGTCTCTTGTGACTGCCCAAGGCGAAGCTCAGTCACAGGACATCCTCGACTCGCTCTTAGCCGCTGGCATGACGGCTCCCCCACCCACAGGCCTGGCTGTACGGGACACGAACGGAAGATCGGTGACGTGGAAGGAGTTCACCGAACTCGCGGAGCACTTCACCGCGACACTCAGGGCAAACTGCGCCCCTGGCGATCGAGTGATTGGCTTAATGCCTAAGGATGCGTCCAGCGTGGCCCTCTTCGTCGCCGCGTTACGCATAAGAGTAATTCTCGTTCCCTTGGCCGAGGCTTCTCCCGACCGGGTTGTTGTGGAGAGCATTAGGACGTATTCCCCGCGCATGATCTTTCGGGATGGTGTCTACGCCACCCTCGATGGAGTGCCATCCGGCTATGCCGACGAGTACAACGCGCAGGCAGCTATCATTCTGCAGACATCGGGAAGCACGGGCAGTCCAAAGGGTGTTGTTGTTCCACGATCATGCCTCGCAAACTTGGCATCATGGGGTGGCACCTACTACCCCATTGACAACAAGTACCGTTTCGGGATTGTACCGGCACTGCATTTCGCCGCTTCGCTTGCCGATCTGATCACCGCCCTCGGAACTGGATCCACGCTCGAACTTATCGATGGGCGTGGGCTACTGCCGGGGCATCTCGCGAACGAGTTGACCGAACGTAACGTTAGTCACGTCACAATGGTGCCGTCCGTTCTTATGATGGCACTCGGCACAGGCGCAAGAAGTCTGATGCCGACGGTTATGTCGCTCAACATCGCAGGCGAGATGCTGCCGAGCGCTCTGGCCATATCAGCCCGAGGTGCTATTTCAGGGGACACCCATCATCTTTACGCCTGCACCGAAACAAATGTCGCGAGCGCATTGAGCCTAGCACATGTCGATCTAGAAGAGTACACCACTGCCCCGGTTGGGGCCCAAGGGATCGGCCAACAAGTGATTTGCCTGAGTACCAATTCAGAAATTCACGTACAGGGGCCAGGCGTAATGCTCGGATATTGGGGAGCTCCACCCCTTCAGGGCGACCCTCGCTCCTTCGATTCCGGCGATATGGCCACAACGTGCCCCGATGGTTACATTCTCCAGGGGCGCGGGGATCTTCTTGTCAAGGTCCGAGGAAAACGCATCGATCTCAATCATCTTGAACGTATGGCCATGCAAATCCAAGGCGTCAGAATGGCCACCGCCGTAGCCTCTCACGGTCCGCTGAACGAGCTCGCCTTGGTTATCGAGGGACATGAGCTCAAGGCGTTAGAGGTGAGACGATATCTGAGTGAAAGGCTCGCACCACATCTATGCCCTGACAGAGTCGTGATGCTATCCACCCTCCCCCGCAATGAGCACGGCAAAATAGATCGTACCGAACTGGCGAACCTAATCTTTTCGCGCACGGAAGGTGACGTCTTGTGAAGCTCTGCGTAGTCGGCGCCGGTCGGGTCGGCCTTCCCTTTGCGCTCTTCATGGCGAGCAGAGGGATCGAGACCATTCTGCTTGAGCGGAACGAGGCACGGCTGGAATCCATCCAGAATCGCGAGAGCCCCTTCGAGGAGCCTGGGGTCGCTCAAGCCTTGAAGGCCACGACCCTTGTGACTACCGACAATCCAGAGGTTGTCAGCGAGGCCGACGTCGTGGCCCTTAGCGTCGGGACCCCCCTAGGGGATCACTTGGAGCCCGATCTGAGTCAACTTATGGGCGCGATATTACAAATTGCTCCTTACACAACCGACAATCATTTGATCATGCTACGCAGCACGGTGCCGCCTGGTACCACAGAGGCACTCCCATCTCTAGCGGCTGCCCAAGGCCAGTTCCTTCGAGGCGAACTCGCCTTTTGCCCCGAGCGTGTGGCTGAGGGGCACGTTCTTCGTGAACTGGCGGAGTTTCCACAAATCGTGGGGGCAGAAACACGGTCCGCACATCATAAGGCGCGCGACATGTTCGACAGAGCGGGTCTGACGGTTCTAGAGACAACTATTGCAACAGCTGAGTTCACAAAGTTATATAATAACACGGCCCGCTATATTGAGTTTGCCATCGCGAACGAAATGTTCATGAAGGCTGAGTCCATGGGTATCAGCTACAACGAAGTTAGACGTCTGGCCACTTTCAATTACTCTCGAGGGTTCGCAGGGACGGCTGGATTCACCGCCGGGGCCTGCTTGCGTAAAGACTTTGCACTCTTGGAAGAGGGTCTTGGACCCGGTAGCTATCTTCCCCATGCTGCTTGGCGTGTAAATGAATCGGTCCCGACGTGGCTCGTATCGGAGCTTCGTCGAAGGACTAACCTCACCGGTGCTCGTGTGCTATTGCTTGGGACAACATTCAAGCCAAATTCGGACGACAAGCGTGATAGTCTCGCGATCAAGCTCAGTAGATTGCTAGCCCGGGCCGGAGCCATCGTACGCGAGTTTGACCCAGCGGACGAACCGCCCACTTGCGACCCACTCGCCCGCGTTCGAGAGGCAATATCCAAAGAGCGGCCGCATTGCGTAGTCGTAGGCGCGCCGCATGATGTCTGGCGTGATCAGTATGCTCAGCTAAGCCGCCTGTTGCCTGCGGACTGCTGGATCGCGGACATATGGTCGCTCTGGGGATATGATAGGGTATTCTGGCAAGTAGGGGATATGCCGTGACCTCTACTATTGAGACCCCAAAGGGCAGTCTTTTGTTCGAGGCCTTTATGCGAGGTTATGCGCTGAACCGTGGTGGTTTCGCACTCCAGACGAATCAACAGACTCTAACTTATGTGGACCTTTACAAGAGGGCCCTCGAGGTGTCGGAAACAATTGCTCCATACGTGGGCGCTGGCCCTGTGGGGGTCTTGTGTGAAGAGGGGCGATTTGACGTGATCGCCATGTTGGCTCTCAGCTCGCTGGCCCTGCCGATCGTACCTGTTTCAACTGATGACCCGGCCAACCTAGTGGAACAGCGGCTCCGACTGGCGTCAGTAACACATATCTTAGTGGAAACTCCCACACCCTGGAGCGCCAGCCTTCCAACCGTCGCAGGCACCGACGAGTGGACTTTGGTTTCTATGCGATCGCGTTGTGATCTAGCTCAGGAGGCGACCGAACTCGTCCCACTACCTGATGCACAAAGGGTTGATAGAGATACTGCATACGTCCTCTTCACTTCAGGAACTACGGGCAGGGCGAAAGGCGTCCCCGTAATGAACACGAGTCTGCACTCCTTTTGCTCGTGGATGCTTACTCGATACAGCCTCACCACTAGCGAGAGGGTGATAAAGCTTCATAGGTGGAGCTTTGATATGGCATTTATGGAAGCGATTGTCGCTTTCAACTTCGGCGCCACGCTATGTTTGACGCCCCTCGACTCCGCCGGCACGATCGCCAAACACCTCTCGCGAATCTCACCCAGCTGGATTCTGATAACACCCAGCCTAGGCAGGGCGCTTGCGGAGTATTTTGAGAGACGGCCCAGTTCGTTATGGACGGAATTGCGATACCTCTTGTTCGGCGGCGAGGCCCTCGATACGACTTTAGCAATGCGGCTGAGGAACCTATTTCCGTCCGCCCAGCTTGAAAATTACTATGGGCCGACAGAAGCGGCCATCGCAGTCTGCGCTTACTCCCTACCACAGGATACAGCGGTGGAGGGAGCGACGGTCCCACTGGGCCTACCTCAAGGAGACACCCAGTTCCGAATTCTGTCTCAGGATGGCGACCCCCGGCGTGGCGAGTTATTGCTGGCCGGTCCCCAAATTTTCCGCGGATACCTGGGATCGGAGGAAAACGGATGCTTCCTCTACCAGGACGAAAAGCTTTGGTACCGAACGGGGGACATCGTCCTAATGGGACCGGCCGGACTCCAGTTCGTTGGCCGGACTGATCGACAGCTCAAAATCCGCGGCCAGAGAGTCTCCTTGGAGGCAATCGAAAGTCTTGTCCGGAGCCATCCTGGGGTGTGCGAAGCTACTGCTGTGGTCACTAGCGGTCGCAGGGGAACGGCAATTGAAGTTGTATTCTCAGGACCAGCCGCCATGGACTCCATCCGTGAGCATCTGATTAGTAATCTCCCTGCCAGTCTAACCAATCTGCAGATACGGCACGCGGAACTAATGTTGGGGCCGACCGGAAAGGTTCGCATGCCAAGTGGAAATGGGAAGTCCGATGCTTAACCTAATTGTTTCAGCAGAGCCCTACGGATTCGGGCCGGTGTCCAAGGCGACAGAGCTCGCTAGAGTGCTGCGAACTGTCGATGCCTACCATGTAGATTTCGCTGGTCAAGAACCAGCACTCACCTTCGCAGAGGGCGCCGCTGGCGTCTTCGATAGCTGCATCTTTGCTAATCACGCGATTTTAGCTGACGTCGTAACCCGTAAGCGATACTCTTTGGCGGTCTCCGTTATGGAGCCTTTTCTGGCCCTGCTGGCAGTGCGCCACAAACTACCATGCATCTACATCGATAGTCTGTACTGGTTGTGGGAGTTTCCCGAGAGCCATGAGGAGATCGACACGTTAGAGGTGGCAGCACGCCGCATGGTCGAGGCCGTGGAGGATGCCAAGGCGGTCGCAATGTTGAGCGAGCTGCATCCGCATTTACAGCAGTTTGTTGGCCATTTTCTGGCGGGCGAACGAATCGTCCAACGGTTCGGATCCGTGTCAGGGTTGGCACGCGAGCGATTAGGGGGGCCGGTAGAAGTTGGTGGCATGTGCCCCGTGCTCACGGGCGGTAGCGAACAGAACTCTCTTCAAGACCCCCGGGTTCTGGTCAGTCTGAGCGGCCTGCGTAACCCACTCGTCACGGACAAGCTTGCGCTTCTTTGGGCGGAATCTGCGCTTTGGCTGGTCGAAGAAGCGTGTGAGAAGCTTGACGCGGAACTGGTCCTGTGCGGGAACCCCTCATTGATCGGGCAATTGCGTCCCGGCAAGTTTCGAGTACTATCTCTGTCGGATCACAGCACTGTGCTGAACGAGATCCGGTCAGCGGCTTGTTTCCTGGCGCCGCCTGGAATTACTAGCCTAGTGGAGGCTTGGGGCCTACATGTGCCTTTCATAGCATTGCCCAGAATGCACTATGCTCATGAAACTATCCTCGCCCGCGCGCTCGGAATCGTCTCGGAGCTTGCTCACAACCCTGCGAGTGGGGACGACGCAGCTGAATGGCTCCCGGCCGAGATGCGAAGCGTGGCTGGACGCCGCGCCCTCGTAGAAGCCTTCAAGGGGACTATTCGCGATGCGATAATGCAACCCGAACGCAACTGCGAGCATTGGGATATCCACCTAACGCAGGCGATGGGTGACAGAGATGGCCTGAAGTCTGCTGTCGATGCTATACGGATCTTTCAGTGCAAGAACGGTTTACTGTGAACTGCCTCGGACAGAAGCACCTCTTGGTTCAGCCGCTCGAGGCGAGAGAGATCTCGCCCGAGATGTTGAAGTGGGTGGGCGCCTTTAAGGATGCCGGATGGGAGGTGCGTTCGGCAGAGAGTAACTGGGCCCCACCTACCCCGACTCCGTCCGTTGTATGCATTTTTTGGCCCGAGTGGTGTGTTGACAGGTCAGGACAGGAAGTCCTTGCCGCTTCCGTGCAGGATTTTCTATACGGTCTCGACGTCCTGCGCAGCAGGGGGGCCTTGGTGGTTTGGCACGTTCAAAATCTGATTCCCCACGAGACCGATTCATGGGGCCTGTTAGACCGTCTAATGAGTGAGTTTATACTTCGCGTAGATCTCATTGGAGTTCGAACTGAGGCCGCAGCTGCCGAGATCATACGAACATACCCTTCACTCCGTTCGGCACCCTATATCGTGTGCGGACTTGGTCTTTATTCCGAGTTCTACTCGACTTCTACGGAGCATGCAATGAGCGTGCGTAGAAGTCTTGGAATTCCAGCGGGGGCGACCGTATGTGGTCTAATCGGACTCGTCAGGCGCTATAAGAATCCCGAGACCATAGTCAGGGTTTTTCGCGCCTGCGCTCACCACGATGACGTGCTATTAATCGCGGGCGACGCCAGGCCCAATACCCTAAAGACGGAGCTTTCCCGTGTGATCCAAAGTGATCCCAGGGTGGTATGGCTAGACCGCTGGCTGGACGATGATGAGTTGGCCGCGGTAGTTAAAGCATGCAACTTTACAGTCATCGCATCACATCTGGCCCTTAGCTCGGCAACGCTCAATTTGTCAGTCAGCCTTGGTACGCCAGTCTTGGCCCCATCGCGAGGCGAGTTCCGTGAGCTAGCCGAAGTATTTGGAACAAATGCTGTCTGGTTGTTTGAGGGGTCGCTGACTCCTGAATCTCTGCGGACGGCGTTGGCGAGAGCTCGGTACGCGCATCCTACGGAAGTCACAGCCTTGGAGACCTGGGATGGGTGCGCGGCCCGTTTTGCGGAGTTCTGTGAATTTCATGCGGGATTGCGAGGAGATGGCGGAGATGAGTACTCAATGAGAGGGCGGTGAGTCTAATGGTGCAGGATCCGGATACCGAATGGGTGCGCTCCAAAGTGAGCCGGTTCATCAGCGAAACTTTTTTGAACGGTGATGTGATCGGAGATTCAGAGTCCTTGTCTGGCAGCGGATGGATGACATCTTTGAATGTCCTAGTATTGGCCGAATTTGTTACGCGCGAGTTCGATGTTGAAGTGACTCTCGAAGATCTTTACGGCAGTCACTTTAGTAGCTCCAGTGCCATTGCGGAATTTGTCAGTCAGCGTAACGGTGGTCGCAATGAATGAGGAGTTCCGCGACTGCGGGCAAACAGCGTATATGTCTCTAAAAGCGGTGGAAGCAGGCGTTATAACCGCCTCAGAGTACATGAGTGCGACACACACGCGCGTTCGTAGATTGAACACAATTGTACACGCCTTTTGCTATGTCCGTGACCTTGAGTCATGTTTGATGGATGTTTCGCAATGCAGTGAGCGAAGGTTGCGGGGGCTGCCAATCGCGGTCAAGGACCTCACCTTAACCAAGGGCATTCGAACAGAGCTGGGCTCGCTTACGATGAAGGGAAATGTCCCCCCCTTTAACGCGGATGTCGTGACAGCAATGACGGACGCAGGGCTGGTCGTTCTTGGAAAGACCTCCGTTAGCGAGTTCGGGTTGTCTCTCTCCTGTGACTCGGCTGTTGCGGAGACTCCGCGCAATCCGTGGGCAATTAGCGAATCCGCTGGCGGATCGTCCGGCGGATCGGCCGCCGCTGTTGCGTCCGGCATGCTCCCCTGGGCCCATGGGACGGATGGGGGCGGGTCGAATAGGGTGCCGGCAGCGCTCTGCGGCGTCCTGGGGTACAAGCCAACGCGTGGGGTCGTTAGCCATGGGCCACTCCACTCCGGGATGCTCGGGCTGCCGACGAGCGGCCCGATTGCAAGAACAGTGGATGATCTCGCGATGTTGCTTGAAGCTATGAAGGGGACTTTTCCGGGCGAACCACATCTCACGCCTGCGTCGGCGTATAGTGAAAGAGTAGCGGGAGCGATATGCGCGGAGTTAGGGGCCGGACATTGTGGGAATGCGTTGCGAAATGTTCGAGTAGGCTGGCATGTAACCCCCATGTTTGCGGAAACAGACGTTGCGAGGCCCATTGTAGCTGCTGTCGAAAAGGTCGTCGCAGCCTTGGATGCTCTGGGGTTGCAAACCTTCAACATCAAACCGCAGTTTGAGCCTCGAATTGGCCCAACCTTTAGGCGTATTCTCGCGATGTTGGCGGCTAATCCACTTTCGCTAGAGCAGGAAGCGCTACTTGCACCCTTGACAAGGGCCGTACGCGCCGTTGGCGCGAACAGTTCAGCGTGGGATCTGTTGGAAACGCTAGGTGTCCTCCAGAATGCCGTCAGGGCAGGGATGAGGCGCAATGTCGACGTCGACTTCATGATCACGCCGACTCTGTCTGATTATCACCTGCCCGTTGGAGGTTTTTCGTGCGCTTCGCCAGAAGAACAGCTTTCGCGTGAGTTGCAGTTTTCCCCATTCTGTCCCGCCTACACTCTTACTGGGGAACCTGCACTGTCCGTACCGGTCTGGGTGCCTGGCGTCGACCGGCCGATGTCGGTCATGCTGGCTGCGCGTTGTGGTGCGGATCACCAGTTGCTGGCCTTGGCGAAGTATCTCGAGTCTATTGGGATTATTGAGTGTCGCCATCCTGAATTGCCCGGCGGTGTTAACGCATGCTAGGCTCCCTCAGGTCACTCGCGTGGGGTGTGAGGGCAAGCCTAGCCTTCTCTTGGCGGTATAGCCGTGCGTGGCTGCTCGGCTCGTTATTGTGCGCGGCAGCCTTGTCAGCGGTTCCGGCACTGCAGGTTGTATCAGTTAAGTGGTTGACAGACAGCGTGCATGACGGGTGGTTCTCAAAGACAGCACTTATCAGTTGTGTCTTGGTCGTTTCTGCGGGCCAGTTCATGGGGCCGCTGAACGAGCTTCTACGGGAATCTACGATCCAAGAGATGCACCTTAGATACCAAGACGTTCTTCTCAGCCGTATCGAGCGCTTAAGTCCGCAGGAGCTCGCGGACCCGGGGACCACTGCAGCTATCCAAGCGTGTCGCAGCGCTTTGAACGACTTGGCGTACCACGCCCAGGCGGTGCTCTTGGCAGGGCAGGGACTTGCCACAGCGGTCACTTTGGTGATGGCCATTTGGCGGTTGAGTCCTTTAGCCAGCATTCTGGTTCTGGGGTCGGTCTTGCCGCTGCTGATTGTGTTCGGGCTTGGGTCGCGAGAAATCGCCAAGCGCTGGGAACCAATCGGTGCTGCGCAGAGGCGCGTTGGTTATGCAGTTGAGCAATTGGTCACACAGAGGACCGCGACAGAATTAGCGCTCTTTCGTTCGGGAGGGCGATTGAGGTCGGTAGCGCTGCGTTTTCAAGGGCGTGTACGGGACCTGCATCTTGACATCGTCCGGCTCTTCTTTGTTTGGAACATCGTAGCGGGAATTTGCTCGGCGCTAATGCTCGCGGGTGCGATGCTAGATATTCTCAAGCATGCTGATGGTGCATCCGGAGTCGCCGCAGGCATCGTAGGCGTTGTCTCAGGCCTCAGCTCGATGCGGCAGGCTGGCGACGGGTTGGGTCGGATCATCTCGCTCAGTCCGAAGTTGTCCAAGTTTCTGGACTTCGTTGAGCACGAGAGCGTGTCTGAGTTCCCAGTAGCCAGCACAATGCTGGCCTGTCGTAGCCTGCGCGTATCAAACCTGACCATTCGCTACCCGCGCTCGATCGCGCCGGCGGTCAGCGGTGTCGACCTGGAAGTCAGCCAAGGGCAGATTGTGGCGATCGTTGGGGCAAACGGTGCGGGGAAGTCGTCGCTGGTGAACGGGATTTTGGGGATTTCCTCTAGTTCTGAGGGGCGGGTCTTCATAGATGAATGTGCAATCGGTAGCCTTGGGTCCGTTGCCTGGTTGAAACATTTCGGAGTCCTCTGGCAGGAGTTCGGTCGTTATGAATTTACTGTTAGGGAGTGCCTAGAGATTGGTTTGGAACCGGCGGTTGTACCCAGGGACGCCGCTTTGTGGGAGGCACTCGAGAAGGCTAGAGTTGCAGACGTGGTGCGTGGTTTACCGGGTCAATTGGATGCGCAGTTGGGAGAGCAGTGGGGCGGTTCCGGACTTTCGGGAGGGCAATGGCAGCGGCTCTCTCTGGCGCGGATCTACCTAAGAGATGCGCCAATTTTGATCCTGGATGAGCCCACTTCCGCGATTGATGCTGAGACTGAGGAGACGATTTTCGATGAACTGCGGAAGAATCGTCGGGACAAGATTACTATCGTAATCTCACACAGAGCGTGGACTCTGCGCCACATGGATCGAGTTTACATGATGGATGATGGTGTAGTGAGTGAGGTTGGCAGCTATGAGGAGTTGATGTCCGCAGGCGGGAGATTTGTCCAGCTCTTTCGGGGACAACAGATGTGAGTGATATGGGCCGCGCATGGAAGGGTGTGTCGGAGTGTGTATGGATAACGTGTCTAACTCGGAGAATGCTGTGTCGATTGATGTGCGCTTGCGTAATATTGTTAGGCGATACTTAAACAACGAAAAGATCGAAATGGATTCGGATCTATACGAGCTTGGCTTGGACTCCATTGCCACGTTGGGGCTCATCCTGGAGCTTGAGGATGAGCTCGATCTCGAGTTGCCTGATGCGGTGGTGGATTTTGAGATGTTCCGGTCCGTTTCCTCCTGCTTAACAAGACTCCGGGAAAATGGAGTCATCGACAGCGAGGAGACTTAGGCTTTACCCAGTTGGTTTGATGACTATGGCCGACATTGAACAAGGTTTCCGTCGGGTAAATGCTCGAAATCGTAGTCGAAGGCGCGGTTCGTGATAGAGGAGGAGAACACCCCGAAGGTTTCTTCAGGGGTAGCGCGTCGGAGGTTAGCGATGTGGTCTTTCGCCGTGTTCCACACATGCTCGGTCGGGTTGTGATCGGGCGCATACGGCGACAGGTAGATCGGTGTGATCCGTTCCAGTGCCTGCCCCGCCTGGTACTGACCTGATTCCCGTGTGGTGGTCTAGGGGTTGTGAGGGTCCGATCCTCGATGATGGGGGTAGGAGGATTCACGACTGATGGCAAAGCGATATAGGTATACCCCTGGGCAGGTGGCCCGCAGGTTGTGTGAGGGCGAGCGGTTGCTCAGCACTGGTCAGGATTTGGCCGCGGTGTGCAAGCATTTGGAGGTCTTCGAGCAGACCTGGCGTCGCTGGCGCAGCCGGTACGGCGGGATGAAGGCCGATGATGCCAGGCGCCTCAAGGGAGTTGGAGAAGGAGAACCAGCGTTTGCAGAAGATCGTTGCCGATCGGGTCTTGGATATCGACGTGCTTAAGGAGTTGTCTCGGGGAAACTGCTGAGCCCTGAACGACGCCGGCGGGCTGTGGGCCGGCTCGTCGACGTTGTTCGGGGTTTCCGAACGCCGGACCTGCCGGGTGGTCGGGTAGCATCGTGCCACCCGGCGGCTGCCCGGGCCGGCACCCGGCGACTTCGGTCAGCGGCTCCGGACCCGGCTGGGGCAGTTCAGCAAGAAGCATCCGCGGTGGGGCTGGCGCAAGGCTCACGCCATCGTCTGTGCCGAGGGCATGATGGTGAACAAGAAGCGCACCAGGCGGTTGTGGCGGGGGGGATGGCCTCAAGCGTCCGCAGCAGGGTGTGAAGAAGCGTCGGGTCGGTTCCCAGCGTGGCGACCGGCTCAAGGCCACCCGGCCCGATGAGGTGTGGGCCCTGGACTTCCAGCACGATGTCACCGCCGATGGCCGTCAGGTGCGGTCCCTCAACGTGATCGACGAGTTCACCCGCGAGGCGTTCGCTACCCGCGCGGCCAGACCGTTACCACGGTGGCGGTGGGCCATGGACCATGGACCCCTCGATAAGCTTGTCGGGGACCTTGCGTTGGGTTTTGGGTTTGCCGGCCTGTTTGGCTCGTTCTCGTGCTCGTTTGTCTTCGATGTTGCAGATCGTGAGCCAGAGCAGTTTGGCCACCGCGGCATCGTTGAGGGCTCTGGCCGCGGTTCTTGATGACCTTACGCAGCTGGTAGTTCAGGGATTCGATGCTGTTGGTGGTGTAGATCACTTTGCGGGTGGCGGGGCCGAAGTCGAGGAACGGTGTGAACCGGTCCCAGGCGTTCTCTCACGCTGCGACGGCGGCCGGGTACTTCTTGCCCGGGGTAGAGTCGGCGAACGCGGTCAATGCCATCAGCGCCTCCTGCTCGTCGACTGCGGTGTAGATCGGCTTGAGCATCGCCGCGACGGCCTTGCGGTCTTGGTAGGCGACGTAGCGCATGGAGGCCCTGATCAGGTGGACCACGCAGACTCCCGCTGTCAGCCTCGGCGTGGTTCAAGGGTTTTCGGGTTGGTGGTGTACGGGCGCGCGGGGGCTCCCGCGGCGGGTGGTGCTGCGGGAGTCAGTGGTCGGCGGGTCAGACGGCGAGGGTCTTGTGCCCGCGGGTGGGGTCGTAGGGCTGGTGGTTGGTCCAGGCGCGCCACAGGATCCGGGTCTATCGGGCGCCCAGTCCGCGATAGGCGCGGAAGCGGCTTTGGTTACGGGCTCGGGCGGTGTCGTACGCGGTGCGGCTCCAGTCGTCCTCGCGGGCAGCGACGGTCATCCACCAGTCGATCGCGTGCCGCATCCGCTTGTTCGCCGCGTACCGGAAGCGGACCTGGTGGGTGCGGCCGGATGCTCGGGTGACGGGGGCTAGCCCGGTCTCGGCGAGCAGCGCGGCGGCGCTGGGATACCGGGCCCGGTCGTCACCCATCTCACCGATGAAGGTGGCCGCGATGATCGGCCCGATGCCGGGGAAGCTGAGGAACAGCGGCCCGTCCGGATGAGCGGCCACCGCGGCGGTGATGAGGGCGTCATAGTTGCGGATCTGCCGGTTGAACAGCTCGAGCTGGTCGGCCATGGCCGGCGCGGCGACCTGCTTGCCGGCCGTCGTGCCCGGCGAGACGTTGAGCAGGTGGGGTCGCAGCCTCTCGACCAGGACCGCGGGATCGGTCCTGCCTGAGTAGCCGTGCTTACGGCAGAACTTCGCCATGCGTTTCGGGCCGACCCGCCGCGCAGCGTCGGGGTTCGGATAGTCGCGCAGGAACGCGAGGTTGATGTCACGGTCCAGCGAGGAGAACAGGTGCAGCGGCGCCGGGTGGTACGACTCCAGGACAGCCCGCAGCCGGGACTCGACCATCCGCTGCATGTGCACGATCCGTTCCCGGTCGCGTGACAACGCAGCGATCGTGGCTGTCGCGGTGATGAAGGAGTCGATCTGACTGAGGCCGGCCACGGTGTGCTCGACACGGCTGTTCGCGATGACCTCGCCGCCCTGGTCGACGGCACACAACTGGTGCTCGCTACCGCCCCAGTCGATCCCGACGAACAGTCCGTGCCCAGGCATGGGCGTGATGGTGGTGATCATGCTGCTCCTTCCAGCAGCCCGATCGCCTGACACCGCGTGCGTGGCCGGCCCGTTCTCGGAACCTCATCTCGGCACTCGAAGTGCTGCTCCCGCTGGCCGACGGCCCGGGCCTGCCCCACCACGGGTGGACGGGTCTGCGTGTGGACCTCGAAGGTGACGCGTTTGCATAGGTCCTACCCGCGGCGGCGCAGACAACCAGCCAGACCATCTGGCCACCCCCAGAGTGCACAGATGATGTTTGAACCAGGGATCCGGGCCAGGTCGCCTCGATGGCTTCGGGGAATCCGATCAGCACGTCACGTAGGCCCCGGTTGGCGAGCTGGGCGTACACGCTGGCCTAGAACTTGGCGCCCTCGGTGGCTTGGACCCAGACACCCCAGGACGTGTTTGACGCTCTCGGTATCGACACCGACCGCGATGTGGGCGTGGCGGTTGACGAACCCGGTTCTGGTCACGGACTTTGACTACCAGCGCGTCGAGGTAGACCACCGGGTAGAACACCTCCAGGGGCCGGTTCTGCCAGGCGAGGACCTCGTCCATCACAGCCTCGGTCACATTGCTGATGGTCTCGTGGGACAGCTCAGTGCCCACGGATGGTCATCCCGCCCGCGTACAGGCTGATGATCTGGTCCTCTAAGTCACCCAGGCGGCGTTGCCCGTTGGGCACCAGCCGCGAGGTGAACGAGTCGTTACGGTCCCTAGGCCGGTCCAGCTTCGGTGTCGACGGTCTTCGGGCTGGTGCCGTTACGCGAGTTCCTCGAACCCCGCCCCGTCGGGTCGTGCTTGGCCATAGCCCAGATGATCAGTCAGCACGGCCTTGATCAGCTCGGGCAGCAGGCCGCCCTCGCCAGTCAACGCGAAGCCCCGCCCGCTACTCGAGGGCCAACAGCTGATCAAGCAGCCGGTCGTCGATGAACTCCCGACACACCACGCCGGCCTCGCTCGACACCTTGCCGTCGTTCTTGGCCATGGTCACAGTCAATCTCCTTCAAATCGGATCGACCTCTTTACACAAACCATTCGATATACATGATGGTTAGCGTCTTGGGGAGTCGTGACTCTGCCTCTGACTGGTGC